>Ga0326511_10001394_pt1 | contig 19984 bp, 14 predicted proteins | sample 0_2496_0518_D_FD_203701 | JGI IMG/M metagenome (GOLD analysis project Ga0326511, IMG submission 203701) | Bovine rumen microbial communities from UC Davis, California, United States - 0_2496_0518 | ecosystem: Host-associated > Mammals > Digestive system > Stomach > Rumen | place: USA... | reverse complement strand
CACCCATACCACTGTTGCCGTTAGGATAAACATTCACAGAGGGCTGCTGATTCTGGGATTCAACGATCATGATTTAAGTCTCCTTTATAATATTTTGTCGGTCGTCTATTTGCCTTGAAGAAACTGCCATTTTGATTTTTCGTATCGCGAATCCGAAAAACGTTCAAATGGCAAATAAAAACCTCTAACCTTCCGGACGGTTAGAAGCTTCTTGTCTGGTTATTCTGGAATTGCTGTGCCATCTGACTAAACTGGTTGAACTGCTCGTCTGTCATCTGGCCGGAATTTCTAAGGTAGTTTACAATTCCTTCGGGATTGTTCTGTAGGTGCTGCGGAACATTGAAACCCATTCCCATCAAAGCGCCAACAGGGTTTTGCCTGAACTGATTGAATTTCTGCATCATGCTCGCCATATTGCTGAACATGTTCATAAAATTACCCATTTGATTCATTTGCCCTCACGATCCTTCCTCCATTGCCGACAGAAAGCTCGGACAACGCTTTATCGAAATCGTTCTTGGTAACAAACCTGTTGAGATTCGGAACAGAGAAGCGATTGAACGCCTCCGAAATCATATTCTGGATATCGTCCTTTGTGGCGTAAGCAGACAGGTCAACGTTATTGCTTTGCTGCTGCTCCTGCTGAACGTGAGGACCGTAATCGTTGTCCTCCAGCACTCGCGGCATACCGTTGTTGTCATATCCCTTCACATAAAAACGCTTGGAATCGGTGTCCCACAGCGTCATGATATTTATGCCGTTCGGAAGAGGATAAGCATCTGCTCCGGCTCTTCCGTTCACGTAAACGCGCCCGTCTGAAGAACGCTGAGGCGTCTGCGTATAGCTGGGATTGGGAATAGTGTTGTTCCATCCATTGTTCCAAATATTGTTGTTCATCTGATTGACCCTCGGATTCTGAGGCATGGTGCCATAATAAGGGTCATAAGCATTGTAACCAGGCATTATTCTCTCCTCCATACAGATGTCGGTAATTCGTCACCACTGTCCCATGCATCGTAGTAATCCCCATCAATTGCTGTAACTACATGGGATCCGGTGGCCAAAATAAAAGTTCCATGAGGATTGTCTTCACAAAAATCCCGAATGGTATAGCAATCCGGACATCTATCCAATATTGGATAATTGGAAAAACCGATCGAAGAAAGATACGTCCCCCATACCTTGTTTACAGACGGCATGTTTTTCATAATGTAAGCCTGCAAACAGATATGAACGAAAATGTCATCCCAGGATCGATCCGTCGCGATTGCTATTGCTCTTATCACACAATCCTCGACATACATTCCATTCGGGTTCGGATTTGCGTGAACGTACATATTAATAGGCTATCCAAGTGTGTAGTCACTGGGTACAGTTATGGCCGATCCATTGTCTATGTAGTAAACAATCAAATCAATTATTCCTGATGTGATTGGAGTAAAGCCGTTGGAATTGAAAACCCTGGCTCTCCATCTTCCGTTATAAGAATAGTAAGGAATAAATAAGAATGAATTCTGATCCGGGCTTTCGATGGCAATAACATCTACTACGTGGTATCTGGTTCCAGAAAGCCCGAGATTGACCCAGTTATTTCTTGCTCCGCTGCCGCTTCCAGCATCAGCTTGAATCTCAGCCTTAACAATTTTGTATTTAAACATTGATTTAACGGCTTGAGCATTGTTAATCGCTTGATTCAATGAATCCTGTAGCCCAGCAACATTTTCAACTTTGCACATATAAGGCATGCTGTTGTCCTTCTTTCTCAGGAAATATATCCGACACTGACATACCAATTCACGTTCTGCAGTTTTTCGGAATTAATGAAGAAATTTTGTGAACCGTCTCCATAAATAGTTGTGTTATGTCCATCGGCACCTACGTTAAATACTTTTTCTTCACTACAATCGAGAAGGTCTCTTTTTAATGCACAGAAACCAAGCCTTCGTCCGCTATAGGAGACGGACACAGCAACCATATCACCATCCCTGATCCCAGCTAAAGATACGGCCTCTCCGTTTGAAAACTGTTCTCTTGAATAAACGGCTGTTGTTTCAATTTCATATACACTAATAGATACATTAGAAATAACGAATCCGTTCACTTCTATTTTGAATGAACTAGAGCCGTTCCCTGTGACGACAATAACAGCTCCGTCATTTCCGAAGCTGTAAAGCGTTCCATTAGTGCTCTCACATAAATCCCTTGCTGTAGAAATGAATGAAACGTACCTTCCGCCGCTTAATACCAACACGGAAAGAAAAGAATTTTGTGAAGATACTCCGGCCAAGCTAATCCACGATCCGACACTAAAAGACACTTTCCTATAAACAGCTATCGATTCAGTTTCCTTTATCGAAACATAAGTCCCCTTTATTGAACTCAGATCTGTGCCTATGGTTATGCCACTATATTCATTGCCTTTGTAATAAGCAACAGTGCCATCTGAGCCAAAATTCATTACTTCGCTTGCTGTTGCGTCAACTAATTCGTTGATGGAACCAGATACACCGAAGAATCTGCCGGATTCGTATACACTGATAAGCTGTAAAGAATCGCGGTTTTGAGAACCATCAAACTCAATCAGTCTTCCAATTGGAACGTATTTTCGGTTATACAATCCTATGCTGAGAAGTATCCTCTTCGCAAAAGCGCTTACTTTGACACCTTCGACATTGGTGACATATTCCGTTCCCGGTGAAAAAGTGTATTCCAGATCGTAATAAGTGCCGTCTGATTTGATGAATTTGATTGGGTACTTTCTGAATCCGAGTGCAGTCTCATATTCAAAGTCATAGGCAATTGCGAACGTCGAATAACTGCTTCCTGAACTGTAGCTGGAAACCTTCACATAACCTTCATACGCCCTGTAAGGATCTTCCTCAAGTATGGCCAGAACTTTATAACCATTCAGAAATCCAGATATGATGGAAAATGATGTTGACCAGTCAGGCCATTGCTCATGGTCTATATAAAAGTCCCACGATCCTGTCCTGTGAGAATAGTGCAGCCCGTTTTCAGCAAGCTCCGTAACGTCCAGAATTTCACTCGTTCCTGAAATCAAATGATTTGTATATCTTGGAGTCGGAGGATTGACACCGAGTCTTTTTGCAGGCACAAGATGGAAATCCTTGAAGCTGTTTTTAAACACAAGATCACCTATACTCTGCTCCTCTGGCATAAATTCCAGCTCATACATATTCACAATCATCTTGCCGGACGAAGAGGATGAAACTACAAGTCCACTTTCGCCATTACCGGAAAGCTCGCAAACGTATCCATCAGATCCAAAATTCATAACGGATCCAAAGGAATTGCCATATAAGTCTGTTCCAATTCCGTAAAAGCCACAGCATCTGCCATTTTGATTGACCGTAACGATTATGAAATTCCTCATATTTTTGACCGATGACACAGGAAGGATCGCTCCGCTTGGAACAGAGTAATTGCTGATGATCCGCCTTACCGCATAACCTTTTGTATTGTTTACAAGATTCGTTATGGTAACATTCACAGCGGATGATACGCTGAATCCGTCACTTCCATTTCCAGTCACGGTAATCAGTTCTCCATCGTTTCCGAAGTTTAAAACTAATCCGCCAGTAGCTTGTATTAGGTCATGTTTGGTCGTACAAAAGTCAGTGCGTCTTCCACTCTTGTAAAGACAAACCACTATTGGATCATAGTCCGCCCCTACCCCATTAAGTGAAATATTTGAACCAGCGGAATAGCTAGTTCTGTTTTTAAACGATGGCACTCCTATGTCCAGCAGATCGAGAAAATAGCTCCCGTATGCTCCTGCAGAAAATACAGTCTTAAAACCGAAGGTCGATTGTGTAATAAGAGTAGCAGTTTCACCGTCATTGCCGTAATTAAGTACAGTTCCAGATCCGGTGTTTCCAAGCTCTACAACCATTGATCCAACGTGCGTTTGCCTTCCGTTTCTTGAAATGTTCCCTATGACAAAAGTGTCGTCATCATAGTCCATTAAATCGGAATAGTGGTCTGCCGGAACCGCCAATCTTATCTCGTCGGTATGATCTTTGTAAAACGTGACCGAAGAAACGTTTCTGTAATCTGCGTTCATGCTCCATTAATCCAGTCCTTCAACGTTTACAACCACCGTTGAAAAGGCAAATACCGGAGAATCGCTCTCATCCTTTGCGTAGTATTCTCCGTTGTGGGTTATTGCCTTCGTTCCAACCTTTTCAACTCCCGATGTATCCGGCAGCACGATCTCCACTGAAGAATATCCAGTAGGATGGCCAACATCGTCAGAGGCCTCGTAGACGCCTTCCTTGTGGATTACCTTTGGAATCAGTTTAACGCTATCCTCCGGTATCCATATAATGGAAGCGTCGTTTAAATCGGCGGTTTCGATTTCCACGACGTTGCTTATACGCTTATTCTCATTGCCTTCGGTCACTACGATTTTCTTTTCAGTATATCTCACCGCCATGGATCACACCGCCTTTCTAATTGAATATCACGTCAAAATAGGTTGTATAGTTATGCCCTTCAAGTCCGTTCCACGACACAGTAACCTTGTCCAACGGAGAATTTTGCAGCACATCGCATGATAAATTGTACATCTTGCTGCCCAAAGCGTTTGAGTCAGAAATAGTCCCGATTTCATTTACCGGAAGATTCCAGCTGTAATTGTTTATCGAAGTTGACACTTCCACGTCGCAATGATAAACCATTCCTCTGCTGCTGTAAGTAAACCTTGAAGTCACCGGGTCTGAATACTTTCCTTCCTGAGCATCATAATAGACATATGAAAAGCTCTTCTCGGAAACGTAGCGTGCAACGGAATGATACAATCCATCCTGGCTGTAGAAATAATGAAGAACAAGACATCGAACCGGGGCTCTTCTGGCGTCAATCTTTATCCCCGCTACGGTCTTCCCGTTTCCTCCAACTGCCCTGCCATTTTGATTGATCAGAAACTTATATGGTCTCGTGTTCCTGGTCAGCTCAAAGGAGAGCTCGTCAAAGGGTATGTCGCCGTCAGGGTATTCATAGCTTACCCACGGAAGAGAATTTCCTTGCCTGGCCGAAACCTTGATTCCGCTGTAATCCATGGAATCGCCATAGTTGTATGCCGTCTTGCTCGGAAGCCGAATCACCTTGATACTGGCTGGGTATTCCGGAGGAGTTACATTCACAATCACCTTTGTATAGCCTTTGAATGGCCCACGCGGATCCTGTGCCGCTTCGTATATGCCGTTCTGGGTCACCTCCAGCACTCCGTATTCTGGGTTGTCTTCTCCAATCAGCTCATCCACCGTAACCTTTGAATAGGCTCCAACCATTGGATTGTAGATTCCTGGGTGTGCCGTCCGTAGTTCTCGGAGTCTAAGTGAATCCTCCGGGATCCACAGGCATTCGTCACCATCCGCCGTTATCGTTTCAATCTTATCAACGTCCGAAAGAGTCTGCACTCCGTCGCTGGTTCTGATTTTAATGTCTTTTGGCATGGTGATCAGTCTCCTTCATAGGCTGTGATATGATCGGCGTAGTCAGACCAGTTTAAAGCGGTTTTATAGGCGGAGACGAGAGAGGCAGGGACGAAGATGGAGACGCTTAATAATGCTGTGTCGCTAATAAACTCTGTTTCTTTGAAAGCATTTACGGATACAAGATAACAAACCGACGAAGTACCCAAATAAATACTTCTTAAACTACGGCATGATACAAACGCATAACTACCAATTATATTGCATGACGGCAATGAAATAGTGGTCAAAGACCCGCAATATTCAAACGCCCGTAGACCAACTGTGGTACATTTTGGCAGACTTACGCTTATTAAAGAAGAGCAGAAGTAAAACCCGCACCATTCAATTGATGTACATTCCGGTAAATTAGCATATTTCAATGCTGGCACTTGAGCCAACCCATAACTACCAACCATTTTGCATCTTGGAAATTCAACACTGACTAGATTTGGGCATCTAGCAAATGGAAAATAGCCATCGATTGCTTCACATAAAGGAAAACTTACCAAGGAGAGATTTGAGCATCCATTGAAGGCCCACGATTTTATTATAGTGCATAAAGGAAAAACAGCACTTTTCAAAGAATAGCATTCGTCAAAAGCGCCCTTATCAATTATAGAACAAATTGGAAAACTAACACTTTCAAGTGAAGTGCAATGTGCAAAAGCAGACCAAAAGATACTCTCGCATAATGGAAACTCAGCAGACTTAAGAGAAGAGCAATTGCTAAACGCCTCTCTATCTATATAACTGCATACAGGAAAATAAATATTGCTAAGCTTCGAACAATGATAAAATGCATATTCGCCAATATATGAACATAAAGGAAAACTTGCAAACTCTAAAGAATAGCAGTACATAAATGGGTAAAGTCCTATGTTTGAGCATAACGGAAACGACGCAGCACGCAAATTGTAGCATTGTTCGAAAGCAGCAATCCCAATACGCTCACAAGATGGAAAGTATGCTTGCTCTAAGTCACGATATTTTAGAAATGCATAGGCGCCAACATAAGAGGCAGACAAATCTATAATTGTTTTAGTGGTTCTTTCAATTAAACTCTTTATAGACGTAGCATCGCCAATCACCCAGTTTGAACGCCGCCCATCTCTGTTCTGGATAGATATTTTGTACGGTTTACTATTTGCCACTTTCATAATTACACTTCCTACGTATTTATTACGCTTACAGTAAATAGCCTACTAGCATGGGAGAATTTTATTTGAATAATAAGACCAATATATATCATTTTTATAGTCGTCAACTAAAGACTGTGGAACATATATGTAACCAGCTTCTCCGCTTGTATAACTTGTGTATCCAGCTATTGGCGTACTATTGAATCCATACGATATATATGATACATATTGTGCACTTAATTTACATACCGATGAACCGGTTAAATATAGTTTTGTCAACCTATGACATGAGTTAAATGCATTATTGTTAATAGTATTGCATTTCATAAGAGTAACTATACTAAGCCTATAGCACTGACCAAACGCATATGATCCAACTGATTTTACATTAGGCAAAGATATTTCACGAAGATATTCACAACCTCCAAAAGCACCATAACCTATTTCTTCGCATTTTGGAATAAAAACAGATGCACAATTCACACAACGTTCAAAAGCATCATTGCCTATTGTTATACACTCAGGAAAGAAAACAGACGATAGCCTAATACAACCGCCAAAAGCATGATCACCTATTCTTTCGCATTTTGGAAAACTAATATTACGTAAATATGGGCAAATATGAAAAGCACTATTATCAACAACAGTACACATCGAAAAAAAAGCATCTTTTAAATTCGAACAACTATAAAATGCATATTCACCAATATATGAGCAATTATCAAATGACACACGCTGTATGCCGTAATTTCTATATAAAGCATAGCTACTTACATAATCAATATCTTTGTATCTATAAAATTTAATAGTATTTTCAACAAATTGCCTTATACGACCCCTGCGAAATTCATCATTTTCCCCTTCCGGATAATACCACTGCTCTTCCCTATTCTCATCTACCATTTTGATTGCTCTCACACCATTTTGAAGCGAATCTACTCCGCCATCATACTGAACATGAATATTATGAGCCATTCTTCATCACCGCCGATCATTCATCATACGCTACAATTCTCGCTGAATATGTGGACCATCTTACTGCCGACCTGTAAGATTCTAACAGTGACGCCGGGACATATATCGAACCGAAGTAGCCAAGATATGAACTCAGTGACATCGGGCTTGAATACAATCCATTAATATTGGCCAAATTAGCTACAGACGGTCCTCTCAAATATATCGCACTCAAACTGGAGCACCCAAAGAATGCACTGCCTCCTATGTAACTCGTCGAACCAAGATCTATCTCTGCAAGCTTGGAGCAGGCCCGAAACGCATTGGCCGCCACACTCTTAAGCAGAGGAGCGTTTATCGAAATCAAATTAATGCACCTTTGAAATGCACTTGACTGAATAATTGAAACGTTCGGAAACTCTATATATTCAATCGCAGAACAGCTCATAAAAGCATTGTTAGACACATAACTCGCCACAGGAGCAGTCACACTTTTCAGCGAATAGCAACAATTAAACGTGTAAGCATTAATTGCAGAAGCACTCAACAGCTCTATCTTTGAAAGATTAATGCAATTATCAAAAGCATAAGTCCCGATATAAGAGACTTCCGGGATTGTAATGATTGAAAACCCAGAGCACCTCTGAAACGCGTAGGATCCTATGTAACTGATCAATTCAAGATTAATTTCGGAAAGTCTGCTACAATAACCAAATGCGTAATCTCCAATATATGTAGCTTTTGGTAAGCTTACATCGCTCAGCATAGAGCAACCGTTAAATGTGTATGCGCTTACAGAAACAACTTCCGGAAGTGTAACCGAAACCAAGGCACTGCAAGACATAAACGCTCCATTGTGCACAGCAGAGGCTACCGGTGCACTAATATCCGTCAATTGAATGCAACTTGCAAATGCTCTGCTTCCTATAAATGTTGCATTCGGAAGATTTATACTGGTTAATTGAGAGCACCTGTAAAAAGCACTATTCTGTATGCTTAAAGCATTTTCCATATTAATATCCCGAAGAGAATAACACGAGAAAAACGCACTGACTCCTATATATTCAACAGATCTAATGTCAGCACTCACAAGTTTTGAGCAAAAATAAAATGCATTACTACTTATATCAGTCACTTCTGGAAAATGTATTTCATTCAAACCACTGCAATAATAAAAGCATCCATACCCTATAAAGTCTACTGATGGAAAACTGGCGGAATAAATCGATGAACAATATGCAAAAGCAGATTGCTCAAGACGACTTGCCGTAACAAACGAAACATCGGTCAAATTATTGCAGCTCATAAATGCCTGAGACCCTACAGTTAATACGTTTGGAAACTCAACACTCTGTATCGTACCGTTCATGTAGAACGCCCAGCTTCCAATGGCGCTCGCTTTGGTATTCGTATAGCTGCTGCAAGTTCTCGCCAGCAACTCCAGATCTCTGTCAGTAGTCTCGACATCGACATTCACTGAAGAATATCCATCATGCCCTTCATCGAAAGCTGCATATTCGCCGTTCTCTGTAATGGTCTTCTCAACGAGATCGGCGTCGCGAGGAGGTATATTAACCGTAACCTGTGAATATCCGTCATATCCATCTGATGATGCATTATATCTTCCATTACTCGTGAACGTCTTTTGGCCAACATTTGGCGAAACAGCCACATTGACCAGATTATTCGAAGTGGTATTAAACGATCCATTCTCATAAATATATCTTGCAGTCTGATTTATAAGCCTTCCATTATTTACCACCTTGCCATTGTCAGCTTCTGTATAAACATTATCCACATCCACGATAACCTTAGAATATCCATCCGCGTTGTCCGAAGAAGCATTGTATGTGCCATTGGCATTCACCGTTTTTTGCTTGACATTCGGAACCACGGTCACGTTGATCTGGTTGTTGGTTGTAGTATCAAAAGTTCCGTTATTACTTATGTTTCTGCTCGTCTGCCTGACAAGTGCACCGTTTGAAACCACTTTTCCGTTGTCGGAGCTGTCATAAGTATTCGGAACATTTACTTTAACGCTGGAATATCCATCAAACCCTTCCGATTGTGCGTTAAAAGTACCGTTAAAGGCTATTTCTTTTTCTGATACATTCGGCGAAACAGAAACATGGATCTTGTCATATCCATACAGATCTTCATCAGCAGGATCATAATCACCATTCTCATTGATTGTCTTCTGTTCTTTCTTTGGTTCCACGGCAACAATCACTTGAGAATATCCGTCCAGATCGTCCTCAGGAGCCGAATATGTTCCGTTCTCGCTGATCGTCTTTATTCCGCTGTTAAATTTTGCATCCTCGGGAACCCAGGAGCAGGTTCCGCCTTCCTGAAGAACCGTTCGAATCCGCTTAACCCCATATAAATAAGATGGAGTGTAATCATCGTCTCGAACTACAAGATCCTTACTCATGGGCTCACCTCCTTATCGTTTAAATACCAACAAATCGACTGCTGAAATAGGACCAATTGTTTGCCGCTTTATAATCCGACAAAAGAGAAGCAGGAACATATATACTTCCATATACGCCTTCTGTATTGGTTGTATATCCTGCAATTGGAGTGGAATTAAAGGCATTAGATTTTGCAAGAACACAAACAGAAGATAGCAGAATATAAAGCGAAAGCAATTTATAACAATTTGAGAATGCGTTATTTCCTATTGTCGAACAAACTGGGAAATTAGCATAAGATAAGTCGCTGCAATAGGTAAACGCATAATTACCAATTGTCGAACAAACTGGGAAATTAACAGAAGATAAAGCTCTACAATAGCCAAACGCATAGGCTGCTATTGCCGTACAAGCTGGGAAATTAACAGAAGATAAAGAGCTGCAATAGTAAAACGCATAATTACCAATTGTCGAACAAACTGGGAAATTAGCAGAAGATAAAGCTTTGCAATAAGCAAACGCATAGGCTGCTATTGCCGTACAAGCCGGAATGCTAACCGAAGACAAAGCGCCGCAATTTGCAAACGCATATGCTGCTATTGCCGTACAAGCTGGGAAGTTAACCGAAGATAAAGCTCTACAAAATTCAAACGCATGAAATGTTATTGCCGTACAAGCCGGAAAGTTAACCGAAGATAAGAGCGAGCAACTATAGAATGCATAATTCCCTATAATTTGCACTTTTGAATTACTGTAAAGAATAATCGTTCTTTCAACAATACTCCTAGCAATTTCCTCATCTTCTCCACTACTCTCTCCTTCACCAGTCACATTTACAATAATCTGCGAATATCCGTCATAGTTGTCTGAAGAGGCATTGTACGTCCCGTTTTCTGTTACTGTCTTGAAGCCGACGTTCGGAGCAACGTTCACCACAACCTGATTATTTAAAGTTGTGTCAACCGTTCCATTACTGGTCACGTTTTTACTCGTCTGACTGACAAGAGTCCCACTGCTTACAACTTTACCTTCGTCTGAGGAAGTGTAAGTATTCGGAACGTTTACAGTAACACTGGAATATCCGTCGGCATTATCCGAAGAGGCACTATAAGTTCCATTCGCAGTTGCCGTCAAAATCTTGAGCACAACCTGGGATCCATCGCCGCTGTGGTCAATAACCGAATTGCCGTCGATAAGATCAGGAACAGAAAACACAAATGTCTTAAGCCCTGTAACACCGGCATTGTCTTTTGTAATGGTCAAATATCCGTCGCTTGTCGGCTTATAAACGGCATAAGAATACTGCTGCGGATTGTTCTGATTGATAATACTCGTACCGGAGATATCTGAAGAGGCTGTAGACGTATCAGTCGTCGAAAACATCGCCCTGAATCTTGATCCGACTGTCGACCCAAGAAGAATCAGGTACATATTTCCGCTCTCTACTTCATAAATATCTGTGCAGCTTATGGATCCGCCGGCAACATTCCAGGTTCCATTGTTTACGTACCCATAACCAGCCAGATCATACACATAAGGCTCTATAATGCCTACGTGAACGTCAGCATTGACCTGCGAATATCCGTCGGCACCGTCATTACTGGCCGTATAGGTTCCGTTCTCATAAATAGTTTTTATTGTAAGTACAGGTTCAGCAGCCCCTCCCCCTGCAACCTCAACGATGATCTGTGAATATCCGTCGTAGTTGTCTGAAGAGGCGTTGTAAGTTCCGTTTTCCGTGATTGTCTTGGAGCCGACGTTCGGGGTAACGTCCACCACAACCTGATTGTTCAAAGTTGTGTCAACCGTTCCATTACTGGTCACGTTTTTACTCGTCTGACTAACCAGATCGCCGTTACTCACCACCTTACCTTCATCTGAGGAAGTGTAAGAATTCGGAACATTTACAGTAACTGCCGAGTATCCATCCGAATTTTCATCAGAAGCCGTATAGCTTCCATTCGCCGTAATGCTTTTTGACAGTAATGACAGCTGCGCCAGTCCCCAGCTTCCATTTACAACGCGAAGCACCTGGCCGTTATTGTCCTCAGAAACAGTAGGTAAACCACCGGAAATATAAGGCTTATTCTTGATATAATCCTTGGCCGATATCTTCGATTGATTCCAATCAGCTTGAATCTGTTCCTCTGGTATTTCCGGTTTATTTTTAATATAATCAACGGCTGTGGAATCTGTTTGAGCCCAGTCAGCCTGTTTTTGTTGTTTCGATTCGCTCGCCATTGACTCCCCTCCTGTATCAGCTTATATCGTCAGCGATCCACGCGCCATTCACCACCCTCAGAATCTTTCCGTTGTCCGCGGAAGAAACCTGAGGTAGCATTTGCGGCATATTCGGTTTATTCTTAATATAATCCTTAGCCGTTGGATCAGTCTGAGCCCAGTCAGCCTGAATCTGCTCGCCTGGAATCACAGGTTTATTCTTAATATAATTGATCGCTGTGGAGCTCTCTACTGACCAATCACTCTGAACCTGATCGATCTGATATGTTACGTTTATTTTGAAATATGCTTTGTACAGCTTGGCATTGTATCTGAAATAGACATAAACCGTCTGCTCGATCTCTTCATCGTCCTCCCCGCCAGTGAATCGTGCGACGGTGGAATCCGTGATTATTTCATCGATCTGGATTATGCCGTTTGGATGATCGTCGTCCTTCCAATAAGTTCCACTTTCATTATAAGCCCGCCCCCTCATTCCGGTGTAGTCGATACCCTCGCCATCCACATAATCCGTTTTCGTTGGCCAGTAATCCAATATGAAATACGAAAACCATGTGTCAGGATCATCGCTTATATCAAACCACATCGTTTCAGGAACGCGCCAGTAATTCTCAACCAGTACGTCTTTCTTTCCGTATAATCTAATTTGTGGATCCATATCGAAGAAGACAAAACTCATATTATCTGGAACATACACAGATTGCCCTATTACATTATCATCTTCATCATAGAATATAATTGGATAAGTATTGAATTTGTAGCTGTAAGTGGCTACATAATCGGTTGTTCCAGTAACTTCTTCTATTTCAGGATCCCACGCCTTAAATTCTCTATCCTTATGGGTTGGATACGGCCTGTAATATTCTGGCATTTCGCCGTATCTCATATAGTCCACTTGGAGCTCCTCATCCGTATAGTCTAGAAATCTTATTCTGAAGAACAGATCATCTGGAATATCAAAATCTGTGACTCCAAATTCATATTCTATTTTAACAGTCGAATGCTGATCCTCAGACACCTGTTCGCTCAGCCACAGCCTTCCGCTGTAAAGCTTCCCAGGTTCATCCGTCAGTTCGACAATGAATCTTTCACCGTTAAATAATTTTTCAAGCGCTCTTCGAGATTTGAACCAGGATTTCTCGTTCTCCCACTGTGTATGGTCCACTATAAAGCTCCATGAACCGTTCACGATTTGGTACGTCAATCCGCCTGGCAAATATTCTGTAATATCAAATCTCTCGCTTGAGCCGGGAATCGCTATTGTCGAGTAATTCGCTTTGGGGTACTCGATCTTTGGTCTGCTTTCTGGTATTAAATGAAAGTCATCCCAGCTTAGCCTTGGCATATCCGTCTGCCACTCGTTAAGTGAAGGAATGAAACTTCTTTTCCAGAAGCATACCTGGTGTTTCCCTTTATGAGTAAAATCCATTGCTATACCTCCGGAAAAGAAGTGTCAATCAGGAATTAAGTGTATTCCTCGTATTTGGGTCCAAATCATAGTTTATGGTCACGGTAGAATATGAAGCACCTGGCTCATAATTTGCAACGGTGACTCTTCCTTCATAATAGGTTGTAGGGTCGTCATTGAGCCTTACCACAAATCTTGAACCGTTGAAGTAGTCTTTTAGTTCTTCATATCGCTCGGTCCATTTTTTGTAATCTTCAGTAGTCGGCGCTGCGAAGGTCCAGCTACCGCTTCTGTTCCCATAAGTCTTTCCACCTGGAATATATTCTGTAATATCATACCGAACGTTCGTGCCTGGAATCTGCACCATAGAGTAATTTGGCGTTGGAAGAACGATATACGGTCTGTTTAACGGTATGAGATTGAAATAATCCCATGAATTTGTCAAACCCGAGCTAGATGCTATCCATTTTCCACTCGAATTCAGAGACATCTTCCAGAATGATATGCTGTGCTCGCCTTCGTAATCATAATCCTGCTTATACAAAAACGATCACCACCATTTTAACCAGAGATTTTCTCTGTAACTTTATTGGATGAAACCGATTCTTTGTCCGCATATTTAATCTTCTTGCCTATCTGCTTAGAAAGAACTTTTTCATTACTGCTCGGCTTCGGCCTATAGATCTGAAGCGTATAGCTGCGGACCAAAGGATTGTCCAAAGAATATTCAATAGATGTACAGGTAAATGCCTTGTCAACCTCATGCGGAGACGAAATTAACCGAACTTGATCATATAATTTAATCTCCTGAAACGTAATGTCATCTATAAAATGCCGATCAACGGCCTTAACAGTATAGCTATCGAATTCACCTTTGTCCAGCTCATAGTTACAGAATTTCTTTGCATATGCCATTGCATATGAAATGGCCTTCGACTGCGTTGAAATCCCAGGAACTTCAATGAACTCAGTTGCAGCTTCACGCACCCCATCATAGACTTTTGCATTATAAACAGCGGGAACCTCTATTTCTTTTGGGATTTCAAATGAGTCTACTGTGAGGGAAGATTTAGTCTTTACACGCCATTTCTTTTCATCTTTTTTCGTAGTCCAAGCAACACAAACGCCATTTACGACATTATCCTCAACATATTCTGCAGACAAATCAAGAAGGTTCTTCCCGAATTCAATTGGCTGGCCATTTTCTTCTGCTTCAAACCCATCCATTGTTGGATCCTTTATCCATGAAAGCTGAGCAAAAACGTCAAAAGAGTTGTCCATCAAATAATTCATCTTTAAAAAACCACCATATATGCCAACCAACTCTCCGGTTATAAAATCGCCTACAGATTGACCACCATATACGTCAATATCATCCATTGCCTCGGAACTTATATCAGCACCGATAAAGCGAATGTCACTTCTCTGAGTTATGTTTCTATATGAGTCTCCGGCTTTCAGCCACATTAGGTTAGCGTCGCCTGTAACCTTATAGACCTCTGTCGTTTCATCATCTATTGCGATTACGTTATTCGTTGGATTTTCAACGCTAGCGCCATGATACATAATATACCTTATGCCATCGTCATCAAGCTCTGACAACGTGCCAGGATCATGCGTAAGATCGTTGTACATTGGAGCATCAACCAGATTGGCCAGAAGCCCTTCGCAGACAACATGCTTCACACGGTTAAAAGACATGGTAATCGACAATATCCGTCCATAAAACACGATTCCGTCGTCAATATACGACCAATCATCGTCACCGACCCACATTTCATCATCCTCGTTGATAGTAACGGAAATATAACTTCTGTATCTTCTGATAAGAGAATAACAAGGATGAGCCGGGAGAATGTCGAATTCAAAGCTTCCGGCTTTATTGGCCTCAAACTTAAGAGACCCATTGATGATAAACTCCGCATTTTCATTTCCGGTTTCATACAACATGTTTATTTGAGTCTTACCACCAACCTTATCAAACGGCCTGTGCAATCTCGCCTTCACTATCATAGTTCGGCATCCTCCCTCCCATTTTGAATTAGTTCATGCGACCTGCCAGCATGGTATTCGCTCCAAGATTTCTATCGATCTTCGGAGTCATATAGCCGGTCAGAACGTCGCCGTTTAGGTAGATTTTCATATTGCCTATTTCATTGGCAACGCTTTGCAACTTTTCATTTATCTTGTCAATACTATTCGCAAATTTATTAACATTAGAAGTGTCATTGACTTCAGCTGTTTTTGTGCTTTCACGTTGCCTTGATGCAGCCGCTGCCAATGATGTGCTTGTCGCGTTAAACTTTATTCCACCGTTGCCAAATGATTTTGAAGCTTCCTCAGCCGCAGAAGTAACATTGGACAAATCAACAACTGGCGTTATAACAGGCTCAGCATTAAACCCATCGGAAAGAAGGGTATCGATGTTTGCCAATATGTTCCCAACGGTGTTAACCATACCAGCAGCAGCCTCTCTTGCTGATTCTTCGGCTTCATTGGCGTTTTTGGAAGAACCAACAGCAAGACCTTCTACAAAATATTTTCCAAGCTCTTCTCCAACCTTCGAAGGAGAATTAATTTCAAGTTCTCGTTCAACTGCTCTTTTCATCAATGTAGCGGCATATGCTGCTGCTTTTTCGGCCATATATGTGTTGAATATAACACCCTCGGTGATTCCAACAATATAATTTTTGCCAACATCTCGGAACGACTGCATATGCTCGTTCTTTTTTAGTTCAGCTATAATTTTCTTAGGAACTTCATTCGAACTACTAACATCATTGTTTGTAAATGCCGTTAATATATGATTTGAGAATGTAACACCTGCTTTAGAAAAGTCATCTTTAATCTTTGCATTTTCACTTAATATAGAAGCTAAAGCAGAAAAACCAGCAAAGATGTCTGAAACCTGAGGCAAATTGTCTATGTGTTTTAATTGATCAGCGAAAGTTTGAATTATAGTCGCCAAACTGTAATCACTGTCATTAAACATTGATCCAAGAGCTTCAAGCCCGACTGCGCCGCTTGTAATGTTATTATAAACATCACCTTTTCCAAGATAGCTAAGCAATCCAGCAGTTGCTATAGCAACATCAACAGCAGCTCCCACATCAGTTACTATAGATGAATCAGTTAATCCACTAAATGCATCTTTTGATCCATTAATGCTTTGCCCAAGCCTTGCAATTGAATCGAATACAGTTTCTTGCTTTGTATCACCTGTAAACCATTTCTCAATCGCGCCTTTATTCGTTTCTATATCTCCAGCCTTTGTATTTAAATCAGCCAAAAATCCAGAAACAGTTTCAGCTATTCCGATTGCAACTTGTGCATCAGCCTCTATCTGTGATTCACTCAAGCCACCTATATTATCATGGAATATGCCTATATTTTCGCCAAACGTTTTTACATTGTCAAGTATTCCGCTTATCTTTTCATTATACGCTACAAGTCCAGATCCACTAGGCATGGTATCGGAATTGCCAATAATATCAAAGAAATCGGTTTTTAAAGATTTAATTAACTTAATGGCATCACTTACATCGGTGTCAACATTTTTATCTTGGGATATACCAGTAACTCCGTTCCACAGATCAGAAATAGCCGTGCCAAATAAACTGACATCACCTAATAGCTGCGTGGCCGTTGATGTGTAATCCGTAACATAACCAGACGCATCCGTAAGATTGTATGGCGTAAGTGAATTAAAGAAGGTATGTAGCTTTTCGGCAATACCAGTTGCTGCTGCCATATCTTCATCTAGTGTACTATCATCACTAGCGCCTTCAATGCCCTCGCGAATACTTTTCATAGCTTCGCCAAATTCTTTTAAATCTTCATTATATACCTTTGTAAATCCACTTTTAACCCTCGCAATGGCTGTGGAAATAGATTCCAAAACGTCTCCACCACTGTCAATCGCGTCGGCTAATCCTCCATCTGTCCATTGATTAAGTGCCCCAAGTCCAGTCACAAGAGCAGTTAGAGCTGACATAATAACACCTATCGCCGCGGAAACCGCTCCTGCTCCGGCTATTAATGCAGCTCCACCGCCAGGTATTAATCCAGTGATCAAACTTGCTACAAGCACACCCGCAATTATAGGCAAATTGATCCCTAAATTTTCGCCAAACTTAGATAGAGATTCAGCAACTGAGGCTAGTATTTCTCCTCCATTTTTTGCGGATTCAGCAAGGTTCAAACTCAAAATATCATCAAATTTTCCTATTCCTCCAACGACTATCACAGCACCTGCGACTATCTCGCCGATTGCAGCAGCTATTGCCCCTGCACCTTCTACCATACTAGAAGGTCCACCAGGGATTATACCTGTAATTAAGCTTGCAGCCAACACTCCTGCGATAATCGGTAAACTTATTCCAAGTTTATCTCCAAAGCTTCTCAGCGCTCCTGCAGTCAATTCTAGTATAGTTTTTCCTCTTTTAATAGATCCACGAAGATCAAGACCTTCAATACGATCAAGCTCACCGAGGCCACCTACAATAATTACAGCAGCTGCTACAAATATTCCAAGAGCTCCAGCTATAGAAGCAGCGCCCTTAAGCATTGCTTTTGCACGTTTATTATCAGTACCGCCTCCAACAAACATGCAAGCAGCTATAAATGCACCAAGAGCAATGGATAAAGAAATAGAGAACGAATATAACAAACTTGGGTCTGTCCCCTTAATTTTCTTTATTGTATATCCGAATACGCCAATCGCAGCAGCTATACCACCAAACAGCAATAAGAGCGTCGTAGGCTTAAACTTATCTCCAAAATGCCCAAGAAGAGCTATAATTCCGGAAATAGATCCAATGATAGCCAGTAATCCAATAAGAGCCTTACCCAATTCTGGCCAAGACATTTTACCGAGGCTCTTCATCGTTCTTCCTATGATAGCAACGCATTCACCAAACTCTACAAAACCCTTAAACTTAATCTTAGTAGCTCCAACTTTGCCCATAACCCACATAAGGCCAGCCATAAGTACCATTATACCAGCCAGTCCAGCAAGGCCTGTTCCCATTTTATCCCATTTCATGTCAGACAAAGTATGAACCACTATAGCCAGTATCTCTATACCGGCAGCAAGATCCCAAAAGCCTTTAATATTCAACTTATCAAACTTTATAAGTTTAAGCAAAGCAAGAAATCCTACTGTTACACTAAGCATAATGCCAAGTTTCCATAATCCACTCAAGAACGTTTTGGTCTTCATTTTGGCAAGAACAAATAATGCACCCGTTAGTATTCCCATTCCGGTAGCCAAATCCATTATAGATTTGCCAATATTCTTGATTATGCTAAAATCATTGTTTTTATTTTCTTTGCCACTGGATGCTATTTTCTTAAGCAGTGCAAACACTCCAACAACAATGCCAGCAATAATCCCAAGACCAACTAGTCCTCTTGTAAGCTCAGTGGGATGCAGTATTTTTCCAAGAACTAAAATCGCTGCTGTAATTATGCCAACAGAAATCGCCATCTTTAGCAAAGACGCAGCTATTTTTTCAAGCCCTTTTTTCTCTTTCTTTTCCTCTCCAACTCCTATAGCGCTCTTAAACTCCTGTAATTTTCCTGTAATGTACTTTAATCCAAAAAGAGCTCCGCCAATCATTAAACCTGCTTTAATTAATTTCCCTTTAAAATCACTATTCTCAAAGGAATCTTCAATTGCATCCGCAGCATCTAACACATTGCCTGATCCAATAAGATTTTTTATAGTTCCGAATATATCGGAAAACGCTTCTTTAACCGTGCCGATAATTGAAACTATTTTGTCTCTAAACGAAAGAATTTTATCAGCAAGTTCAGAACTCAACGGCCCTCTATCAGATCTCTTACCTCCGAATAAAAGCTTCAATACAGATAAAGGATTGCCAATAAACGGTTTGATTGCCTCTGAAATCCTAATGAATATTCCAAATAAACGATCTCTCCATTTGATTAGTTTTTCTGCTGTTTCTCGGCTCAAACCACCGCGGTCAGATATTTTACCACTTATAAGCACTGAAATAGCATTGCCTATTTTCTTAAGACATTCCTTTATACCGTCAATACGCTTCTTAACTTCGTCTGATAAATTAAGATCCTTAAATGAGATTCCTCCGACAAAATAAGCAACACGAGCAAATATCCCGCCGAAAGCTTCCTTAAGTTTCTCAAACGTAGCTTTGATCCAGTCCCTAAAAGCAATAGCCTTATCGGCAATATTACTCTTTAAACCTTCGGCTTTATTCCCTGTAAAGAGTGTAGTCAAGGTTTTCCAAATGTTGCCAAGCCATTCCTTTATACCGTCAATACGCTTCTTAACTTCGTCTGATAAATTAA
>Ga0326511_10001393_pt1 | contig 19988 bp, 15 predicted proteins | sample 0_2496_0518_D_FD_203701 | JGI IMG/M metagenome (GOLD analysis project Ga0326511, IMG submission 203701) | Bovine rumen microbial communities from UC Davis, California, United States - 0_2496_0518 | ecosystem: Host-associated > Mammals > Digestive system > Stomach > Rumen | place: USA... | reverse complement strand
GGCGATACCAGCAAGTGCTTCCATTTGCGCGTCTTGGTCTCATCGGTGGGCCAGGGACGGTATCCGGCCGTCAGTCCCATCGACCATTTGTCCGACAGTCGCAAACCTACACGCAGGTTGGGGGTGAGGGCAACATCATACAGCAGGTTGTTGCTGATGGTGACCTGTTGTGCTGATGCGTGATTGGCTATCGCACAGAACAAGATGGTTAGGAAAAATATCCTAAGCGATTTCTTTGTTATTTGTTTCGTCATCCTTCTCATTGTCAGTTCCTTTCAAGTTTTTTTTTGTTCGAATCTAACGTGGAGCTATTTTTCCACTGTCTTTTTGTTGAATGAGTCGATAATTTATGCAAAGGTATAAAAAATTCCTTAATCTGTTTATATATACGCGTGTGACGTTTAGATATTTTAACAATACCCCCCTTGATTTAGTAACTTTTAATACCAGTTAACAGTTTGAGGAGTGGAGAATAAATGTTAACTTTGCGTAAAGTCAGCGTGTCTTATATTCATGACGGGCGTCAAAAATTTCGCAACACGCTTTTTCCCAGAGAATATGATGATGACTGCGCACCATAGCACCAGCGCACCAGCGCACCATTTCGATAATGCAAAATGATGCTACGAAATTGAAAGGAATAGAAAGTAAATATCTTATAAATTATAACTAATATTATTTTACTATATATTATAATATATATATTATAATATATAGTAACCATTTATGCAGCTGAATGAAAATACCAAATGGTGCGCTGGTGCGCTGGTGCGCGGTGCTACCTCTTGAATTAATAAAGAAAGTTCTTTACATAACCCCGCTTTATGTAGAGCATAATATTTACCTCACATTCTCCTGATTCAGATACCTGTTTTTGAATGATCTGCTCCCGTCTCGTGGCAGACAAGATAAAACTATTACTTCATAAACCTCTAATAATAAACAATTTACAAAGAAAATGCAATTTAAGGGTGTAAATGTACATCAAGAATTAGGAGGATTCAGGATATGGTTGTACCTTTGCATTGTGAGAGATGATAGCTATTGAAGTTCAAAAGGTGCCCTTTCGCACTCCAAAAGCATACCTTTTAGTGCCCAAAAGCATAGCTTTCGAAACACAAAACGATACTCCTAAAAATGAATGCTGAAAAAACCTGACAAACTAAGGGGCGTGGGCTAGGGCCTCCTAGGCAGTCCTAAAATACTTTTTCTTAAAAGTAAGGTTTTTGAGAAAAAAGCACTACCCTTGAGCTGCTCGAAGGTAGGCGGCGCCTCAACAATGAAAATAAATTCCGATTTATTTTGCATTGTCTTCGACTTGCACTACCTTTGCAGCGCAAAAAGAATTTTTATGAAGCTATATTCTGACATAGAACTGGCGGAGATACTGAATCAAGAAGTGTTTCATCTGATTTCCGATGCGGCTGACGCCCTGCATCTGGAATGCTATGTGGTGGGCGGATATGTCAGAGATATCTTTTTGGAACGCCCGTCGAACGATATCGACGTCGTCGTGGTGGGCAGCGGCATCGCACTGGCACAAGAAGTAAAGAAACGGCTCGGCAGACGTGCACACCTCTCTGTTTTCAAGAATTTCGGAACAGCACAAGTAAAAGCCCCCTCCAACCTCCCCTTTGAGGGGGAGGCTATGATGGAGCTGGAATTCGTCGGCGCACGGAAAGAGAGCTATAGTCATGACTCCAGAAAACCCGTTGTGGAGAATGGTACCTTGGAAGATGACCAGAACCGCAGGGACTTTACCATCAACGCGATGGCCATCTGTCTGAACAAAGAACGCTTCGGACAGCTCATCGATCCCTTCGACGGACTGTACGACCTGGAAGACCGCATCATCGCCACACCCCTCGACCCCGATATCACGTTCAGCGACGACCCCCTGCGTATGCTGCGCTGTGTGCGCTTCGCTACCCAGCTGAACTTTGACATCGAACCGGAGACGTTTGAGGCCCTGGGACGTAATGCCGACCGACTGAAGATTATCAGCTGGGAACGTATTGCTGACGAGATGAATAAGATCATGCTCTCGAAACATCCCAGCATCGGCTTCGACTACCTGTATCGCAGCGGTCTGCTGCAAATCATCCTGCCAGAACTGGTTGCACTCGACCATGTGGAAGTGCGCAACGGACGGGCACATAAAAATAACTACCTGCATACCTTGGAGGTGCTGGAGAATGTGGCCCACCCCCAGCCCCTCCCAAAGGGAGGGGAGATGGGCTTGTGGCTAAGGTGGGCAGCTTTATTGCATGATATAGGGAAACCGAAGTCGAAACGGTGGGACAATCTGTTGGGATGGACCTTCCATAACCACAACTATATAGGTGCAAAGATGGTGCCCGCCATCTTCCGCCGCCTGAAGCTGCCGTTAGGGGCAGAGATGAAATATGTGCAGAAGCTCGTGGAACTGCACATGCGTCCCATCGCCATTGCCGACGACGAGGTTACCGATAGCGCTGTGCGCCGTCTGCTGAACGATGCTGGCGACGACATCGACGACCTGATGACCCTCTGCGAGGCCGATATCACCAGTAAGAACGAGGTGCGCAAAGCCCGCTTCCGCGAGAACTTCCGTTTGGTGCGCGAGAAACTCGCCGACCTGCAGGTGCGCGACTACAAACGGCTGTTGCAGCCTGTCATCGACGGCAACGAAATCATGGAGCTGTTTGGCTTGAAACCCAGCCGTGAAGTGGGCGCCTTGAAACAATGCCTGAAAGATGCCGTCTTAGACAACAAAGTGCCCAACGAGCGCGAGCCGTTGATGCAGCTGCTCATGGAGAAGGCCAGGAAGATGGGTCTGTCTTCTCGAAAAGATTGTTAAAAATCATCTGCTTTTTTCTTTCTAAAAGAAGATAATGTGTAATTTTGCACATTATTTTTTAGCGCGTACGAGGAATTCCTAGGAAATTCTAGGAAAACCTAGGAAGCCCTAGGACATCCTAGGCCCTCTTAGGAAGCCCTAGGACATCCTAGGCCCTCCTAGGAAAAGCGGAAACAACAAGAAAGATAACAACAATAAAAACAAAAAAATGAAGAAAATCAAGTTTTTCGCAGTTCTTGCTGTAACTGCAACACTTCTTGTAAGTTGTGGAAATTCAGGACAGCCCAACTTTGGCGATGACGAGTTCCCTGTGATGACGATTGGCACACAAAACTCAGAGTTGCAGGTAACCTATCCAGCTGTCATTAAAGGTATTCAGGATGTGGAAATCCGTCCGAAAATTCAAGGATTCATCACCCGTATGGCCGTTCAGGAAGGTCAGTCGGTGGGCAAAGGACAGTTGCTGTTCACCCTCGACAACGTGACCTATGCTGCCGCCGTACGTCAGGCACAAGCAGCCGTCAACTCCGCCAAAGCTCAGTTGGCAACTGCCCAGCTGACCTATACCAACAGTCAGCAGCTGTTTAAGAACGGCGTTATCGGTGACTATGAGTTGCAAACCGCCAGAAACAGCTACGAATCGGCTCAGGCTGCCTTGGGACAGGCTCAGGCTTCCTATATTTCAGCCAAGCAGAACCTCGACTTTTGCTATGTGACGGCTCCTACAGCCGGCGTGGTAGGTAATCTGCCTTACAAGGTAGGTGCCCTCGTAGGTCCTTCTTCCAATCCTCCCCTTACCACCATTTCCAACTCCAGCACCGTGGAAGTATATTTCTCTATGACAGAAAAGGACATCATGGAGCTGACGAAGACAGCCGGTTCTGCCAGCGCAGCCATCGGCTCACTGCCGCCAGTGAAGCTGAAAATGGCTGACGGCACGATGTATGGTGAGGCAGGTGCAGTAGTGAAGATGAGCGGTCTGGTAGATCCTGTGACAGGTTCTGTATCGATGATTGCCCGTTTCTCCAACCCCAACCGTCTGTTGAAGAGCGGTGGCTCAGGTTCTATTGTCATTCCTCATAGCAGCAGCAATGCCATCTTGATACCACAGTCGGCAACTGTTACCGTACAGGACAAGCTGTTTGTCTATAAGGTAGATGCCAACAACAAGGTACACTATTCCGAGATTACCGTGAATCCGCAAACCGATGGCAACAACTATATTGTCCTGACAGGTCTGAAGGTCGGCGACAAGATTGTGACCAACGGTCTGACCAAGCTGCAGGACCAGATGCCTATCAAGCCGATTTCTCAGGAGCAGTATAAGAAGAAGATGGACGATGCTGCCAAAGCCGGCTCTGCTTCAGGCAGTAAGGAGTATGTAGAAACGATGAGTGGAGGAAAGAAATAGAAGCCCCCTCCAACCTCCCCCTTAATGGGGAGGCTATTAAAACAAGAAAAAAGATTAGTAAATATGTCATTTACAGTATTTATCAAACGCCCAGTATTGTCAACGGTGATTTCTATCCTCATCGTAATTCTGGGTTTCATCGGTCTGGTGTCGCTGCCTGTTGAGCAGTATCCAGACATTGCGCCGCCAACCATTTCGGTGCAGACAACCTATCAGGGTGCCGATGCGTTGACGGTGATGAACTCCGTGCTGGCTCCGCTGGAGGAGAGCATCAACGGTGTGGAAGGTATGGATTATCTGCAGTCGTCTGCCGACAACAGCGGTACGGCTTCTATTACCGTATATTTCAAACAAGGTGCCAATGCCGACATGTGTGCGGTGAACGTACAGAACCGCGTCAGTCAGGCGCTGTCGCTATTGCCAGCAGAAGTAACGCGTGTGGGTGTCACCGTCAGCAAGCGTCAGTCTTCACATGTGGTGATGTTCTCTCTCTCATCAGATGTCTATGACGACGAGTTCCTGACCAACTACGCCAATATCAACATCATCCCAGCGATGAAGCGTATCTCTGGTGTGGGTGAAGTGATGAGTCCAGGTATGAAGACCTACTCTATGCGTATCTGGTTGAAGCCAGACAAGATGAAAGAGTATGGACTCGTACCCTCTGACATCAGCAATGTGCTCGCTGAGCAGAATATTGAGGCAGCGCCAGGTAAGTTTGGTGAGCAGTCGCCAGTAGCATACGAATATTCCATGCGCTATACGGGTCGTCTGAAGACACCTGAGGAGTTTGGAAATATCATCCTCACCAGTACGCTGACCGGTCAGACGCTGCATCTGAAAGATGTGGCTGATATTGAACTGGGTGGTTTGCAGTACAATGTGGTGATGAAGAACAACGGCAAGGCATCTGTCATGGCGATGGTGGCACAGGTGGCTGGCTCTAATGCCAACGAGATTGCCCAAGGTGTGAAATCGGAAATGGAGAAACTTTCCAAGAGTTTCCCTCCAGGTTTGGAATATGAGTACAACTACGATGTGACGGAGTTCCTCTATGCCTCTATCGGTGAGGTGGTATGGACGCTGGGTATCACCCTTTTGCTGGTGTTCCTCGTCGTTTATATCTTCCTGCAGGACGTGCGCTCAACGTTGATTCCGCTGATTGCCGTACCTGTGTCGCTGATTGGTACGTTCTTCTTCCTCAGCGCGATGGGCTTCTCCATCAACTTGCTGACGCTGTCGGCTTTGCTGTTGGCTATCGCCATCGTGGTCGATGACGCCATCGTGGTTGTGGAGGCAGTGCATGCGAAACTCGACCAAGGATACAAGAGTTCACTGGCAGCAGCCATCGATGCCATGAATGAAATGTCAGGTACGATCATCTCCATCACACTGGTGATGGCATCCGTGTTCATTCCTGTATCGTTCATGAGCGGAACGAGCGGTACGTTCTACCGTGAGTTCGGTGTGACCATGGCTATCAGTATCTTCATCTCTGCCGCAAACGCGCTCACGCTGTCGCCAGCCCTCTGTGCCGTCTTCCTGAAACCGCACGAGGCGCATGGTGAGAAGAAGATGAGTATCGTAGATCGTTTCCACACTTCGTTCAATGTTGCTTTTGAGAAAACGACCAATAAATACAAGAAGATTGTAGAAAAATGGATTCGTAAACCGCTTCTCATCATCCTGATAGCCATTGTCGGTATCGCTGCACTCGCTTTCTTGATGTCAACCACCAAGACAGGTCTGGTGCCCGATGAGGATACTGGTGTGCTCTTCGTCACCATCAGTATGCCGCCGTCAACCAGTCAGGCCCGCACAATGGAAATTGTCAACCAGGTGGATGAGATGCTGGCTGCCAACCCAGCGGTGAAAAGTCGCGAGCAGATCGTAGGTTACAACTTCATCGGTGGTGCCGGTTCCGACCAGGCCACATTCGTCGTGAAGTTGAAAGACTTCGAAGAGCGCGAGGCCAGCTTCTGGTGGAAGTTGTCAGGCTTGTGGGAAGGCGATGGCATCTATCGCTTCCTCATCGATGCCCGTTCGGCTAACGCCGTGCTGGGTATGATATACAAGCAGACAGCCTCTATCAAGGATGCACAGATTCTGGCATTCGCACCACCGATGATTCCTGGCTTCTCAGCCAGTAACGGTGTGTCGCTCGTCATGCAGGACAGGACGGGTGGTGATCTGAAGAAATTCTATGATACCGTCACGACCTTCCTCGCAGAGCTGAACAAGCGTGAGGCTGTGCAGTTGGCGATGACCTCCTACAATCCGAACTATCCGCAGTATATGGTGAATGTCGATGTGGGCAAGTGTAAGCAGGCTGGTATCGCGCCGAGTACTGTACTGGCCACGTTGCAGGGTTACTATGGTGGTCTCTATGCCTCCAACTTCAACGCTTACGGTAAGCTCTACCGTGTGATGATCCAGAGTTCATTCGACCAGCGTATGACGAAGGAGAGTCTGAACAATATCTATGTACGTACTCAGAACGGTATGTCACCCGTATTGGAGTTCTGCTCTGTTGACCAGATTTTAGGTCCAGCCAGCGTGAACCGTTTCAACCTGTTTACCTCTATCAATGTGAACGTCAGCGCAGCCAACGGCTACTCTTCTGGTCAGGTTATCCAGGCTATCGAGGAAGTGGCAAAAGACTATCTGCCTGACGGATACGCTTACGAGTTCTCAGGTCTGACACGTTCAGAGAGTAATTCAAGCAGCTCTACGGCAATCATCTTCGTGTTGTGCTTTATGTTCATTTACCTGATTCTGTCGGCACAGTATGAGAGTTACTTGCTGCCACTGTCCGTATTGCTTTCCGTACCGTTCGGATTGGCAGGTGCATTCCTCTTTACACAACTCTTCGGACATGCCAACGACGTATATATGCAGATTTCGCTCATTATGTTGATTGGTTTGCTGGCAAAGAACGCCATCTTCATCGTACAGTTCGCTTTGGAACGTCGTCATCTGGGTATGGCCGTTTCTTGGGCAGCCATCATGGGTGCTGGTGCCCGTCTGCGTCCGATCTTGATGACCTCACTCGCCATGATTATCGGTTTGCTGCCGATGATGTTTGCATCGGGTGTAGGTAAGAACGGTAACCAGACGCTGGGTGCTGCTGCCGTCGGTGGTATGTTGATTGGTACCATCTGTCAGCTGATCGTTGTGCCGGCTCTGTTTGTGATCTTCCAGACTATTCAGGAGAAGATTACACCAATCGTCTTCGAGGATGAGAGCGACGAACGTCAGATTCCAGAGCTGGAGCAATATGCACACGCGATAGAAAATGAGGTGAAGAAGAATCAGGAGTAAGTAGAAATCAATAAGATAATGAAACATTCAAAAATAATCATCATGGGTCTTACAGCTGTTCTGCTGAGCAGCTGTAAGGCTTACCACTCGCTATACGACAAGTATGAGCGTCCTGATGTGGTGACACAAGGGGTGGTTCGCGACCCAGTGGCAGACAATGCCCCAATGGTACAGACCGACTCACTGAACTTTGGTAACCTGCCTTGGCGTACGGTATTTACCGATCCGCAGCTGCAGGTGCTCATCGAGAGAGGACTGGCCAACAATCCAGACTTGATCAATGCTGCACTGAACGTGGAAATGGTCGAGCAACAGTTGAAAGTGGCGAAACTGGCATTCCTGCCATCGGTAGTATTCTCACCACAGGCATCGATCGCACATTTCGGTACCCACAGTGAATCATCAAAGACATACTCCCTGCCCATTACGGCCAGTTGGTCGGTACCCCTCTTTGGTGGTCTGACCAGTCAGAAACGCAGTGCAGAGTCGATGCTGATACAGATGAAAGACTATCAGCTGGCAGCACGGACAGGTCTGATCTGTCATATTGCCAACCTGTACTATACGCTGCTGATGCTGGACAAGAACCTGGAGATTGTGACGAATATGGAGAAACTGACCAAGGATACTTGGGATATGATGAAGCTGCAGATGCAGTTGGGACGTGCCCGCTCGACGAGCGTCCAGAGTGCTGAGGCTGCCTATTATTCCGTACAGACACAGCGCGTGGATGTGCAGCGCCAGATACGTGAGACCGAAAACTCGCTGAGTCTGCTGTTGGGTGAACCAGCACAGGGTATTGCTCGCGGTACTTTCGACAACCAGTATCTGCCAGCAGAATTTGCTACAGGCATCGGCATACAGCTGCTCGACAACCGTCCTGATGTTCACGCAAAGGAAATGGCATTGGCACAGTGCTTCTATGACATTGAGCTGGCCCGTAGCCGTTTCTATCCGAATATCACCATCAGCGGTACAGGCTCGTTTACCAACAATGCCGGCGCTATCGTGAATCCAGGAAAGATGCTGTGGTCGGCATTAGCCAGCCTTGTACAGCCGATTTTCCAGAACGGACAGCTGATAGCCGGACTTCGTGTGGCTGAGGCAAAGTATAAACAGGCTTACAACGACTGGCAGAACTCTATCCTTTCTGCCGGCAGCGAGATCAGCAATTGCCTCGTGCAGTATAACTCATCGGAAGAGAAGAGCCAGTTGGAGGCCAAGCAGATTGAGGTGCTGAAGAAGAATGTGGAGCATACAACACTATTGTATCGCCAGTCATCAAGCACCTACCTGGAGGTCATCACAGCCCAGCAGAACCTGCTGAATGCGGAAATCAACAAGGTAACTGACGATTTCTATAAGATGCAGGCTGTTGTCAACCTGTACTATGCTCTTGGAGGAGGAGCGAATTAAAAGCCCCCTCCAACCTCCCCCTAAAAGGGGAGGCTACCATCCTTATGAACCTTTAGCCCGCGCCCCTGTTGCGGCTTCCCCCCTTGAGGGGGGATTAAGAGGGGGGCTTTCATTATGGCAAGCGAAATCAGTCCAAAAGCCGACATTAGTCCAAAAGCGAAAATCGGCGACAATTGTAAGATATACCCCTTCGTATATATCGAAGATGATGTTGTTATCGGTGACAACTGTACCATCATGCCGTTCGTCAGCATCATGAACGGTACGCGTATGGGTAATAATAATAAGGTGCTACAGGGTTCCGTTCTCGGAGCCAAACCCCAGGATTTCCATTTCAAAGGCGAGAGGAGCGAAGTGGTCATCGGCGACGGCAACGTCTTCCGCGAGAATGTGGTCATCAACCGCGCAACACATACAGGCGGACAAACCAAGATTGGCAACGAGAACTTCTTCATGGAGGGTGCACATGTCTCACACGATACGAAAGTGGGCAACTACTGTGTGTTGGGTTATGGTGCCAAAATCTCTGGTGACTGTATCATCGATGACGGAGCCATCATCTCGTCAGTAGTTATCCAACATGTCAATACGCGAGTAGGAGAGGGAGCTTTGGTACAGGCAGGTAACGCCTTCGACAAAGATGTTCCTCCGTATATCATCGCTGGTGGATGGCCCATCGGCTACAGCGGCGTAAACAGTATGATGTTAAAGTCCTACGGCTTCGATGAGAAGACCATCAAGCACATTGCGAATGCCTACCGACTGGTGTTCCACGGACAAACGAGCCTCTATGATGCTATTCTGCAAATCAAGGAACAGGTGCCTGACGGACCTGAGATACAGAAAGTCATCAAGTTCCTCAGCGAAACGAAACTTGGTATTGTCGGAAAAAAGACGTTCTAAGACGGCAAACCACAAACATTTAACCACGAATCATACGAATTACACGAATCAAGGTGATACGGAATTGTCACTGTTATATTCGTGAACTTCGTGTGATTCGTGTTCTTTTTTATAGTTCCTTTCGCAGTTTTGTACAATTATACATTTTTAAGTACAATTTTAAGGACGAAATAGAAATTAAATCGTTATATTTGCAAACGAACAATGAAAACCAATCTATATGGAAACAAAAAAGTTTTTCTTTGCTGTTGACCTGGGAGCAACGAGCGGCAGGACCATCATCGGATCGCTTTCCGATGGAAAATTCGAACTGGAGGAACTGACACGCTTCGACAACAACCTCATAGAACAAGGAGGACATTTTTATTGGGATATCTATGCCCTGTATTTTGAAATCATCAAAGGACTGAAAATCGTTGCACAACGGAAGATAGAGATTACCAGTATCGGTATCGACACGTGGGGCGTTGACTTCGTTTTCATCGGTGAAGACGGAGCCATCCTGAGAAATCCACGCGCCTATCGCGATCCGATTACCTTCGATGCGAAAGATGATTACCTGCGTCACGTGGTTTCCTCACGTGAGGTCTATGAAACGACAGGTATCCAACTGATGAATTTCAACTCCCTTTTCCAGTTATATGCGATGCGGCGTGAAGGGAATGCAGCCTTGCAGCATGCACAGAAAATATTGTTCCTGCCTGATGCGCTGAGTTGGATGCTCACAGGCAATGAGGTGTGCGAATATACGATTGCATCCACTTCACAGCTCCTGGATCCCAGAACGAAACAGTTAGACGAGCGCCTGCTGGCATCGGTGGGACTGTGCCGTTCTAAATTTGGTAAGATGGTGAAACCTGGAACCCTCATTGGTACATTGACAGACGAGGTGCAACAGATGACAGGATTAGGTCCTGTGCCAGTCATCGCTGTTGCAGGACACGATACGGGCAGCGCTGTCGCAGCCGTACCAGCGAAAGATGAACGCTTTGCCTATCTGTCGAGCGGCACCTGGTCGCTGATGGGTATCGAGACGAAGGATGCCATCATCAATGAAGACAGTTATGAGAAGAATTTCACCAACGAGGGTGGTGTAGAGGGTACAACCCGTTTCCTGAAGAATATCTGTGGTATGTGGATTTATGAACGCTGCCGCAAGGAGTGGACAGATGCACCAAAGTCGCATGCGGAACTACAGGCTGAGGCTATGGAGCAGCCGCCTTTCCGCAGTTTGATAGACCCTGATGATGCGCTGTTTGCCAATCCGTCATCCATGGTGGAGGCCATCCAGCAGTATTGCCGAGAGACAGGGCAGTATGTACCAGAGGGCTATGCGCAGATATGCCGCTGTATCTTCGACTCGTTGGCACTGCGCTATCGGCAGGTGTTCAAGTGGTTACAGGAGTTTGCCACATTCCCCATTGATACGCTTCATATCATCGGCGGAGGCTCACTGAACAACTACCTGAACCAGTTTACTGCCAATTCATGTGGCGTCGAGGTATATGCAGGACCGCAGGAGGGTACTGCTATCGGTAATATCATGCTGCAGGCAAAAGCTGCTGGTGAGGTGAAAGATATCTGGGAGATGCGTCGCATTATTGCCGACAGCATCGAACTGAAATACTTTGAGCCGAAAGACCAGTCCGTTTGGGATGAGGCATATAAGAGATACTTGGAAATCGTACAATTATAAATAGAATAAGATGAGTAAACCATTAGTAGAAACAAAGGCAAGAGTAGGTGTGTTCAGTATAGCACTTCAGGCATACCTGCCACAGTTCCCTCAGCTCGTTCCTGAGTTTGAGGCACAGTATGAAGCGTTTAAGAAAACATTGCCCGATACCATCGAGATCATCGATGGCGGTATGGTGACAACCAAAGAAATGTCGCAGGCTGCAGGCGATAAGTTTCGCGCTGCCGATGTTGATTTGGTCATCCTGCAGATGCTGACTTATTGCACCTCTTATAATATGTTGCCTGCTGTGCGCGATCTCGATGTGCCAGTAGTCATCGTCAATGTACAGAAGAAGCTGGCACCTGACTATGCCAAAACCGATATCCCTACATGGCTCGGAGAACTGTATGCCTGCGGAGCAATCGGCGAGATGGTAGCCGACCTCAACCGTGCAGGCAAACGTTCGGCTGTCATCACTGGTGTGGTAGAAGGTGGCGACCCAGAAGTACAGGCAGAGATAGAAGACTGGTGCCGTGCTGCACAGGTGCGCCGTCGTTTCCGTGATACCAATATCGCACAGATAGGTCGTCCTTATCCTGGTATGATGGATTTGTATATCGACGAAACCAATCTCTATCATCGTATGTGGCTCTATACCAAGCAGTTCGATTGGGAACAGATGTGGGCTATTGCAGACAACATCACTGATGAGGCAGCTATCCGCGCAAAGGCAGAGGATATCCTCAATACCTTCGATATCGAAGGTGGCGGCACCGTTGAGAAGGTATGGGATATGGCGAAATATGTGGTTGCTTTCGAACAGTGGGTGAAGGACGAGCAACTGGGTATGATTGCCTCTCACTATGCAGGTTTCGCACAAGGTGTTGCAGGCAAACTCGACTCGATGTTGATTCCTGCCTTCTCGATGTTGATCAAGCAGCATACAGCCTGTGCTGTAGAGGGCGATATGAAGGTGGCAATGGCGATGAGTATCCTGAAGACCATCAGCGGTACAGGTACACTGGCAGAGATGTACTCCATCGACTTCCCCAAGGATATCTGTATCATCGGACATAGTGGATCGGGCGACTTCGATATCTCGCAGGCGAAGAAACCAACGATGAAGATTGTGCCTGTATTCCACGGAAAAACAGGTGGCGGCTATCTCACACAGTTCTATCCGCCTACAGGACCAGTGACCTATCTGGCTATTACGCAGGATAAGAATGGCGTCTTTAAGTTTGTGGTAGCAGAGGGCAACAATGAAGAGGGAGAAATTTTCACCTTTGGCGATACTAATATGCGCACGAAGTTCTCACTGCCTTGCCGTGAGTTTGTCAATAAGTGGAGCGAGGCTGGTCCTACCCACCACATGGCTGCTGCTGTAGGATATCATATTGACACCATTCTCAAGGTTGCGAAGATATTTAATGTGGAAGTTGATATTGTGTGTAGATAAGGGACCCCACCCAAACCCTCCCAAAGGGAGGGAATAGTAAAATTGTATAATTGAAAATTGTCAAATTGTCAAATAAAAATGGGTATATTACAAGGCCGCGAAGAATTGAAAGCGGTAATAGATCAGATTGCTGAGGTAACAGGATACCTCTGGCAGAAAGGATGGGCTGAACGTAATGGTGGTAACATCACCGTCAACGTAACCGAGTTTATGGATGATGCGTGCAAGGCAATGCCCGCTATTGCACCCGTCAAGGAAATCGGAATCGTGCTGCCACAGCTGAAAGGAAAGTATTTCTATTGTAAAGGTACAGGTAAGCGTATGCGTGACCTCGCACGCGAACCAATGAAAAACGGCAGTATCATCCGTATCTGCGATGACTGTGCTTCGTATGAGGTCATTGCCGACGAACCAGTGGTACCTACCAGTGAGTTGCCAACGCATCTTGCACTACAGAACCACCTGTTGGAAACGGGTTCTTGCTATAAAGCTACGTTGCATACGCATCCCATCGAACTGGTGGCCATGAGCCATATCCAGCGCTTCCTGAAAGGTGATGAGATGACGCGTGTGTTGTGGTCGATGATTCCAGAGACATTGGCTTTCGCACCACTGGGCATCGGTATTGTTCCCTATGCACTTCCGTCATCGGTGGCATTGGCTGAGGCCACCCTCGAACAGATAAAGACACACGATGTGGTGTTATGGGAGAAACACGGTACAGTAGCTGTTGGTCAGGATATTATGGATGCTTTTGACCAGACAGACGTACTCTGCAAGGCTGCCAATATCTATATGTGTGCCCGTTCAATGGGCAGTGAGCCTGATGGTATGACAGATGAGCAGATGAAAGAGGTGCAGGATGTCTTCAAGTTGCCGAAGAAAAGACCATGCTAATATAAAAGTTTTAAGTAATGGAAAGAACTTGGAGATGGTTTGGCAAGAAGGATAAGATTACCCTTGCCCAGCTGAGACAAATCGGAGTAGAAGGCATCGTGACGGCTTTGCATGATGTGCCTCTCGGTGAGGTGTGGACACGTGAGAATATCCGCGACCTACGCGAATATATCGAGAGTTACGGCATGCGCTGGAGCGTGGTCGAGAGTCTGCCTGTCGTGGAGACAATCAAGTACGGTGGTCCTGACCGAGAAGAACAGATTGAGGTTTACAAGCAGAGTCTCCGCAATCTTGGCGAAGAAGGTATCCGCTGTGTATGCTATAACTTCATGCCAGTGCTGGATTGGGCACGCACAGACCTGATGCACGAAAATCCCAATGGAGCAACCAATCTGTATATGAACTGGGGTGCGTTTGCGTATTTCGATATTCATATCCTCAAGCGTGAAGGTGCCCGCGAGGAATGGGCGTCGTTCTCAAAACAACATCCCAACTGGGGACGCGACCTTGTGGCTGAGGCTGACGAAATGGCCAAAAGTGCCACAGCAGAGAGCGACCATGAGCTGGTAGAGAATATCGTCATCAAGACGCAGGGCTTTGTCAGCGGCAACTTCAAGGAGGGTGATGCTGCTCCTGTGGAGAAGTTCCGTGAGCTGCTAAAACTCTATGAAGGCATTGACAAGGAAAAGCTACAGGAAAATATGAAGTACTGGCTGGAGGCAATCATGCCTGTATGCGAGGAGTATGACATCAATATGTGTGTGCATCCTGACGATCCCCCATATCCTGTCTTCGGACTGCCGCGCATCGTGGGTAATGCTGACGATATCCGTTGGTTCCTCAATGCTGTGCCTAATGTACACAATGGGCTGACTTTCTGTGCTGGGTCGTTGTCGGCAGGAGAGCATAACGATGTCGTAGCGATGGCCAGAGAGTTTGCGCCACGCACCCATTTCGTGCATCTGCGTTCGTGCCACATCTTCCCTGATGGCAACTTCACAGAAGCCAGCCACCTTGGAGGACGAGCCGACCTCATCGAACTCACCCGTATCTTCGAAAAAGAGGAGCAAACTCGTCAATCCTCTCAATCCCAAACGACTAAACGACCAGTCACCCAAACGACAAGGTTACCCATGCGTGTGGATCACGGTATGACCTTCACCGATGAGCCTGGTGGAGTCTTTGACGAGAGCAGTCACGGACATAATGCGGGTTATACACTTTTAGGCCGTATGTTCGCGTTGGCACAGGTACAGGGCATCATCGCTACGGTTGACCGTGAATTAGGAATCGAATATAAACAACCAGGGTTCTTTGGGTAAACCTACCCTAACCCTCCCAAAGGGAGGGAATTTATGAAGTATAAAATATAAATTACTAACCAATGCCTCTTGTCAGTTAGGTCCTCCCCCTGTAGGGAGGATAAGAGGGGGGCTTCATATCATGAGCAAACTATTTGATATTAAAGACTACGTAGTAGTCATTACTGGTGGAACGGGTGTCTTGGGACGAACCATCGCCAAGTATCTGGCACAGGAAGGTGCCAAGGTTATCTTGCTGGGACGCAAAGAGGATGTCGGCAATGCACTTGTCGAGGATATCCGACAGGTAGGCGGTCAGGCAGAGTTTATCAAAACTGATGTGCTGAACAAAGAACTGATCGAGCAGAACTGCGAAGATATCGTGGCTCGTTACGGACGCGTTGACACCTTGCTCAATGCTGCCGGCGGCAATATCTCTGGTGCTGTGATCCAGCCGCAGGGAACAGTCTTCGACCTTTCTACGGAAGACTTCGACCGTGTGGTACGTCTGAACCTGACAGGTACCGTGATTCCTTCACAGGTGTTCCTCAAACCGATGGTGAAGCAGGGTAAGGGCAACATCATCAATTTTGCTTCTATGTCATCGTTCCGTCCCATCACCCGTGTGTGCGGCTATTCAGCTGCCAAAGCAGGCGTGTCCAGTTTCACGGCATGGATGGCTGCTGAGTGTGCAAAGAAGTTTGGTGAGGGTATCCGCGTGAATGCCATTGCACCAGGATTCTTTATCACAGAGCAGAACCGTACGCTGTTGACGAATCCTGACGGCAGTTATACGCAGCGCGGACAGGATGTCATCCATCAGACACCATTCGGACGAATGGGCGAACCAGAGGAGTTGTGTGGTACCATCCACTATCTGATGAGTGATGCTGCCAAGTTTGTAACGGGTACTGTTGCCGTTGTCGATGGTGGCTTCAACGTCTTCGCTATGTAAATTTCTCCCCTCCCTTTGGGGAGGGGCTGGGGGTAGGCCTAATATGATGCTGTGCAGGGAATGCCAGCAGCAATCACATGGTCGCGGATAGCATCAAGCTGTTCGCGACTTGCTTTTTTCAGTCCTTTGGTGGGCGTCTCGCGGTCGATGGTGTAGATCATCACCTCGCGTGGGGCAATCTCTTTGACTGCTTCCAACCAAGGCGTTACATAAGCATCATCGGTATTGTCAACACTGACAGCCATACCGTCTTTTATAAAACTTCCCGTCATAAACATCGTTTGGATGATTGCTTTCCCCTGCATCTGTTTCAGTCCGTTGATGATGCGAGTGACCTCATAGTGGGAGGTCGGACAATCCACCATCTTGATATAGGCAGCATCAACGGTATCGAGTTTCATAATGGGGTTATCGACGCGCATCAGCGCCTCGCGAACATTTTCTTTTTCTACCAGTGTGGCGTTGCTCAGTACTGATACCTTTGCTTTCGGACAAAACTGATTACGCAACAGGATGGTGTCATCGATGATCTCGGCAAACTGCGGATGGGCGGTCGGCTCACCGTTGCCGGCAAAGGTCAGCACATCAGGCACCTCCCCATTGTTATTCATCTCTACGAGCTTTGCTTTTAATGCCCGTGCAACCTCCTCGCGAGTAGGACGGGGCAGGGTAGGACGATGTGCAGCATTCAGCCCACATTCACAATAGATGCAGTCAAAGGTGCATACTTTTCCGTCTGCTGGCATCAGGTTGATGCCCAGTGAAATACCCAGTCGCCTGCTGTGTACAGGTCCGAAAATCGGTGAAGGATAGATGATCGTACTCATGCTTTTCTTTTATTTGATGGTGCAAAAGTACAAATAGTATTTGGAATAGGCAATGATTTTCTGGTCGATTTGCATTACTTTGCACCTTCTTCGAAGTCGCGAAGATACTCTCGTTCAACAAAACTAAAAGAAAATTGAATTTTTCTTTTGTTTTGTCCTCACTTAATCGTATCTTTGCACGCAAATTGGATAATAGTGTCTGATAAGAATGGGAAAAAATAGAAAGAAATCCCGCAATCGTACTGGGTTGCAGGTGGTAACATTGTGTATCAGTACCGCTATGGTGCTGATTCTCTTGGGAATGGTTGTGCTGACTGTTTTCACGGGTAAGAACCTTTCTTCGTATGCGAAGGAACGACTGACTGTGACGATGATTCTGGCGGAAAATATGACTGAACCGGAAGCACAGAACCTGTGTGAGAAGGTGAAGAAGTTGCCTTATATCGCCAGCATCAACTACATTAGTAAGGAACAGGCATTGAAAGAAGGTACAAAGGAACTGGGTGCCGACCCGTCGGAGTTTGCAGGTATGAACCCGTTTACGGCAAGCATTGAGCTGCAGTTGACGCCTGATTATGCGAATAATGATTCTATTGCCAAGATATCCAAGCAGTTGCAGCAATATAAAAAGGTTTCAGAGATAGACTATCGACAGGATCTGATAGACAGCGTCAACAATACCTTGAGGAAGATAAGTTTCGTATTGCTATTCCTTGCTGCCCTGTTGACAATCGTGTCGTTCTCGTTGATCAATAATACCGTTCGCTTGTCGGTCTATGCCCGTCGTTTCTCTATCCACACCATGAAACTGGTGGGTGCTTCCTGGGGCTTTATCCGCGAGCCTTTCCTGAAGAGAGCCATCACCCAAGGATTTGTGTCGGCACTGATAGCGTTGGTGATTCTTGGCTCAGGCGTATATGGATTGTATCAATACGAACCAGAGATACAGAAATTCCTCAGTTGGGAGGAGTTAGCGATAACGGCAGGAACAGTCTTGCTGTTCGGTGTGCTGATTACCACGCTGTGTGCTTGGGGATCGGTGAATAAGTTCCTGCGAATGAAAGCAGGAGATTTGTATAAGATATAAATATGGATAAAAAGAATTTAGCATTTGGAAAGTCCAACTTTATTTTGTTGGCAATAGGTATTGCAGTCATCATCATCGGATTCGTTCTGATGAGTGGTGGCAGTTCTACGGAAGAAGCCTACGACCCGTCGATTTTCAATGCGATGCACATCAAGGTTGCTCCCGTTGTGACCTTCATCGGCTTCGTATCGATTATCTATGCCATTGTTCATAAGTCAAAGGATAAAAGCGGGGAGGGTCACGCGAAATGACATGGATAGAAACCGTTATCATTGCCATTGTTGAGGGATTGACGGAGTTCCTGCCGGTGTCTTCGACAGGGCACATGATTATCACGCAGAACCTGCTTGGTATCGAGCAAGGCGACCCGTTTGTGCATGCTTTTACCTTCATCATTCAGTTTGGTGCCATCCTGTCGGTGGTGTGTCTCTATTGGAAACGATTCTTCCGTTTCGACAACACGCCAGCACCAGCAGGTAGCTCGTGGCTTCAGCGCATGAAGCATCGTTATTATTTCTACTGGCTGCTCATCGTGGGTGTGCTGCCAGCTGTTGTCATCGGTTTGCTGGCCAAGAAGTCAGGACTCTTGGATTGGTTGCTCGACAGCGTTGAGGTAGTAGCCATCATGCTGGTCATCGGTGGTGTGTTCATGCTGTTTTGCGACAAGCTGTTCAACAAAGGTACAGATGAGACGAAGCTCAATGAGAAGCGTGCCTTCAAGATTGGTCTCTATCAGTGTATATCCGTTATCCCAGGTGTGTCACGCTCGATGGCCACCATCGTGGGAGGTATGACACAGAAGCTCACCCGTAAGCGTGCTGCTGAGTTCTCATTCTTCCTGGCTGTGCCGACGATGGCGGGTGCTACGTTGCTCGACCTGCTCGACTTGGTGAAGGAAGATGCTGTGTGGGCAACCTCTCACAATATCACCATGTTGCTATTGGGCTGTGCCGTAGCTTTTATGGTGGCGCTGTTTGCTATGAAATGGTTCGTGGCATTCCTGACGAAATATGGTTTCAAGGCCTTCGGTATCTACCGTATTATCGTTGGCGGCATCATTATCGTGTTGCTGCTCACGGGTCACTCACTTGCAATGGTTGATTAAATGAACTTTAAAGAAGGAGAAATCATCGCTATAAACAAGCCGTATCGCCTGTCGAGTTTCGGTGCATTAGCACATATCCGTTTTTTGTGTTCAAAGAAAGCGGGTCTGAAAGTGAAGATGGGACATGCCGGCACGTTAGATCCGTTGGCTACGGGGGTGTTGGTACTCTGTACAGGAAAGATGACGAAGCGCATCGAAGAGTTTCAGGCTCACACGAAAGAGTATGTGGCAACCCTGCAATTGGGTGCTACAACCGCCAGCTACGATATGGAGCATGAGGTAGATGCCACCTATCCGTCTGAACATATCACCAAAGAGATGGCTGCCGACGTTTTACAACAGTTCGTGGGCGACATCGACCAGGTGCCACCATCGTTCTCTGCTTGTAATGTCAATGGCAAACGTGCTTACCAGTTGAGCCGAAAAGGTAAAGAGGTGGAGTTACAACCGAAGCAAATTCATATCGATGAGATTGAACTGCTGGACTTTGACGATATCCTCAAGCAGATGCGCATCCGTGTGGTATGCGGAAAAGGAACCTATATTCGTGCATTGGCCCGTGATATCGGTTGTGCGCTGAACAGCGGTGCCTATCTGACAGCCTTATGCCGTACCCGCTCAGGAGGAATACGTATTGAAGATTGTCACGACTACGACAGTTTCGAGCAATGGCTCGATGAACAAGACATAGAAAATTGAACTTCGTTCGATTAGCACGATAATTAAGCATTAATATATGAAGCTATCACAGTTTAAATTTAAATTGCCAGAAGAGCAGATCGCACTTTA
>Ga0326511_10001391_pt1 | contig 19996 bp, 14 predicted proteins | sample 0_2496_0518_D_FD_203701 | JGI IMG/M metagenome (GOLD analysis project Ga0326511, IMG submission 203701) | Bovine rumen microbial communities from UC Davis, California, United States - 0_2496_0518 | ecosystem: Host-associated > Mammals > Digestive system > Stomach > Rumen | place: USA... | reverse complement strand
AGGACTCCACCCTCGACAACGCCTCCTACTACGGACGCATCTTCGCCAAGAGCGGCGGCGTGGCCCAGGGCGTGGCCCATGTGGCCGAAACGATGGGCGTCACCGGCGTGAAACCCGTGTCCATGAACGGCATCGACCAGTGCCGCCAGCACCTCATGCTGCTGCGTGCCAAGAAGGCCACGGCCAACTTCTTCGAGGGTATGGCCTGCGACGGCGGCTGCGTGGGCGGCCCGCTGAGCATCACGCGGTCCCCGAAGAATGTCTTCGATGTCGACAAGTACGGCAACGAGGCCAAGGAAAAGGAAATCGACGGCTCCGTGCGTCTCTACCAGATGATGGAGAACGACTGAACCATCCCCTCTTTTGCCAGGGTCGCGGGGGGCATTGTGTTGCGCCTTCCGCGACCCTATTTTATTATTTTTTTGCCATGTCGTAAAAAATACGTACTTTTGCAATTTGTTTCCTTAATAAAAAGATAGACAGATATGAAAAAAATCCTAGTGCTTTTGGCCGTTACGGTCACCTTCTTCTCTTGCTGCTCGAAGGATGAGAGTAAAACCCTCAGTCCTACAGACGACAGCAAGTCCTTCGTCACCCTCACCGACGCTGTTCCCGACGCCATCCTCGAAATCCGCTACTACGGCACCTACAACTTCGTCGGCGCCCGCATCGACGGCTACCTCCAGCCCACCGCCCTGCTCACCCGCCAGGCTGCCGACAGCCTTCGCGCCGTCAGCGACGACCTCATGGCCCAGGGCTACCGCCTCAAAATCTACGACGCCTACCGTCCCCAGCGTGCCGTCGACCACTTTGTGCGTTGGGCTGCCGACCTGGCCGACACCGCCATGAAACCCTATTTCTACCCCGACCTCGACAAGAGCGTCCTCTTCGAACAGGAGTATATCATGGAGAAGAGCGGCCACACCCGCGGCTCGACCGTCGACCTGACCATCTTCGACATGCGCACCGAGAAGGAGGTTGACATGGGCGGCACCTTCGACTGGTTCGGCCCCGAGAGTCATCCCGACTTCTGCGGCAATCCCGAGACGGGCGAGTACACCGGCGACAACAGCGCCAGTCCCACCGGCCGCAGCATCACCGCCGAGCAGTTCGCCAACCGCATGATTCTCCGCCGCGCCATGCTCAACCACGGTTTCAAGGCCCTCGACAGCGAGTGGTGGCATTTCACCCTTCGCGACGAGCCCTTCCCCGACACCTACTTCACCTTCCCCGTGCAACAGCTCTAAGCCATGCGTAACATCCACAAGGCCCTGGCCCTGCTGCTCCTGCTCTGCCTCGCTACCGCCACCGTCGCGCAGGGGCAAAGCCTGAAAATCATCTTCGCCGGCGACCTCATGGGCCACGGCCCGCAGCACAAGGCCGCCCGCACCGCCGACAGCAGCTACGACTACACGCCCTGCTTCCGCTTTGTCGAGGACTACATCAAGAGTGCCGACCTGGCCATCCTCAACATCGAGGTGACCCTTGCCGGGCCTCCCTATACGGGCTACCCCCAGTTCTCCTCGCCGCGCCAGCTGGCCGAGGCCGCACAACGGGCGGGCTTCGACGTCATGACCACCGCCAACAACCACTGTCTCGACCGCGGCCGTGCCGGACTGGAGCGCACCCTCCGCGTGCTCGACACCCTCGGTATCCCCCACCTTGGCACCTACCGCGACCGCCAGCAGCACGACCGCGAGCACCCCCTCATTGTCGAGCGCAACGGCGTCCGCCTGGCCCTCCTCTGCTACACCTACGGCACCAATGGCATCGAGGTGCAGCAGCCCAACGTCGTCAATTTCATCGACACCGTCCAGATGGCCCGCGACCTCCGCCTTGCCCGCGACAAGGGCGTCGACTTCGTCATCACCCTCATCCACTGGGGCATCGAGTACGCCCTCAAGGCCAATGCCGAACAGGAGCAGACCGCCCGCTGGCTGCTGAACCACGGCTGCGACGCCGTCATCGGCGGCCACCCCCATGTGGTGCAGAACTTCACCCTCGACGCCGTCCCCGGCAACAACCACTACCCCGAAATCGTGGTCTACTCCATGGGCAACCTCGTCAGCAACCAGCGCGACGTCAACTGCGACGGCGGCATCATGATCGAGCTCGACCTGCAGAAAACCTTCTTCGACACCCGTGTCACCGCCTGCCGCTACATGCCCTATTGGGTCCACCGCGGCATCTACGACGGCCTCTACCAGTACTACATTGTCCCCTCCACCGATGCCGTCGAGCACCCCGACAGCTACCAGATCTCCGGCGACCTGCTCCAGGCCCTGCAGCGCTTCAGCGCCAACACCCGCGCGCGTCTCGACTCCTGCGCCCTCCCCGGCGGAGCCAACATAACGGAGCACCGCTTCTACCACAATCGCCGCGTGGACGAGTGGCTGGGCTACTGACCCATTGAGTGCCCGCGGGGCCGTAATTAAAAATATTTTGTATATTTGCAATTTCAAACCAGTAACAACAACAAACCTACAATGAAGAAAATCATCGCTTTGGCCATCGTGGCCCTCTTCGCGGCCGGCAGCGCATCGGCCCAGCAACCCGTCAAGAAAGACGCCACCCGTACCGAGCAGCACCAGCCTCGCCACGGCCACGGTCACGGCTGCGGCAACTGCCCCAACCACGGCAAACACCACGGCCAGCAGGCCCAGGCCCAGCAGCCCCAGGTCAACGCCGACGGCATCGACATGGCCATCGTCAAGGCCTTCCCCACCGTGAAGAGCGTGCAGAAAGGCAAGAAAATGACCGAGGTCTATGACGCCAGCAAGAACCTCCTCGGCTACGCCCTCTATTCCAAGCCCGCCTCCGACGGCATCAAAGGCTATGCCGGCGAAACCCCCGTCATGATCGCCCTCAGCACCAAGAAGGTCATCCTCGGCGTCTACCTGCTCCAGAACCAGGAGACTCCCGGCTTCGCCCGCCGCGTCGAGGACGCCGGATTCTACTCCTCCTGGAACGGCCTCACCGTCAAGAAGGCCCTTAAAAAGGAGGTCGACGCCGTCAGCGGCGCCACTTTCACCTCCACGGCTGTGGCCAAGAGTGTCCGTGCCGCCCTCGAGACCATCAAGTAATACCGCTATAACGATGAGAATAAACCCCAACATCAAAATCCGCGACATGGTCGGCGAGCACATCGTGGTGATGCCCGGCGCCGTCCAGACCGACATGACACGCGTCATCGCCCTCAACGACAGCGCCCTGCTGCTCTACAACGCCCTCTCCGGCCGCAACTTCGAGCTGGAGGATGCCGTGCGCGTGCTGACCGACGAGTACGACGTCACTCCCGACGTGGCCCGCCGCGACGCCGAGGCCCTCCTGGCCGACATGCGGAAAAACAACCTTCTGGTGTAATATGGCAGACCTCCGGCTGGAAATAGCAGGCCTGGGCATCCGCCTCCAGGGCGCCGACACGCTGCGGTGTGCCATGGCCCTGCCTGGCATCGCAGAGTTCCGCGTCGCCGACGGCGGCGACGACCTCCTCTTCGCCCTCGACCAACCCCTCAGCCTCCCTCGCTGCCGTCTGCTGCACCAGTTCGACATTGCCGACGGCGCCGTCCAGACACGCTTCGGCGTCGACGCCGACGGCACCTACTACTATGCCTTCGGCCGTCATGGCTTGCTGCGCTACGACCCCCGCCAGCCGCGCCGTGTCGACCTCAGCCCCATGTCCGACCTGTCGGTGCTGCGCTTCGCCCTTTGGAGCGCCGTGGCCATGGCCGGCCTGCCCCTGGGGGCGGTGCCCGTGCACTCTTCGGTGGTGGTGTGCGACGGCCGTGCCGTGATGTGCCTCGGCGAGAGCGGCACCGGCAAGAGCACCCACACGCGCCTCTGGCTGCAGCACATCCCCGGCACCCACCTGCTCAACGACGACAGCCCCATTGTGCGCTTCGCCGACGGAGAGGTGCTCGTCTACGGCTCGCCCTGGAGCGGCAAAACCCACTGCTACCGCCCCGAGCAATACCCCATTGCCGGACTGCTGCGCCTCGAGCAGCGGCCGGCGAACACCATCCGCCGCCTGGGCTCCGTCGAAGCCTTCGCGGCCCTGCAGCCATCGTGCCCGCCCTCGCTGGCCAAGGACGAACGCTGCATGGACCTCCTGGTGCAGTTCATTTCCAACGTGCTGCAGCATGTGCCCGCCTACCGCATGGGCTGTCTGCCCGATGCCGACGCCGCACACCTCAGCCACGATACCCTGATGCCATGACGATAAGCAACGAGTTGTATTTCAGTCTTGTCGAAGAAAGCCTGCAGCAAGGCAAGCCCGTGCGCATCGTGCTCAAGGGCACCAGCATGCAGCCCACCCTCATCGGCGGCGACGTGCTGACCCTCGTGCCCCTCGAGGCCGACCCTGCAGTGGGCGACGTAGTGCTCTTCCACTTCCAGGGCCGCACCCTGCTGCACCGCGTGGTGGCCGTCGACGGCGGACGCTACACCCTGCGCGGCGACAACTGCGCCTCCTGTGAGCATGCCTCGCGGCAGGACATCGTGGGCCTCCTCTCGAAAGTGGAGAAGAAACACCTCCTCAAGCACCTGGCCGTGCGCTGGCTCGGCGCCAAAGGGCGTCGGCAGCTGCGCCCGTGGTATTTCGGCTGCCTGGCCGTCCTCATGTGGGCGCCCCTCAACGGCGTGGGCATTCCGCTGGACAACTACCTCCTCGGCCTCCGCATGGACCACCTGCTCCACGCCTCGGTGTTCATCCCCTGCTCGCTGTTCTGGATGGACCTCTTCCGCGGACGCCGTCGCAGCTGGTGCACCTGGCTCGCCGCCGTGGCCACCGGCCTGCTCACCGAGGGGGTGCAATACCTCCTGCCCTACCGCGGATTCGACGTCAACGACCTCATAGCCAACTTCCTCGGTGTCTCCCTGGGCTGGCTCCTCATCCTTCTGGCCCGCCGTCTCCGCCTCAACCGCTGACGCTCGCCGCCCCGCAGCGGCCTAACCGTCAGGCCCTCAACGCCTGACGGCCTTACCAAGTCCCTACCATCGCCTTACCAACTCCTTACCAACTCCTACCATCGTAGGTGTTGGGAGGGGGATGATGGGGTGGGGGAGATATGTTAAAAAAGTGTTAAATTTTCCGTGTCCGCTAAAAAGGCCTTATTTTATATATATACGTTTTTTTTCGACGAGGTTTTTTTAGCGGCGATATGATTCTGGTTTAAACGGCGAATAATTTCGAATTTTTCGAATGCTACGCAGGCCAATGTTTGGCGAATAGGCTGCCGCACCTGACCAGCGGTAGCCAATTCGCTTGTAATTAACCTGCGTAGCATTCGAAAAGTTCGAAGAAATTCGCCGTTAAAAAAAGAACTCGCCGTATGAAATCGATTTTATTAACCTATTAAAATATATATTTTTATGGCAAAACAACGTTATGGAATCAATGATGCCTATCAGGGTACGGTGGGCACGGTCATCGGGTATGAGTGGCGCGGCAAGTGGTGTCTGAGGGCGCGGCCGCGCATGGTGCGCAATCCGCGGACGGAGGCGCAGCAGGTGAACCGCGAGGTGTTCAAGTGTGTGGTGCGCGAGGCCGGGAGGCTGAAGGGGCTGCTGCGCATGGGCCTGCGGGCGCTGGCCTTGGAGATGCACCTGACGGAGGGCAACCTCTTTGTGAAGCGCAACAAGCAGTGTTTCTGGCTGGACGGGGAGGGAGTGTTGCAGGCCGACTGGGAGCAGGTGCTGGTGGCCGACGGCCCTGTGGTGCCGGTAGCCGACCCCGCTGTAGAGACGCAGCGTGCTGCGTCTCCGCACGCAACGATGAACGTTGCCCCACCTGTAGAGACGCGACATGCCGCGTCTCCGGAGAATACCGTTGCAGACAGGGAGACGCAGCACGCTGCGTCTCTACGGAGGGGATTGAATGCCGTTGCCGACAGGGAGACGCGGCATGCCGCATCCCTACAGGCGGGGTCGGGCGGCAATGTGTTGACGGTCTCTTTCCGTCCGAGCGCCGAGGGCGAGGCGGCCAGCGGCGAGGACGAGGTGTACCTGGCGGCCTACTGCCCGGAGCTGGGCGAGGCGACGATGAGCGGAAGCGTGTGGCGCAAGAAGGGTCGGGTGGACCTTAGCCTGCCCCCTTGTTGGCAGGACAGGGCTGTGGAGCTGTGGCTCTTTGCGGTGGACTATCGGGGTAGGGCGTCGCGGTCGGTCTACGTGGGCGAGCTATCGTCCCTTGCGGCCGGCGAGGAGTCCGCAGGCGGCGTCGATGTCCTCGCCGCGCGAGGCGCGGAGGGTGCAGACAACGCCGTTGCGGTTCAGGAAGTCCTGGAAGGCGCGGATGGCGCTGGGCGTGGAGGTCTGGTAGGGAGTGCCGGGCGAGGAATGGAAGCGGATGAGGTTGACGCGGCAGTCGAGTCCCCGCAGGGCCTCGGCGAGGCGTGTGGCGTGGGCCAGGTCATCGTTGAGGCCGCGGAACATGGTGTACTCGAACGAGAGGCGCCGCTGGCCGCTCCAGTCGTGCTGTCGCAGCAGGGCGAGGACCTCGCTGAGGGGGAAGGCCTTCTGCACGGGCATGATGGCCAGGCGCTCCTGCGGCACGGGGTTGTGGAGGCTGATGGCGAGGTGGCACTGGCTCTCCTCGATGAAGCGCTTCAGGCCGGGGATGATGCCCACGGAGGAGACGGTGATGCGCTTGGGGCTCCAGCCCAGGCCCCAGTCGGAGGTGAGGATGCTGCAGACGGCCAGGACGGCGTCGAGGTTGTCCATGGGCTCGCCCATGCCCATGAAGACAACGTTGGTGAGCTGCTCGAACTCGGGGATGGAGAAGAGCTGGTTGAGGATGTCGCCCGCCGACAGCGAGCCGTGGAATCCCTGCTGCCCGGTGACGCAGAAGCGGCAGCCCATCTTGCAGCCCACTTGGCATGAGATGCAGAGGGTGGCGCGGTCGTCGTCGGGGATGAAGACGGTCTCGACGTGGGCCGGCGACGCTTGCGTTGCTACACGGAACAAATATTTCTTGGTGCCGTCGCGGGAGACCTGGCAGTTGACGGGGAAGTCGCGGCCGATGTAGGCCACCTCGCCGAGGCGGGCGCGCTGGGCGAGGGAGAGGTTGGTCATGGCGTCGATGCTGTCGGTGCGCTTCTTGTACAGCCAGTCGCAGAGCTGTTTGGCCGTGAAGCGGGGGAATCCGAGGTCGGCGCACAGCGTCTGCAGCTGCGGCAGGGTCATGCCCAGGAGATTGACTTTTAACTCTTCACTCATAACTCGTAACTCATAACTCATAACTGTCAGAAGTCCCACTCGTAGTCCACGGCCTCGTTCTGGATTTCCTGCTGGAAGTTGGCGCAGTCGAGTTCGATGGGGATGTTGGGGCGCTCGAAGTCGCCGCGGTAGAACTTGATGTTGGGGTCCTTGTAGATTTTTTCCATGTAGAGGCCGAAGATGGGCAGTGCCATGGCGGCGCCCTGGCCGTAGGTCATGTTGCGGAAGTGGATGGAGCGCAGCTCGCCGCCGGTCCATACGGCGGTGGCCAGCTTGGGGGTGATGCCGACGAACCAGCAGTCGGAGTTGTTCTGCGTGGTGCCTGTCTTGCCGGCGATGGCGGTGGAGTACTGGTTGAGGTGGTACTTGTAGTTGAGGCGCACGCCGGTGCCGCTCTGCACCACGCCCTTCATCAGTTCGAGCATCATGTAGGCTGTGGCCTCGCTGAGGGCTTCGCTGCGGTGGGGGGTGAAGCGTTCGAGCACCATGCCCTTGTTGTCCTCGATGCGGGTGATGAAGATCGGCTCGACGTATTCGCCCTTGTTGGCGAAGGTGGCCATGGCGCCGGCCATCTCGGCCACGGAGATTTCGGGCGTGCCCACGCAGATGGCGGGGACGGCGTCGATGGGGCTGCGGACGCCCATCTTGCGGGCTATGTCGACCACCTGCTCCGGCGAGCCCTGTTTCATGAGGTAGGCCGAGACCCAGTTGATGGAGTGGGCGAGGGCCCATTTGAGGGTCACCATCTCGCCTTCGCGCTCATGGCTTGAGTTGCCGGGGCACCAGTCGGGCTGGCCCCACACCTCGAAGCAGACCTCCGAGTTGGGCACCTCGGTGCAGGGGTACATGCCGAGGTCCTGGAGGGCCATGGTGTAGACGAAGGGCTTGAAGGTGGAGCCCACCTGGCGGTGGCTCTGCACGTTGTCGTATTTGAAGAAGCGGTAGTTGATGCCGCCCACGTAGGCGCGGACGTATCCGGTGCCGGGCTCGACGGACATCAGGCCCGCGTTGAGGAACTTCTTGCAGTAGATGAGCGAGTCCCAGGGGCTCATGGTGGTGTCCTTGGTGCCCTTCCAGGAGAAGACGCGCATCTTGACCTTCTCGTTGAAGGCTTCGCGGATTTCCTTCTGGCTGAGGCCTGCGGCCTTGAGGCCGCGGTAGCGGTCGCTGTTCTTCATGGCCTGGGTGAGGAAGCGCTCCTGCTGCTCGGCGGTGATGTCGCAGAAGGGGTTGCCCTTGCGGGCCTTGAGCTCGCGTTCGAAGGCGGGCTGTATCTCCTTGCTGAAGTGCTCGCGCACGGCCTGCTCGGCATAGCGCTGCATGCGCGAGTCGATGGTGGTGTAGATCTTCAGGCCGTCCTTGTGCACGTCGTAGTAGTCGCCGTTGGGTTTGCGGTGGTGCTTGCACCAGTCTTTCATGTAGGAGCGGATGTACTCGCGCAGATAGGGCGCCAGGCCGTCGTTGTGGCTCTGGGGCGTGTAGCGCGACATGTCGATGGGTTTCTCCTTGTAGATGGCCAGGCTGTCGTCGCTGAGGTAGCCGTAGTTGTTCATCTGGGCGAGGACGACATTGCGGCGCTCCAGCGAGTGGTCGGGGTGCAGCACGGGGCTGTAGGCTGTGGGGGCTTTGAGCAGTCCCACGAGTACGGCGGCCTCGTCGACGTCCAGCTCGGCGGGCGTCTTGTCGAAGAAGGTCTTCGAGGCGGTCTTGATGCCGAGGGCATTGCTGCCGAAGTCGACGGTGTTGAGGTACATGGTGAGAATCTCCTGCTTGGAGTAGTTGTGCTCCAGCTTGACGGCCACGACCCACTCGCTGAGCTTGGAGAAGACGGTGCCGCGGCTGGCGTTGGCCTCGCGCATCTTGTAGAGGTTCTTGGCCAGTTGCTGGGTGATGGTGGAGCCGCCGCCGGAGGAGCCGTGGCGTCCGATGACAGTCTTGAAGAGCACACGGAAGAGACTGCGTGCGTCGATGCCGGAGTGGCTGTAGAAACGGGCGTCCTCGGTGGCGATGAGGGCATTGACGAGGTTGGGGGAGAGTTGATCGTAGGTGACGTTGGAGCGGTTCTCGAAGCCTATGTAGCCCAGCACTTCGCCGTCGTCGCTGATGACCTCGGTGGCCTGCAGGCTGTGGGGGTTCTCGATGTCCTCGAATTGCGGCATGTCGCCAATCCATCCGATGGACAGGAAGAAGAAGAAGAGGAACACGAAGGCCCAGAGGCCCCCGAAGGTCCACCACATGTACTTGATGTATTTAGGGCGTTCACCCTTTCTGGATGCACTTTTATTCATAATGCTCATTCATGTTGCTGTATTCGATGCGCAGGCCGATGTGGGAGAGGCCCACGATGGCGCTGTCGCGCATACCGTTGGTGATGGCGAAGTGATAGTTGCCCTGCATGGGGAAGCGCACGTTGCGCCGGAAGAAGTAGCGGGTGTCGACATAGCGTCCGGAACGTTTGCCGAACCACTCGCCGGTGGGGTCGGCCAGGGGGTACTCCATGGTGTCGCGCGCCATGCTGCCGTCGGGGAAGGTGGTGTTGATGAAGAGGAAGGTGTTGCTGTAGGGGTAGCTGACGGTGTTGCGCACCTCGACGAGGAAGTTGAAGATAAGGTTGGTATCCTCGACGTCGACGTCGAAAGCCACGCTGTCCGTAGGCAGCCAGCCTTTCTCGTCGACGTCCTCGTATTCGGCATAGTAGACGGTGCCGTCGCAGGCGGCAAGGCACAAGGCCAGAGGCAAAAGCAATAGGGCAAGTCGTTTCTTCATATTCAAGGGGTCTTATCCACGACGATCGCGGCCGTTGTTGCCACTGCGGCGGGGCTGGTCGTTGTTGTTGCGGGGTTTGTTGTTGCGGTGTTGTTGCTGGCCTTCGGGGCGCGGCTCTTTGGCGGGGCGCTCGCGACGCTCCTGCCCTTCGCGGCGTTCCTGTCCTTCGCGGGGCTGACGGTCGCGGCGGTCGCCGCCCTGGCGGTCGCCACGGCCATTGCGGTTGCGGTCGTTGCGTTCGCGGCGGTCTGACTGGCGGGGTTTCTCCTCGTGCTCTTCGCCGACCACGCCGTTGCCACCCTCGGCCAGACGCTGTATCTCGCGCTCCACCTCCTCGTTGGTGCTCTCCTGGGCCAGGGCCGAGGTGGACATGAGCTCCACCTGGTAGTCTTCCAGCTTTTCGGGGTATTCCTGGCGGCGGTTCATCTCGATGATGGCTTTCACGTCCTCGGCCTTGACGGCGAAGAGGTCGTTCTCGCCCTCGTAGGCATACCACATGATGCCGCGGAAGACGTCGGTCTTCTTGTAGAGCGCCAGGCCTTTCTTGAAGCGCATGGCCTGGTTGGCGGGAGGGAACTTCTTGAGGGCGTCGGCGTAGACCTCGTATTCAAAGTTGAGGCAGCACTTGAGCTTGCCGCACTGGCCGGCGAGTTTCTGCGGGTTGGGCAGTATCTGCTGGGTCTTGGCGGAGGAGGTGGTGACGCTCTTGAAGGTGGTGAGCCACGTGGAGCAGCACAGCTCGCGGCCGCAGGTGCCGATGCCGCCCACCTTGCCGGCCTCCTGGCGCACGCCGATCTGTTTCATCTCGATGCGCACATGGAACTCTTCGGCAAGCACCTTGATGAGCACGCGGAAGTCCACGCGCTCGTCGGCGGTGTAGTAGAAGATGGCCTTCGAGTGGTCGCCCTGGAACTCGACGTCGTTCACCTTCATGTCCAGACCCAGCTCGGCCACAATCTGGCGTGTGCGGAGCAGGGCGGCGCGTTCCTCCTTGAGGGTGTCGGCCCAACGGTCGATGTCGGCCTCCTTGGCGCGGCGGAAGAGCTTGCGGATGCTCTCGCTCTCGGGGTTGATGCGGTGTTTGCGCATCTGCAGGCGGCAGAGTTCGCCGGTGAGGCTGACGATGCCCACGTCGTGGCCGGGCTGGCCTTCGACGGCCACAATGTCGCCCTCGGTGACCTCCAGGCCGTCGGGCAGGCGGTAGAAGTCCTTATGGTTGTTCTTGAAACGCACCTCGACGCAGTCGAAGGGGCGGTCGGTGGGCTGGCGGATGCCGGCCATCCAGTTGGTCGACGTGACCTTGGAACAGCTGCGGCGCTCACAACTGCACACAGGCTTGTAGCACTCCGGCTTGTGGTTGCAGCCACGGCTGAGGAAGACGGGTTCCTCGTATTTCACCCAGGGAATGTCCGGGTCGGGCTCCAGGTAGGGGTCCAGCTGGCTCTCCTCGGTGTGGTATTCCTCCACCTCGGGGTTTTCGCGTTCGATGTTTTTCTTTTCTTGATGGGCCTTGCGGCGGTCTTTCATGAAGTTGGCCACGTCCTCTGCCGTGGCCACGGTCTCCTCGTCGTCTATCACGAGGTCTTCGGGCAGCTTGCTGTCTTGGGGCTGCTCTTCGGTTTTCTCTTCGGGAACGAGGTCTTGCTTATCTTTGTTTTCCATTGTTTTCTTTGTTTTTATCTTTTTTTCAGTGCTTTGCTCATGCGGAACGAAAGCTCCATGAGGGCTATCTTGGCGTATGCGTTGCGCTCTATGGCGAAGACGGCATCGTCGAGGGCTTGTTCGATGAGCTCTATGTTGTTGACAGTAATCATTTTCGGGAACTGTGCGTCGAACTTTTCGTCGCCGGAGCCCAGGCGTACCTCGACGCCGGCGGCGGTGTTGAGGAAGCATCCGCGCATCACGCCCTGGGCGTACTGCAGGAACTGCTTCAACTGCTCGCGGTTCAGCGTGGCCATCTTGTCCACCTGCCCCGACAGTTCTTTCATTTTCAGTTTGAAGAGCATGCGCAGCCACCCGACGAGCATCTGGGCAAACTCGGCGTTGCCCTCCACTTTGTCGCTCTCCGAGACTTTGAGGCGTATGGTCTGCACGCGGCTCTTGATGGTGGGCAGCAGCTGCTCGTCGCTTTCGTCGACCAGGAGGATGAGGGTCTGCGGCAGCGGCTCCTCGAGGGTCTTGAGCAGTTCGTTGGCGGCTTCGCGTTTCATGCGCGACGGACGCCACACCACCACCATGCGCCATCCGCCCTCGTAGGGCTTCATGTTGAGCACCTCCACAAGGTTGGCGGCGTCGCGTTCGCGGATGATGGAGGTCTTCACATCGCCCGAAAGGCTGTCGTTGAAGTCGTTGAGGGTGCCGAGGCCATGGGTGTTGAGCATGAAGTCGTAGAAGTCCTTCATGTAGTCGTTGGCGCTGACGCTGTCGGAGCCGTTGGGAGGATTGGGGAAGATGAAATGCAGGTCGGGGTGCATCAGCGAGGCAATCTTCTTGCAGCTGGGACACTCGCCGCACGAGTCGGCGCGGAGCGGTCCTTCGCTGTGGTGCACGCGGTGCTCGCAGCAAAGGTACTGCATATACGCCCAAGCCATCTGCAGGCTGCCTTCGGGCTCGCTGCCGAGGATGAGTTGGGCGTGGCTCACGCGGCCGCTGTCAATCACCGACGTCAGCCGATTGATGATATCTTCCTGTCCGACAATGTCTTTAAACTGCATACTCATTCACATTAAACTTGCAAATATACGAATAAATTTTAATATAAATAAAAAAATCTTCCCGATGCCCGCTTTTTGCCATGTCGCGGGTCGGCGCGTCCCCGCGCCGACGGTTCCGCTTGGCAAAAAGTCCTTACCAACCCCTTACCAAGTCCTTACCAAGTCCTTACCAACTCCTACCACGGTAGGAGATGATATGGCTGTGGAAGGCTGGGAATCAGCTTTTTCTGACATCTTTGCCCAAAGTGCACAATAAAAGGCCTTTTTTTGCGTTAGCAAGGGTGCTTTTGCTAACATAAAAACCTACCCTGAAAAGATGGAAAGTCTGCCTGCGATATTCATGGATTTGGCCGTCATACTGGTGGCCGCCGGTGTCATTACCGTGGTGTTTAAATGGTTGAAACAGCCGTTGGTGCTGGGATACATCCTGGCGGGATTCTTCATCGGCCCCTACTTCCCCTGGTTCCCGGCCATCACCGATGCCGCCAATATCCACGTCTGGAGCGACATCGGCATTGTGTTCCTGATGTTCGGTCTGGGTCTGGAATTCAGCATCAAGAAGTTGAAGAAGGTGGGCGCCACGGGGGCCATCACGGCGCTGACCGAGCTGGCCATCATGTTCCTCATCGGCAGCTCGGTGGGCAAGATTCTGGGTTTCTCGTCGATGGAGTGCACCTTCCTCGGATGCATGCTGTCCATCTCCTCTACAAGTATCATTATCAAGAGCTTCGATGACCTGAAGCTGAAGCAGCAGAAGTTCACCTCGACGGTGACGGCGGTGCTGGTGGTGGAGGACCTGATTGCGGTGCTGCTGCTGGTGGTGCTGAGCACGGTGAGCGTCAGCCGCAGTTTCGACGGCGGCGCGTTGGTGGGCCAGATGGTGAAGCTGGTCTTCTTCCTGATAGCATGGTTCGTGTTCGGCATCTATCTGATTCCCACTTTCCTGCGCTGGATGCGCAAGTATATGACCGAGGAGACGCTGCTCATCCTGGCCGTGGGCCTGTGTTTCGGCATGGTGGTGCTGGCGGCGCATGCCGGGTTCTCCACCGCTTTGGGAGCCTTCGTCATGGGCGCCATCCTCAGCGAGACCATCGAGGCCGACGTCATCCACCGCATCGTCACCCCCCTGAAGAACCTCTTCGGCGCGGTGTTCTTCGTGTCGGTGGGCATGCTGGTCAACCCCGAGGTGCTGGTGAAGTACATTGTCCCCATACTGGTCATTGCGCTGACAATCATTGTTTTCAAGAGCCTCTCGGCCACCATCGGTGTCACCCTTAGCGGTCGCCCGCTGAAGACAGCCGTGCAGAGCGGTTTCTGCTTCTGCCAAATCGGTGAGTTTTCGTTCATTATCGCCAGTCTGGGCTTGAGTTTCAAGGTCATCGACGCCAACCTGTATCCCATCATCGTCTCGGTGTCCATCCTGACCACCTTCGTCACCCCCTACATGATCAAGGGGGCGCTGCCGTTCTACAACTGGGTGGAGCCCAAGATTCCCGCCAAAATCAAGCACCGTCTGGACCAGTACAGCGAGAGTGCCAGCAAGGGCGCCGGCGACAAGGCGGGCATACGCACCTTCCTGCGCAAGCAGCTGACCAACATACTCATCTACGGCGTCATCCTGGCGGCTATCGCCCTGCTCTCCACGTCGCTGCTGCGGCCGCTGCTCGACACACTCTTTGCCGATGCCGGCATACCGCAGATTTGGAGCCGCCTGACGGGCATGGTGGCCACGCTCATCCTCATGTCGCCCTTCCTGTGGGCTGTGGCGGTGAAGAATGTCAGCAAAGAACGCTTCAAACAAATCTTCGAGACCTACCGCCACAGCCAGGCCGTGGTCATCCCGGTGATGCTGTTGCGCTACTTCGTGGCCCTGTTCTTCGCGGGTCTGGTGGTGGGCAGCTACGTCAACCTCGCCCTGGGATTCCTGATGGTCATTGCCCTGATGGTGGTCATGGTGGTGCTCTTCTCGCGCAAGGCCAACGGCTTCTACGCCCAGATCGAGGAGCGCTTCTTCAGCAACTTCAATTCGCGACAGGCGCAGACCTCGTTCCGCATACCCAAGGGCATGGAGAACGAATTCTCCATGGAGCGCCTGCGCATGACGCAGTACTCGCCCCTGGCGGGCAAGACCCTTGCCGCCTGCCGTATCCGCGAGGACTTCGGCACCAACGTCGTCACCATCGAGCGTGGCGACAACATCATCGACCTCCCCGGCAAGGACGACCTCCTCATGCCTGGCGACCTGCTGACGGTCATCGGCAACGAGGAGCAGGTGGGCCGTATGCGTGCCGCCGTCGAGGTGGAGGCCGACATCCTGGTGCACGACCGCTCCGACCACGAGTTGCACATGTACCGCTATCGCGTCGACCCCGACGGCCCGCTGTGCGGTGTCGAGGTGGCCAATTCGCCCCTCTCCAAGCATCGCGCCATGGTCATCGCCATCGAGCGCGGCGGCGAACGCCTGGTCAATCCCAGCCGCGACACCGTCTTCCTCCCCGGCGACAGCCTCTGGTTCGTCTCCCCCGAGGAGATGACCCTCCGCGGTTTCGAGAGCAAGATGGTCAAGGTGTGACACAATAAAAAAAGACTTTCGTTGTTATTTATGCGTATTTATTTGTAGTTTTGCACATGAAAAGACACATCATATTCGGATTTATGCTGCTGGCGGGTTTCGCCGCACAGCCCCTGCAGGCCCAGAACGACCGCAGTTTCGAGATTGCCAAAAACCTGGAGATATTCTCCTCGGTGTACAAGCAACTCAACCTCAACTATGTCGACGATGTGGATCCCGGCAAGGCCATCAAGGTGGCCATCGACGCCATGCTCGCCTCTTTCGACCCCTACACCAACTATTTCCCCGAGAGCGACATCGAGGACGTGAAGCTCCAGCTGCTGGGCGAATACGGCGGCGTGGGTGCCATCATCACACAGCGTGGCGACTCCGTCTACATCTCCGAGCCCTACAAGGGCCTCCCCGCCGACGAGGCAGGCCTTAAGGCGGGCGACCGTATTGTGGCCGTCAACGGCGAAAGCACCAAAGGCAAGAAGGTTCCCGACGTGAGCAGTGCCATGCGCGGCCAGGCCGGCACGCAGGTCACCCTGCGCGTGGAACGCGAGGGCAAGGAGTTCGAACGCACCCTCACGCGTCGCGAGATCAAACTCCCCAACGTGCCGTACTACGGCTACGTAGGTCCCAAGGGCGATGTGGGCTATATCAAACTGGACGAATTCACCAACGACGCCGCCAAGAATGTCCGCGAGGCATTCGTGAAACTCAAGAAAGACAAGCCCGGCATGAAGGGCGTTGTGCTCGACCTGCGCGGCAACGGCGGCGGACTGATGAACGAGGCCGTCGACATTGTCAATATCTGGGTTCCCCGCGGCACCCTGGTGGTGGAGACCAAAGGCAAGGTGGCCAGCAAGAATCTTAAGAGCCACACCCGCCTGCAGCCCGAGGATACGGAGATACCCCTGGCGGTGCTCATCGACGGCGGCTCGGCTTCGGCCAGCGAAATCGTCAGCGGCTCGCTGCAGGACCTCGACCGCGCCGTGGTCATCGGCCAGCGCAGCTATGGCAAGGGACTGGTACAGAATATCCTGCCTATGCCCTACAACAGCCAGATGAAGGTCACCGTAAGCAAGTACTATATCCCCTCCGGCCGCTGCATCCAGGCCATCGACTACAGCCATCGCGACGAGAACGGCCGCGCCCTCAAGGTGCCCGACAGCCTCAAGACAGCCTTCAAAACCAAGTCCGGCCGCACCGTCTACGACGGTTTCGGCATCGAGCCCGACATCGAAATCGAGCCCGAATACATGTCCAACCTCGCCATCGCCCTGGTGCAGAAACTGCTCATCTTCGACTATGCCACCGACTTCTACCGCAAGCACAAGGAGATAGCCCCGGCCGAAACCTTCGAAATAACAGACGAAATCTACAACGACTTCTGCCGCTACCTGAAGGACAAGAAGCTCAGCTACAACACCGTTACCGAGCGCGTCATCAAGGAACTGCGCGACGTGGCCAAACAGGAGAAGTACGACTCCGCCATCGAGCAGCAACTCAAGGAGATGGAAGCCCGCCTGGCCACCGAGAAGGAGAGCGACCTGCAGAAACACCGCGAGGAAGTCTGCGAGATGCTCAAGGCCGAAATCCTCACCCGCTACTACTACGACCAGGGCCGCCTGCAGGGTGCCCTGAAGAGCGACAAGGCGGTGCTCCGCGCCGTGGAGGAGCTGTCTGGTAAGGGAGTGAAAGGGGAGTGAAGCGAAGTGAGAGGGAGTGAAAGGACAATGGTTCATGTCTCCTAATTGATAATCAACTTGTTCTCCGCCAAGGTCCATAGACGCATCTACCTCGTGCTGCTCACCCTCCTGGGGGGCTGCATGGTGACGAGTATCGGCATGAGCAACGTTATGTGGGTGCTGCTGCTGGCCAACTGGCTGCTCGAGGGACGATGGAGCGAGAAGTGGACGATGGCCCGCCAGAGCCGTCTGCTGCATGCCGTGGCGTTTTTCTTCCTGCTGCATGCGGTCGGACTGCTGTGGACCAGCAATCTGCCAGCGGGATTCCACGTGGTGGAACGCCTCCTGCCGTGGCTCGCGGTGCCCCTTGTGGTGCTTACCACCCGTCCCCCTGCCGGACGCGCTCGCAGCACCATCCTCACCCTCTATATGGGCACGGTCTTCGTGGTCACCGTCATTGGCCTGGTCCGCTACCTCGCCATTCCCGACCTGCCCTACCGCCAGATGGTGCCTTTCATTTCCCACATCCGTTTCGCCCTCAATTGCTGTATGGTTGTCTTCCTCTGCATCAATATGTTGCGCCACGCAGACGGCGGTACGCCCCTCTGGCGCAAAGTGGCCCTGGTGGCCCTGATGGTGTGGATGATGGGCTTCCTGCTGCTGCTGAGGTCCTACACGGCTTTCGTCGTCTTCGGAGTGGTGTCGCTGGTGGTGGTGCTCGGCCTGCGCCGCCGCTGGCTGTGGCTGGCGGTGTGGCTGGCGGTGGTAGGCGGAACGGCAGCCTATGTGGTTGTGCAATACCGCGCCTACCATACCCTCCAACCCATTGCCCTCCAGCCCGTTGCCCTCTACACCCCCTCGGGCAACCCCTATCTGCACCTGCACGACGGCATGGTGGAGAGCGGCAACTACGTGAACAACTACCTTTGCCACGAGGAGCTGGCGCAGCAATGGCCGAAGCGCAGCCGTGTGCCGCTCGACAGCCTCACCGCCTCGGGCTACAATGTCGAAGCCTCCCTGGTGCGCTACCTCAACGCCCTCGGCCTGCCCAAGGACAGCGTCGGCCTGGCGGCCCTCAGCGACGAGCAGGTGGCCGAGGTGGCCCGCGGTGTCCCCAATCCTGTCTACGAGCATGCCCCACTGCCGCAGCGCATGCTCCATGTGATGTTCTTCGAGCTGGAGAACTACCGCTGCTACCGTGCCGTCGAGGGTTTCTCGATGCTCCAGCGCCTCGAGCTTTGGCGGACCGCCCTCCACATCATCGGGCGCCACCCCTGGACGGGCGTCGGCACCGGCGACTTGGGCGAGGCCATGGAGGCTGAATTCCGGCGCTCGGCATCGCCTCTCCAAGGGTCCGACCTCATGCCCCACAACGAATACCTGACCCTCATCGCCATGTTCGGCTTGCCGCTCTTCGTGCTGATGGTGCTGGTGTGGCTGCGTGCCGCGCCGCGTCTCCGCCGTCAGGGGCAGCTCTTTGTGGCCCTGACCGTTGCGGTCCTCGTCTCGTTCCTCGCCGAAAACACCCTCGACTCCCTGGCGGGCATCCTCTTCTGCACCTGGTTCATGGCCTTCCGCCGACCGGAGTCAAACCCCGAATCGACAGGGGTCGAACTTTGTTAAAGCACTTACCAAATCCTTACCAAGTCCTTACCAACTCCTTATCAACTCCTACCATGGTAGGTTTTGATAAAAAGATGAAAAGTCCGAAAACGGACGTTTTAACGTTCTTTAACAAAGTTCAGACCTGTTCCGTCGAGGTTCAGTTTTTCTTCCGTTGGCGTTCCGTTGCTGTTGCGTCGTCGCCGTGAGAATAAAAAATGATGCACACAATATTTTTCCGATTCTGTAGTTATTATGTGGTAATTTTGTATTAAAACTAGTTGTGTACGAATATCATACTCTGGCCAATGGCCTGAAAATCATACTGAGCCGCACGCCGTCGAGGGTTACCTACAGCGGTGTGTACATCAACGTGGGCAGCCGCGACGAGGCGGGTGCCGACGAGGGCATGGCGCATTTCATAGAGCATTCGCTCTTCAAGGGCACCGAGCACCGCCGCGCCTACCACATACTGAACCGCATAGACGGCGTGGGCGGCGAGCTGAACGCCTTCACCACCAAGGAGGAGACCTGCGTCTACGCCTCGTCGCTCAGCGAGCACCTGGAACGTTGCCTCGAGCTCTTCGCCGACATCCTGTTCCACAGCACCTTCCCGCAGCACGAGATTGAGAAAGAGCGCGATGTGGTGCTGGAGGAAATCAACTCCTACAACGACTCGCCCGCCGAGCTCATCTACGACCAGTACGAGGAGTTGGCCTACGAGGGCCACCCCCTGGCGCACAACATCTTGGGGTCGAAACGCAATGTGAAGCGCTTCACGCCCGAGAGCATCAAGCGCTTCATGCGGAGCAACTACACGCCGTCGCGCATGGTGGTGACGGTGAGCGGCGACGTGAAGTTCGACCGCCTGGTGCGCCTGTGCGAGAAGTACTTCGGCTCCTACGAGAACCATCCCTCGGCGGTGGACCGTTCGCTGCGGCCGCGATTCCAGGTGTTCGACCGCTACGTGAACCGCCACACCCACCAGGCCCACCTGCTGTTGGGCTGCGAGGCACCGGACGTCTACCATGGCGACAAGACGGCGTTCACCCTGCTCAACAACATCCTCGGCGGGCCGGCCATGAATTCGCGCCTCAATGTCGCCGTGCGCGAGCGTTACGGTTTCTGCTACAGCATTGAGTCGCAGTACGTACCGTTCTCGGATACGGGCCTGTTCTACATCTACGCCGGCGTCGACCTCGATGCGCAGGATCGTGCCCGCCGCCTAATTGTCGACGAGCTGATGCGCATGGCCGAGCAGCCGCTTTCGGCCGCCCAGCTGCGGTCGGCCCAGCGCCAGATGGTGGGGCAGATGGCCATCAACGACGACTTCGGCATGAACGAGATGCAGTCCATCGGCAAGGCCTACCTGTGCTACGACCATGTGAACACCCTCGAGGAGATGGAGGCCGACCTGATGGCCGTCACCGCCGCCGACCTGCAGCGCGTGGCCC
>Ga0326511_10001390_pt1 | contig 20024 bp, 24 predicted proteins | sample 0_2496_0518_D_FD_203701 | JGI IMG/M metagenome (GOLD analysis project Ga0326511, IMG submission 203701) | Bovine rumen microbial communities from UC Davis, California, United States - 0_2496_0518 | ecosystem: Host-associated > Mammals > Digestive system > Stomach > Rumen | place: USA... | reverse complement strand
CACACAAGGTTGTTGCTGATACTTCAAAACCTTGTAATAAAATAGTTCATCCATTTCCACACTATATAACTGAATCAATGGTTGGTTATTTTATGGGTAAGCGCTTAACTTACCTTGATGAAGATAACGAAGCACTTGATGAACTTATGATGGTGCTTTCTTACAATGATTCACACGCAGAAGATTTAGCTATTGCGCGCGATTGCTCCATTTATGGTGTTGCTTTTGAACTGCTTTATACCGATGAATATGGAAATGTAAAATTCACAAAGATTTCGCCGCAACAGTTAATTCCAATCTACGATGATTCAATTGAGAATAAATTGCTTTATGCCATAAGGTTAATTCCTATTGATGACATTGAAACTGGAAAACATTCATATCGTATAGACATATATGACAGTTTAACTATTAGACATTATTCAGCCAATGAAAGTTTAAGTAACTTTTCTTTTGATTATGATGAGCCGCATTATTTTGGTGATGTGCCGTTCATTGAATATCAGAATAATGAAATGTATTTAGGTGATTATGAAGAAGTTATCAGTATTATTGATGCCTATGATACTTTACAATCTGATTCACTTGATGATTACGCTTATTTTGTTGATGCTTATTTAATGTTATCTGGTGTTAGCGCAGATGCTGATGACATCAAGCTTATGAAGGAAAACAGAGTTCTTTTACTTGATGAAGATAGCAAAGCCGAATGGTTAATTAAGAATCAGAGTTCTAACCTAACAGAAGAACTTAAAATTAGGTTAGTCAATGACATACATAAATTCGCGCAAGTTCCAGACTTAACAGATAAAGAATTTGCTGGCAATGCGTCTGGTGTTGCTATCAAATATAAGATGATTGGAACAGAAGAATTAGCCGCAACAAAGGAATCATATTTTAGAAAAGGTATATTAAAACGCGTTAAGTTAATTTTCTCAATTATAAATCTTAAAGGTGCTTCATACGATTGGCGCGCAGTTGATGTTGCTTTCAATCGTTCATTACCAGCAAATGAAAGTGAAATCGCTGATATGGTTCAGAAGTTTTCTGGTATTGTTTCAACTGAAACATTATTAGCGCAAGTTCCTTTTATTGAAGATGTAGAAGCAGAAATGGATAGACTTGGAGAAGATTTAGATAAAAACCCATTCTATAACTTAAATGTTAATACGGATGGTGATAGCAATGAGCGAGAAAACTAACTGGAAAAGATATAGTCATAAAGGAGAATTCAAAAATTCCAGATACGGCCAAACGCGTTTTAGCATCTATTCGGGTCTCCTAGATGAACTAGACGCGCGCGGCGGCTATTACAAGAATATGAGTAATAGCGAATACTGGAAGTTAAGAAGCCAGAAGAATCAGAATGAAGTATTAAAACATTCAAAAGAAGCAGAACAAATTATTAAAAAAAGGTATAGATATTTTACTATTGATTTATGTAAGCAATATAGGGATTTGATTAACCCTTTTATAAAAGCGGATGGAACAATTGACATAGGCGCATTGAATAAAGCTTTAACCTATGACAGTAACTTTAAATATAAAGTTAATAAGCTCCATACTGTTATAGATGAATTCTGTATTCGATGCGGCACAGAGGATGCGGCCGCAATCACAAAGGCATTAGAAAATACTTATATTGATACGATTAAATCAATTTCATCTTCTTTTGGAGTTGAACCGCCTATTTATCTTCTTTCTGACACAGCTATTCAAAACGCAGTTAATGCGCGCTGGGCTAATGATGGTATTCCTTATTCAGATAGAATCTGGAATAACGCAGACCAGATTAAACAGAAGCTATCTTCTACTTTAACTGATTCTCTTATGAAAGGACAATCAATAAACAAAACGCTATATCAATTTAAAAAAATTACTGGTAATTCTACTTATAACTGCGCGCGCATCATCAGAACGGAAACAATCGCCGCACATACGGCCGCCGCAATAGACGGATATAAAGCATTTGGTGTTGATGAATTAGAAGTTTCTAGTGAGCCAAATTGTTGTGAAGTATGTCAAGGATTCAACGGAAAGCGTTTTGCTGTTAATCAAGCTGTTGAAGGCATTAACGCGCCGCCTTTCCATCCGTTCTGTAAGTGCGCGGTTATTCCAGTAGTTGATTGGTAATTTTGGTTTAAAATTATCAATCACACTAATTTAATTTTTACTTATTTATAGAAGGGAAAGGAATCATTCCTTTAACTTCATTTTTATTTTTTGTAAATAGGAGGTTTCAAAATGGAACAAACTAATTTAAATCTTGATACTTCTAAAATTGAAGGACAAGACAATATAGAAGAAAAGGCTAAAACTTATACAGAAGAAGAAGTTATGAAACTTATACAAAGTGAAAGTGACAAAAGGGTTAGCCAAGCATTAAAGACACAAGAGCGCAAGTTCAAGGCAGAACAAAGCGAAGCAGAAAAATTAGCGCAAATGAATGAAGAACAAAAGCGCGATTATCAATTTCAAAAGGAAAAAGAAGAATTTGATAAGCAGAAGAAAGAATTCGCTATTATTCAGAACAAACTTGAAGGAACAAAGATTTTAAATGAAAAAGGATTACCTTCTCAATTCATTGATTATATCGTTGCGGATAATGCTGAAACTATGATGGATAATATCAATGCTTTTGAAAAGTTATTTAAGGCCGCAGTTAGTGATGAAGTTAGTAAAAGAATTGGAACTTCAAGCCAGCCGAAAAGCGCAAGTGTCGCACAAACTAGTTTAACAAAAGAAGGATTCAAGAAAATGACAATCGCGCAAAGAAGCGAATTATATAAAACAAATCCTTCACTTTATAAAGAATTAACAAATTAGGAGGTATATATAAATGTCAGTTCAGACAAATAATGTATATAACAATCAAGTTATTGTTGATGCTTTAAACGAACAGCTTAACACAAAGCTTGATTTCAGTAGATTTTTAACTGTTGATAATTCACTTTCAGCAGAAGCAGGAATGAGTGTAAAGATTAACACTTATACAATTAGTGGTAGCGCAGAAGCAGTTAATGAAGGTTCTGGAAACACTTCCGAAGTTTCTGTATCTTTTGCTCCAACCACACACACAGTTATTACTTCACAAGCAAAGGGTTCTTACACAGACGAAGCCGCAATGTCTGACCCTAACGCAATTGATAAGCTTGTTAATGGTATTTCTACTGCTCTTGTAAATAAGTTCAACGCAGATGCTGTTGCCGCGCTTGGTGGCATTGCTGCTGGTATGACAATCACAGCTTCTAATTTTAGTGCTGATTGTGTTTGGGATGCTATCGCAAAGATGAATCTTGAAGATGATGATGAAAATGGTTTAGTTCTTCTTGTTAATCCAGCAAACAAAGCTGAAATCAGAAAGGCATTAGCTGATGAACTTAAATATGTTGAAGATTTCCAGAGAGTTGGTTATATTGGAACACTTGGTAGTGTATCTGTTTATACTTCTAAACTTGTTCCAGCTGATACTGGTTATTGCTTCAATCCAAGTGCTATTACTGCTTTCGTTAAAAAGAGCGCAGAAGTAGAAATGGATAGAGATATTGACACAAGAATTAATGTTGTTGTTGCTAGAATGGTGAACGTAATCGCTCTTACTGACGCAACCAAGGCAGTAAAGATTGATTTCAGCAACGCGGCTTAATTAGTAAAATAAAGGAGGTAATAAAATATGTTAAGTGATATAAAAGTCCTCCTTGGATTGTCTGATACTACTTATGATAGTTTATTAAATCTTCTTATTGCTGGCGCTATTGAGTTTGCCGTTGATTATTGTAATTTAGATGAATATAGTAATGGTTCTTTCGATAATTTAATCGTTCAAATGGTTCTGGAAGATTACGGCAAGTTTAAAAATAGCGGTTTAGATAGCGTTTCATTTAGTGGAGTAAGTGAAAGTTATCACGATGGATATAGCGATAAGGTTATGAAGCAATTGCGTAAGCATAGAAAGCTTTTAACAGTTTAGAAATGATTGCTTACGATATGAAGAAATATACGATACAGCGCGCGACAGTTGAAACTGATTTATATAAGCAACAGAAGCGCGCTTACTCCACTATCGGAACTATTCAAGCTGCTATTTATCTTATTTCACAAACTGAATTATCACAAAATCCATTATTTAAGAATTCCACACATTGCGCGATTGCTTTAATTCCCTTTTCTGTAAAGGATAACGATATATTAACCGATGGCACAGATTCTTTTGAAGTTTCTACTACTATTGGTAGATATATCTTACTTACTAAACTATGAATATAAAATGTGAAATTCCTTCAAACTTAACCGAGGATAAAAGCGCAGAGTTTGAATTAATGATTAGTGATATTGTGAATAAAGCCGCGCTTCAAATTGAGCGTGAAGCAAAGTTAAATTGTCCCGTTGATACAAGCAATTTAAAGAATTCAATTCACGCAAAACCGATTGACGAAACGAGCGCGCAAGTCGGAACAAATATTGAATATGCGCCTTATGTAAATTATGGAACTATTCATATGTCAGCGCGCCCATTCTTTACAAATGCGGTTAATTCAGTTGAAGATGAATTTAAAAGTAAGATTCAACAAGCAGTTAAAAGTATTTTAGATTAAGGAGGTTATTAACAATTGGTTGATTATCATAAAAATTTTACGCTTCTATTGGCCTCCGCAATCGCTGAAACAGCTATTAATGCGCCTATCTATTATGAATTTTTCAAAGATAGAGTAAGTATTCCAGCTGTTTCATATTATGAATCAAATAATACCAGTTCCCTTATTGGAGATACAGTTAAATATAGTGAGATAACTTACAGAATCAAAATTTGGAGTTATGAAATAGAAGAAATTCAAACATTGGCGCAAGCTATTGACGCTACTCTTTTAAAGAATGGTTTCAAAAGAACTTTCGCTACTGAAATGGTTGATGAAGAAACAAAACTTCCATACAAAGTTATTGATTATAAAGGAATTGGTTATGAAACTAAAAACAATTAGGAGGTAATAATAAATGGCAGAAGGTATGTTAAGCAAAGGTATAGCATTAAGTTATGCCGCATCCGCGCCAACAACAACAGCTTCTGATTTTACTGTATTACAAAATCTTCAAGAAATTCCAGATTTTGGAAGTGGTGATGCTGATACAGTAGAAACTACTACATTAGCACACAGCACAAGAACATATATTAAAGGCTTGAAGGATGTTGGTGATGGTTTAGAATTTACTTTCTTATATACAAGTAATAGCGATGCTGATAGCTCTTTTAGAGTTTTAAAAGGTATTGAAGAAGCTGATACTTCTAACTTCTATGTTCTTTCATTCCCAGATGGAACAATTGGTTATTTTAAAGGTAAAGTTAGCGTTTCTATCAATGGCGCTGGTGCTGGTGATGCGCTTCAATTCACAGCAAATATTGTTCCAGCAAGTGATATTACAATCGCTTTTGGTGCAACATTAGCATTTAAAAAGGGACAAACTAGTCAATCAGCATTAGACGAAGAAACAACAACAATTAACATAGAATTAGCATCTTAATTATTAGGTTGGGGAGTTGGGGACACTAATCCCCTACTTCCCATTTTTTTATTATTTGCGCGCTGGCCTTGCGACCGCGTAAGCTACCGCGCGCGCTCATAGGAGGATTAATTAAATGAGAACTGTTGATTTTAAATTAGAAGAAAAAACTTATCAACTTAAACTTACAACTTCAAATTTAGTTCAGCTTGAAAGAAAATTAGGCGCGCATCCAATGACCCTTTTAATGGATATTGAAAATAATATTTTACCTAAAACAGAAGATTTACTTTGGATTCTGTTCTATGCGCTCCAATGGAAGTATGAGAATAGCTTTGAAGATTTTGAAAGCGTTGAAAGTTTATACGATAAGTATGTTGATGAAGGAAACGATTACACAAAGCTTATTGTTGTAATTGTTGAATTATTCAGAGTAAGCGGTTTAATACCTAACAATAAAAGAAAAAACTTGTAATGCCTTCACAAGAAGAAGGCATTGATGAACTATTAAGGGATGCTCTTTATATTGGTATTAACTATCTTGACTTCTGGAATATGTCAGTAAATGAAATTCAAGATTGTATTGAAATCTATAACAAGAAAACCGTTGATAGATTAAAACAAGAAACAGAACTTTTATATACTCAATCAATGCTTACTGGTTTGGTAGCTAATCCAATGGTTAAGCAAAAGCACATTCCTACTCTTAATGAATTATTCCCTTCATTACATAAATCTGAAAAGAAATATGACTATCAGAAAGAAAAAGCTGGTTTCTTAAACTTTGCTTATGCTTTCAACAATAAAAATCAATCGGAGGATAGATAAATATGACAACAGAAGAATTAAAAGTTGTAGTATCAGCCGATATTGGTAGTTTCCAATCTAATATGGATAAAGTTAAAGGTTCAGTTGAAAGCGCGGCTAGTTCCATTAAACAAATGGATAGCGATAATGATTTTGAAGGTGCGACAAAAGGCGCTGAAACTTTAACTAATACAATAAAGCGTCAGACAAAAGAACTTGATACTTTAAAAGAAAAATTAACTAATGCTTATGCTTCTGGCAAAAATACAGAAGAAATGGCAGAAGAAGTTCAAAGGTTATCAAGCGAATTGGCAGAAAATAAGCAGAAATTAACCGAAGCAAAAAAAGCGGCTGATGCTTTTGATGCTACTATGGAAAAGATTGATGATACGTTAGATGAAGCTAGCAATTCAACTGAAAAGGTTTCAACTGCTTGGGAAACTTTTAAAGGTTCTTTCGCTGGTAATTTAATCGCCAATGCTGTTAGTTCAATTACTAGTGAATTAAAAAGTTTAGCATCAGAAGCATTGAATGATGCTGATGCGTTAAATAAGTTTGAAAAGACAATGGATTTTGCTGGCTTTGACGCAAAGACTATTAAACAATCAAAAAAGGAACTAAAAGATTACGCAGATAAAACAGTATTTAATTTAGAAGATGTTATGAATACTAGCGCGCAGTTGGCCGCAAATGGTATTGATAACTTTGAAGATTTAACCGAAGCTTTGGGAAATGTTGTTGCTGTTGCTGGCGGCGGCGCTGATGAATTTAGTAGTGTCGCTATGGCAATGACGCAAACCGCTGGTGCTGGAAAACTTACTACTGAAAACTGGAATCAAATAGCTAACGCAATTCCTGGTGCTTCTGGAATTATTCAAGACGCATTGAAAAAGAATGGCGCATATACTGGTGAATTCCGTGAAGCTATGGCAAATGGAGAAATAACTGCGGAAGAATTCAACGAAGCAATTACTGGTATCGGTTTTAGTGATGCCGCAGTTGAAGCCGCAAGCGCAACAGATACTTTTGAAGGTGCTATGGGAAACCTTAAAGCAACAGTAGAAGATGTTTTCCTAGATATTATTGATGCTATTGGTATGGAAAACATTACTGGCGCAATCAATAAAGTTGGTGATGCTGTTGAATGGTTAAAAAATAACCTTGATGTTATCGCGCCAGTTATCGGAATTGTTGCCGGCGCTTTCATAGCTTATAAAGCTGCTATGGGTATTTCATCACTTATTCAAGCAGTAGCAGAAGCGCAAGGAATCTTAAATATGGTAATGGCTATGAATCCAATAGGATTAGTTGTTGTTGCCATCGCCGCGCTGGCCGCTGGGTTAGTAATAGCGTATAAGAAATCCGCTACTTTTAGAAAGATTGTTAATACTGCTTTCAATGGCGCTAAAAACGCAATTGCCGCGGCTGTTGGTTTTATTAAAGGTAAATTTGAAACTTTAAAAGGCGCAATTGAAACTGTAAAAACAAAATTTACTAATCTAAAAGATAATGTAATTGGCAAGATAACCGCAATGAAAGATAAAGTTAAATCAATCATTGATACTATTAAAGGATTCTTTCATTTTAATGTATCTGCGCCACATATACCAACACCACATTTTTCAATATCCCCTTCTGGCTGGAAAGTTGGAGATTTATTAAAAGGTGAAATACCAAAGCTTTCCGTTAGTTGGTATGCGAAAGGTGGTGTAGTTGATGGCGCTACTTTAATCGGCGCTGGTGAGAAAGGCGCAGAAGCTATTGTTCCATTAGAAAGAAATACTGGTTGGATGGATATATTAGCGCAAAAAATTGGTGAATATATCAGTTTAGATAATACTGGTTCTGGCGATGGTTCAATAGATATTACTTTAAATGTTGGCGGCGAAAGATTTGGAGAAGTCGTTATTGATTCTATAAACGAAGCACAAGCGGCCGCTGGCACTATTTTACTAAACATTTAATTAATCGTGGCTTAACCTAAAATATAGGTTAAGCCGCGAGTTTGAGAGGTGATTATAAAATGAGTTTAGCAACTGAATTTTCCCCTCGCGGATTATATAACACAGAAGATGTTTTAGTTGGTTATGGTATAAATCAAATTCAAGATAACAAAATGGATAAAACACGCATTATTTTTCATAGTAATGCCAGCTTTTCAATTAACAATGCGCTTTTCACTTGTCCTTCTGGAATTACTTATGGTTTTTCAGAAACTTCCAAAGCCTACAATACAAAGGCAACTGTTACAACACAAGCAAAACGAAAAGCAAACAAGAAAAAGAAGATAACAGCGCAGAAGAAGAAAACCGCAACTGTTAAAGGTTCAGCTACTTATTTTGAAGGATATTATACACAACTATCTGTTGGATATAACTTTTTAAGTGAAAGCGAGTTAAACTTACTTTTATCTTATTTAGGAACTTCAACTGGAATAACTAAAACAATTTCTACAAAATACAAATATGTTAATTCACAAGGAAAAACAACAACCAAAACCAAAACTTGGACTATTGATAATGTTCCACAAGAAAAGATAGCTATTACCTATTGGGACATTATGATGGGGAATTTTATTACTGATTCTTTTACAATGGCAGATTTATCATTTGATGTTAATTTTGTTAAAGATGGCGAAATGTATTTCACTAACATAGAACTTCAATTCGTTTCTTTACATTCGCGCAGACCTATCTCCAAAACGCACAATTATATGCGTATTTGGGTTAAGGTAGCTAACGAAAATAAATGGTATCAAATGACACGCTATGCCAAGATTCAATATAAAACTTCTAGTTCTGGTTCTTGGACTACCGCGTATACAAATACTTGGTGTGTAAGGGTTTCTTCCACACAACCATATAAATTTTATGTTTGGATTCCTTCACTCCAAACAATCAATTTAGTTGAATATCCTAGTAGTTATTCTGTCAGAGCATTAGATTCTGATGGGAAAGTTAAATGGTAGGCTATGTATAGTTTAACTACCGAACAATTGGTTTCAATTCTCAAAGAGCGTGAAGGATATATTGATGTATATGCTACTTATGGGGATTTTACAATACCAAGTGATTATATAGAAGGATTTAGTTTAAGTAATTCAATCGCGCAGAAAGGGATTTTAGGCATTGGCGCAGTAAATTCTTCAAAGCTTTCATTATCATTAAATAAAGGTGTTTCAATTAGTGGAATTGCTGACATTGATACAATACAAGAAACTGTTGATGGTGAAGGAAACATTGAAGCCAGCGCCAGCTTAATTGAAGATACTTATGATATGCCACAAGATTCTTCAACACCAATAACAATTGATGATGAAACTACTTATATAACGAGTGATGAAAATGAAGAAGAATTAACATTCCCTTCTGAATGGACGCAATACCCAATTAAGCTTTTTATAGGTGTAAATCGTCTTACAAGCGAATTAGCAACAGATTCAGATGATAGCTATATGGATGACGATAGCGCGCAAACTGGTATAGAAGATTTAACTTTTATAGTCGATGGAACTGAAACAGAATATGATGTATATGCTTATGAGGATGAAAATGGAAATCCTTTAACAGTAGAACAACTAAACGCAATGTTAGGTATTTCACAGCAATCTTATGAGGTTTCAGAAGTTCCTAGCGCGCCAGCTGACCCAAGCGAAACAACTACAACAGATGATGCTGATTATATGATTTATATACCAATGGGCGAATTCTGGGTAGATAAATCAAGCATTGTTGAAGATGGTGATGGAATTGATTTAGTCGCTTATGACGCACTTCAATTTTTAACTTATGAAACTTATAGAACTTCTATTTCTTCATATCCAGCTTCAATTAGTTCTGTTTGTAATGAAATAGCCTCTAACTATGGGGTTACCTTTGGCGCAGTTCCTTCAACCGCAACAATCAAGCGCGCACTTAAAGGAACAGTAAGAAGTGTTCTTCAAACAATTGCTTATGCTACTGGAACAAACATTTTCGTTGATAGAAACGGTTTAATTCAATTTATTAAGCCTACTAATCCAGCAGTTGATGTTGTGTTTGAAAATGATGAATATGATGAGTTAGTTATTAATGGCGCTGAACCACAAATTCTTTCTAATTTAGCAGTCAATTGTAAAGATGTAGCTACTGGAACAAACACACGCTTTACCGCGACAAATGGATATAACGATTATGGAACTTTTGAAATTACTAGTGAATACTTCCAGAATCAAGCAGAAGTAGATTTAATTTATACAAATGGAAATTTTCCAATTTCTTATATACCTTATATATTTAGTATTCCTATTTTTCCAGTTCTTGATGTTGGTGATTTGATTACTATTAAGAATGAATTGGATGAATCTTTTGTTGTTCCAATTGTTTCTTCTTCAATTACCTATACTGATAAAGGAATAAGTCAAACATTTTCAAGTGATAGTTGTAATGATTTCAAGCTGGCTGATTCAAAACCAGTAGGCGGCATTACTATGGAAGTAGATAGCTTAAAAGCTAACTTAATCCAAGCTAATGAAATTATCGCTTCAAAGGTTTCAACAGACTACTTGACCGCGAACTACATAACCGCAAATCAGATTGCTAGTAATTATGTTTCTACAAACTACTTAACAACTAATTACTTAACCGCAAATGAGATTTCAAGTAATTACATTACTTCTGCTTATTTAACAACAAATTATTTAACCGCAAATCAAATTAGTGGAACTTACGCAACTATTAGTTATGTTGATGCTAGTAGCGTTTCTACTGCTTACCTTGAAGCAAACTATACAAAGACAACAGATTTAGCCGCAACTTACGCGACAATTTCAACCTTAAACACTAACTATCTAACAGCGAGCGCAATTGAATCTGGTTATATGAAAGTTGATGCGATTAACGCGGATAGCGCCGCGATTGGTAAGTTATGGAGTTCGCAAGCAATGTTAGAAAACGCATTTGCTTTAACACTTAATGCGGCTGGTGATGTTAGCGCGGTAAATATAAACGCGGATTATATAAGTGCTGGAACATTAGCAACAGATAGATTAATTATTAGAGATTCAGCACATAATACTGGAATTTTATTTGCTATTAATGATGGAATTGTTTCGCAAACTGGTTTAACCGCAGACGAATTAAAGAGATTAACCTTAAACGGAACAGTAATTACTGCTGATTCTATTACTGCTACTCAAATCGCCGCTGGAACTATAACTGCGAATGAAATAGCCGCTAACACGATTACCGCAAATAAAATTGCTTCAAACACGATAACTGCGAATGAAATAGCCGCGAATACAATTACTGCTAATCAGATAGCTGCGAACACGATTACCGCTAGTCAGATAGCTTCTGGAACTATTACTGCTAATGAAATAGCTGGTAACACTATTACCGCCGCAAAGATTAATGTTTCAGATTTAGAATCAAACCTTTCTAGAATAGGAGATTCAAACGCTCATCATATAGAGATAACAAGTTCTGAAATTAGCATTATGGAAGATTCCACTATTAAAAATGCTTCATTTGCTGGTGATGCGATTACTTTTTATGATGGCACTTCTTCAAACATTGCTATTGCTTCTTTTGGCGAAGAAGCGGTAATTGGTATAGATAATTCAACACATATAGTTATAACATCAGATAGTTTGGGCTTCTGGCAAGATGATAATACTGAAATTATGAGTATTGATACATTAGAAACATCTTTCAGAATGGGTAGTTATACTTGGATAGCTACTGATGACAGATTAACTTTATGGGGTTAAGGAGGTAAATAGATGGCAACTTATATTTATGGAGATTATGAATTATGGACGCAAATCAATGTTAATTTTAGAGCTTGGTTTGCTTATAGTGTTAGCTCCACAGATACAACTTACTCTATTACTGTATATGCTGGCCCGCAGTTGTCTGGTAATACTGGAACAGTTCAATGTAGTTTAAGCTGTAAATTAACTGCTACGGGGCAAACTACTCGTTCAACCACTAAAACATTCTCAACAGGTAGTGATGATAGTTCCAAAAGAATGACTTTTCTTTCATCAAAAAAATGGACTTGGAACAAAACAAGTAGCACGCAGAGTGTAACAATAAAAGCTACTGTTGATAGAAGCAATATGACAGCTTCTGTTGCTTCTAAAACATTCACTATTCCAGCATTAGCAAGCTACAATGTAAGCTATAACAGTAATGGGGGTAGTGGTTCTATTTCTACTCAAAAGAAGTATTATGGTAAAAGTTTAACCTTATCTAATGGTTCTGGACTTACCAAAAGCGGAAACACTCTTAAAAATTGGAATACTGCCTCAAATGGAAGTGGAACATCTTATGAATTAGGACAAACATATACTTCTAATAAAGCTCTTACATTATACGCACAATGGAGCACAAATTACTCAATTACAAACTTACAAGCAATAAGAACAAATGATGATGGTGAAGTTTCTGCGAGAGGCGAGTATTTCAAGATTAGCTTTGAATACAATACTTTATCTACTACTGGATTGAGTTATTCAGTATATATAGATGGTAGTAGTGTTAAAACTGGAACACTATACTATACTACTGGAACTATAAGCTTCTATACATCTTCCACATATTCGCTTGATGAAACGCATACTATTACAGTAAATATAAGTTCAGTAAGCAAATCTATAACTGTTCCAATAGCTGTTCGTCCATTAGATATAGTTGGAACAGATAATGATATTTCAATGGGTATTATGTCCCCAGCAAACCCAGATGTTCCTTTAATGCTTACTACTAATTGCTCTATTGATAGTGGTGGAAAATTAACAGTTGAAAATCACAGCTCACCAATTGGAACGATTATTACTGCAAGCCCATCAGAGAGTGAAGCAAGTGCAACAGATTATGTTTCATTAACTAGTGAATACTTATCATTACCTGCTGGAACTTGGGTAATAACATATTCTTGCTATTGTGATGTTAATAGTGCAGGTAAGAGATTAGGAGCAAGGCTATATAATAGAACATCTGGGACAAACTATACTTCTTCAAGAGCAATAGCACACACACAAAACACTGCTGCTATTTGTATTACTGGAAGTATTCCACTTACTGTTTCTACAACTACAAGTATTGCACTTCAAGCATATCAAAATAGTGGTAGTGCTAAAACTATAACTGGATATATGCGAGCAGTAAGAATTGCTTAAACAATGGGAGGTTATACCAATGGATGTAAATACGATAATTGAAATAATAAATAATAATGGTTTTCCAATTGCCGCGTGTATTGCTTTGGCGATTTTCGTTTATAGGTTATATACAAAAACTAATGAAGATTGGAAAACAACAACAGAGTTTTGGCGAGATTTATATGTCAAAGAAAAAGATGGTTGTAATGAAAGAATGATGAAATTCAACGAAACTTTACAAAAATTTAATGATACTTTGGATAGAATTGATAGAAGGATTGAAAAAGTTGAAAATAAATTAGATATTGATAATTAATAAAAGAGTGCGCGCTGGCTTATGTAATCGCATAGGCTGGCGCGCACTCTTATTTTTTTTGTAAAAATTTACTTTCCAAGTAAAGCTTTAATATCATCTACTGATTTGCCGCTTTCAAGCAGTTCTTTGAGAAGTGCGCCAGCATCAGCTGTTGCTTTATCCCCTTCAAGTTTCTTCAAAGCTTCTTCTGCTTTTTTAAGCCTTTCTTCATCCTTTTTAATTGCTTCTTTCGCAGATTCTACTCTTTTTTCTGCGTTTTTAATCTTATCTTCAATTGTAAGTTTGCTAGCCATTTGAATCCTCCTTTTTAAAAAGAAAATTTATTAGATTGTTTTTAGTATAAGCGCATTGGCGCAGAAATTCAACAATTTAGTTGTAGTTAATTGTAGTGAAGTTATTTTTTATCTTCCGAAGGGTTTTTCACTTCTTTTTCATTTTTACCTTTAAATTGATTTGAAAGTTTTGCGCTGGCTAAAATCATTGCGTCTTTGCTAGCATCTCCGTAGGTGTCTAATGTCATCGCGCGGCTTGCGTGGCCGAACATTCTACTTAAACTAGCTATATCCATTCCAGAATTAATTCCAACAGTTCCAAGATTATGCCTTAACATATGAAGTGTAAGATGATTTCCATAAACATCAACCAGTTTATATTTTTCAACAAATCTTTTGAAATCTTCTGATAATGCCGCTGGTCGATAGTATTTAACTTCTTTTCCCACTACAAACCAATTTTGTTGAGGTTCTATTATATTGTAGTAAATTTTCAATTCTTCCAGAAGCTGTTCCACTAATGGAAAACTTCTTATTGAAGGATTATTTTTAGGCTGTTTTGTGTAAGTGCCGCCTATACCTTCCGAAACAGCAGATTCAACGCTTAATGTTCCAGTAGTGAAGTTAATATCGCGCCAACGCAGACCGCATATTTCACCGCGGCGCAAACCAGCATAAAAAGCTAATTCAAACGCAATTCGCTGTTGCCAAGGTTGCTTGCGCGCCAAGTCGATAAATTGCGCCATTTGTTCTTCATTTAAATGCGTTATTTTTCCGCGCTGTTTTTTAGGTGGTTTAATACCAGCAAAAGGATTTCTTGTAAGTTCTTCAATTCTGAAAAAATAATCGTAAGTTTTTCTTACAGTATAATAAGCAGTTCCAATTGAACTTTGTGACAAACCGCGCGCATTAAGTTTAGTTAGCCAAATGTTAATAGCATTTCTATCAAGTGAAACAAAAGAAATATCTCCAATGTATTGCTTAATACAACCATTATATGCGTATTTCTCAATTTTATAAGATGAAGGTTCTATTTCTCCACATCTTAACTGATAGTCTAAATAATCTAGAATAACATCACCAACAGTTTTTTCTTTGTCAAAATCTGGCGCAAGTGCGGCTTGTTCGTTCATTTCTTTGCGCCATTCTTCTGCTAATCTATAAGCTTCTCTTTTACCTTTAACATTAGGCAACATTTTAGAAGTTGTTTTAGCTTTTCCTTCTGCGTCTTTATAGCGCAAAACAGCTTGCCAAGGTTTTCCTTTTCGCTTTTGGAGTTGTTTAGCGTATGAGGAATAATACTTTTCCATTTGTGTTACCTCCTTATATACCCTAATGTAACCTAAATGTTCCCCAAAGTCAAATTAAAAAAGGGTTTTGGGCGAACCCAGAACCCAGTATTTACAACGCTTTCAGCGCGCGTCTGCTATGTGTAATAATCCCATTCTTTATTTATTTGCCTTGTAATTTCAACGGTTGCGGCCATTTGTTCCCCACTTTGTAACCCAGTATTGGCAAAAACTTTTTTTACCCAATTTTGGTCTAAAAAAATAAAGTGTATTATTCCAATTTTCACTTATATATAGAAGGATTGAGATAAATCCTTTTGTTAAAGACAAAGCTATAATTCTCCTTTGAGAAGCCTATTAAACTACATTTTGGTTTTACAGTTTATATTCTTTAATATCTGAAAAATCATTGTAAGGACTCCTTTATTATTCTTTTTTATTCTTTCGGCTAACCCTAATGGTTAGCCACTTTTTTTACCAAAAATTTTTTCCAAATTTTGGACTAACTTTGTTAAGCGTCCCATTTCAAAACGCACTTATAGGTGAAAGAACAAAGAAGTTTTTCTGAAAAAAGTTTAGCAAATGGGAGGTGTCAATACAATGCTAAAAGATATTAAAGGATATGAAGGACTTTACGCAGTAAATGAAGAAGGTCAAGTTTGGTCTTACAGAAGCAAAAAGTTCTTACAACCAGCCAACAACGGCCAAGGATATTTACAAGTTATTTTATGCGTCAAAGGAAAACAAAAACATCACAGAGTTCATAGACTAGTTTTAGAAACATTTAATCCAGTAGAAGGAATGGATAAATTACAAGTCAATCATCTTGATGAAAACAAACAGAATAACAATTTATCTAATCTGTCTTGGGTAACCGCAAAAGAAAATACTAATTACAGTTCATATCGTTGGAAGGGTAAAAAAAGAGGAAAAATTAAACCAGTAGCACAATACACATTAGATGGTGAATTAATAGCAATATACAAATCACAAGCAGAAGCCGCTAGACAAACTGGAACAAATTGTAAAAGCATACATTATTGCTTAAAAGGTGCTACTCATACAGCTGGCGGCTTTATATGGAGGTATCACAATGGAGAATAGAACACCAAGAAAAACATTAGGAATCAAAATTAGTTTAGAGTTTTACAACGAAGTAGTTAAATACGCACACGAACACTATATGAATATAACTACTTTAATTAAACGAGCTTTATATGAAACTTACGGACTTGAAGAAGTAAAAGAAAAAAAGAAAACAAAAAACTAAAAAACATAGTTTGCGCGCGGTCAAACAATCGCGTAATCGGCCGCGCGCAAGTGTAAGTAATTAAAGGAGAATAGAAATAATGAACGGAACACACAAGAACTTTGTTGTATTTAGAGGAACATTCGCGCAGAAGTTAATAGAGCAAGGCTTTACTTTTATAGGTTCTGCGCCAGATAGAACAAACCCTAAATATAATGTTTATTTCTTCCAACAGGAAGAAGGAATTGAAGAAGCACTATCACAGATAATTGCGGCCAGCCGCAGTTAGTAAGAATACGGAGACAACAGAAAATGAATAACTATTTTTTAAAAGTAAATAAGGATTTATTCAATTTAGAATTAAGTCCCATTGAATTATTAGTATTAGCGCAAGTAATGGAGTTTGATACTAATACAAATAATTGTTTTATAACTGACGAACAACTAGCAAAACAATTTAATGTTAGCACTAAAACAATAAGTCGTTCTATGAAATCACTTGAAGAAAAAGGATATATAAAAAGAGATACCAAAAGCAAGAAAGGCGGAAAAAGTAGAACGATTGAGTTTTTAAAACACAATATAGATAAAGCACTTACAAAGGACAAAATGTCCCTTGAAGAAAAAGAAGAAGAATTTAGAAAGGACAATTTGTCCCTTGACAACGGACAAAATGACTTTTCTACAACGGACAAATTGTCCTTTGACAACGGACAAAATGACTTAATAAAAGATAATATAAAAGATAAAGAAAAAGAAAAAATAAAAGATAATAAAGAAAATTATAATCTTTCCGCTACGCTCCAAGATTATAATTTTCTACCAAGCCAAAAGAAGATAGACACAATGTCTTTGCTTTCAATAGGAATTGATTATGAAGCACTTGAAAACGCAAAGACAGAAGAAGAAAAATACAGAGCGATGGGGTTCTAACCTATCTAGCAGCCGCGCGCATAGACAACCGCGCCGCCTCTGTATCTACTACTTCTGGAATTAACCTATTCTTTTAAATAGTAAAATAATTTCCATTGATTGGACGATTATTTTAAAGAGAGTTTCTACATTTTTTACTTATATATAAGGAGGTATATAGCAATGCTTACTGATATTGAAAAAACTAATTTAAGAAAAGGATTTGAAGTTGAAGAATCTGGTGAATTCGCACTTCATTCTTATCCAAAAAATGAAACTAGAAGTGCCATTCTTTCTTATTTAAATAACCCAACAGAGTTTAACGAAAAAGTTCTTAAACTTCTGGCAAGTGATTGGAAATACTTTTTTGAAAATGGCGCAGAAGCTACGAAAGAAATGATGTGTGTAAGAAGAACCAAAGAAGCAGAAGAATTCGCACAATGGGAGAAAAACTTTGAAGAACTTCAAGACGCACAATTATATGATTATTTATACTAATTAATAACGCAGATGGCCGCCTATGTAATCGCGTAGGCGGCCGCCGCGATTTAAAAGGAGGTGGAGCAATGTCAGCTGGTTGTAAATCAATTTTACTCAAAGATGAAGATGGCGAATATCGCATCACACCACAACAATATATATTTGTTAATACTTATATCGCTAATGGTTATAAATTGAAGAAAGCTTTTGATGTTGCTTATCCTAATGATAACCAAGGCGCTAAACATACTTTCCAAGTTTTTCACAAGCCGAACGTCCAGCGTTATCTTATTCAGCGTCAAAAGGAAATATTAGATGACTTTGATATATCACCAGAGCGCACTTTTGGAGAAATTGCCAGAATAGCTTACGCGCCAGTTACTGATGAAATTCACTATAAAGAAAAGATGGAAATGTTGAAGCTTTTGGTTAGAGCTATGGAAGTAAGCGGCCAATTAAAACCAGACGATGATAGTCAAACAATTATTATTAAGTTAGAAGGTGATGGCGAATAGCGCGCGCCGTAGGAGGTGGTAAAGATTGAAATAATTATTGATAAAAGTATTTTCAATTCTATTTATTATCCTTATTTAATGAACTATGAAAAGCGCTATGAAATATATTACGGTTCTGCTGGTAGTGGTAAATCATACTTCATTACTCAAAAGCTACTAATTAAAGCACTTCAAGAAAAAAGAAAAGTTTTAGTTCTGCGTAAAGTTGGCCGCACAGTTAAACAAAGTGTATTTCAATTATTCCTTGATACTCTTATTGATTGGAAGATTGTTGATAAATGTAAGATTAATCGCACAGACTTCACAATCACTTTACCTAATGGAAGTTTATTTATTTGTAGCGGTCTTGATAATCCAGAAAAGATTAAATCAATTGCTGGTTTAACTGATGCTTGGTTAGAAGAAGCAACAGAATTTTCGCAAGATGACTTTAACCAAATAGATTTGCGTATCAGACATTCGACCGCGCGCAATCAACAAATTTTCCTTTCTTTCAATCCAGTTTCAAAAGTTAATTGGTGCTATAACCTTTTCTTTAATCCAGATTATCCAGATATAGACGATTTCCGCGCCAAGTGTCAAATATTACAGACAACCTATTTAGATAACCGATTTCTTCCCCAAGATTACATAGATTCACTACTGGCTTTAAAGCAAACTAACCCAGCTTTCTATAAAATATATGCGCTTGGTGAATTTGGTAGTTTAAATAAATTGGTCTATGAGAATTGGCGCGAAGAAAACTTTGACGCGGCCGCAATCAACGGAGAACTTTTAGTTGGTCTTGATTTTGGTTTTACTAATGACTTAACTGCTATAATCTGTTCCCTTCTGGATGAAGATAATCAAAAGATTTATATATTTGATGAATTTACTGGAAAAGGTTTAGTTAATTCTGAAATAGCACAACAACTTGAAAAGATGGGTTTAAAGAAATCAACAATAATTGCTGATAGCGCAGAACAAAAGAGTATAGAAGAAATCAAGCGCGCTGGCATTATTAGAATTAAACCAGCAATAAAGGGTCAAGGTTCAATACTTCAAGGTATTCAAAAGCTACAACAATATGAATTAGTTGTTTCCCCTTGTTGCGCTGAAACTATAACCGAACTTCAAAACTATTCTTGGATTAAGGATAAACAAACAAACGAATATACAAATAAACCAGAAGATAAATACAACCATTGCTTGGATGCTTTGCGCTATTCCCTTCAATGCGTTGAAATAAAACCTAAATTAAAGTCATTTAATAAAAATGTTCTTTTTTAAAGGAGGTATCGACACACAATGAAATTGATACTAAACAAAGATACAACTATTAACACAACCATTTTAAAGAAAATTATAGACAAATGGAAAGCTGAATTGCCTAGATTAATAAAGTTAGAAAACTACTATTTAGGTAAATCGGAAATAACACACAAGGTTGTTGCTGATACTTCAAAACCTTGTAATAAAATAGTTCATCCATTTCCACACTATATAACTGAATCAATGGTTGGTTATTTTATGGGTAAGCGCTTAACTTACCTTGATGAAGATAA
>Ga0326511_10001389_pt1 | contig 20038 bp, 18 predicted proteins | sample 0_2496_0518_D_FD_203701 | JGI IMG/M metagenome (GOLD analysis project Ga0326511, IMG submission 203701) | Bovine rumen microbial communities from UC Davis, California, United States - 0_2496_0518 | ecosystem: Host-associated > Mammals > Digestive system > Stomach > Rumen | place: USA... | reverse complement strand
AAACCGGAACTTACGGGCTTCGACAAGGGCGTTGTAACGAACCTCGACGCAGTTAACGTAAAAACCGGTATCTTCACGGGCCGTTCCCCGAAGGACAAATTCATCGTTTACGATGATACGTCCAAAGACACGGTATGGTGGGATTCCGAAGCATATCATAACGACAACCACAAAGCTTCCAAAGAAGCTTGGGCTGCTGTAAAAGATATCGCTGAGAAAGAGCTTTCCAACAAGAAACTCTATGTTGTCGACGGTTTCTGCGGTGCAAACAAAAACACGCGCATGGCTGTCCGCTTCATCATGGAAGTTGCTTGGCAGGCTCATTTCGTCCGCAACATGTTCATCAAACCGACCCCGGAAGAAGAAGCAAACTTCAAACCGGATTTCGTAGTCTTCAATGCTTCCAAAGGCAAAGTTGAGAACTACAAAGAACTCGGCCTCCATTCCGATACGGCTGTTGTCTTCAACCTGACGGAACGTCAGCAGGTTATCATTAACACCTGGTACGGCGGCGAAATGAAGAAAGGTATGTTCTCGATGATGAACTACTTCCTCCCGCTGAAGGGCATTGCTGCTATGCACTGCTCCGCTAACACGGACAAGGAAGGCAAGAACACGGCTATCTTCTTCGGCCTCTCCGGCACGGGTAAAACGACGCTGTCGACGGACCCGAAACGTCTCCTGATCGGCGACGACGAGCACGGCTGGGACGATGAAGGCGTATTCAACTTCGAAGGCGGCTGCTACGCAAAGGTTATCAACCTGGATAAAGATTCCGAACCGGACATCTACGGCGCAATCAAACGCAATGCACTGCTTGAGAACGTTGTAACGGACGAAAAAGGCGTTATCGACTTCGCGGATAAGACCATCACGGAGAATACGCGTGTATCCTACCCGATCGACCACATCAAAGGCATCGTCAGCGGCAATGTCAATGACAGATCCGCAGCTCCGGCAGCCAAGAACGTTATCTTCCTGTCCGCTGATGCTTTCGGTGTTCTGCCGCCGGTTTCCATCCTGACTCCGGAACAGATGCAGTATTACTTCCTCTCCGGCTTTACGGCTAAGCTCGCCGGCACGGAGCGCGGTATCACGGAACCGACTCCGACGTTCTCCGCTTGCTTCGGCCAGGCATTCCTCGAACTCCCGCCGACGAAATACGCAGAAGAGCTCGTTAAGAAAGTTAAAGCTAACGGCTCCAAAGCATACCTCGTCAACACGGGCTGGAACGGTTCGGGCAAACGTATCTCCATCAAAGATACGCGTGGTATCATCGATGCTATCCACAACGGCGCTATCACGAAATCCCCGACGAAGAAGATCCCGTATTTCGGTTTCGAAGTTCCGACGGAACTCGAAGGCGTTGCTACGGATATCCTCGATCCGCGTGACACGTACGCAGATCCGGCTGAGTGGGATGCAAAAGCCAAAGACCTCGCTGCTCGCTTCATCAAGAACTTCAAGAAATACGAAGACAATGAAACGGGTAAAGCTCTCGTTGCTGCAGGTCCGAAACTCTAATTGTTATCGACCGGCCGCATGACGGCTTAAGAAAGGCCGCTTCCATTTTCGGAGGCGGCCTTTTTCTTGCGCTTGTTTTGCCGGTCTGTTACAATGGGGAAAACAAATGTTTTACGGAGGTGACCGGTATGGATATCCGTCAACCGGTACAAAAGGTTAAAGGGGTCGGACCGCAGAAGGCGAAGACGCTCGCCAAGATGGGGATCCTGACGGTCTATGATCTCCTTACGTGGTTCCCGCGCACGTATGAGGATCAGAGTGTCCTAACGCCGATTTCCGCATTGCGTGCCGGGGAAACGGCAACATTTGCGGGACGGATTGTCAACGTTCGTGAATCCTGTACGGCACGGCGGCGGTTGACGGTGCTTACGGCCTTTGTTGAAGATGACACGGGTATTGTTCAGGTCACCTGGTTCAACCAGAAGTTCCTGAAAAAGCAGCTGCAGCCGGGAAGCCGGCTTTTTGTTTCGGGAAAAGCAACGTATGCCTACGGCGGACGAGGTCAGATGGTCATTGCGTCGCCGTCGTTTTTTGAGATTTTAAAGCCGGGCGAAGAGGCTGATTCCGCTTGCGGGATCGAGCCGGTTTACAGCGTATCGGGGAAATTGACGCAGAAAATTTTCCGCACGTTGCAAAAGAATCTTTGGGCGGCGGCGCCGGAGATTGACGACCTGATTCCCGAACACGTACGAGAGGATCGCGGACTCATGTCAAGGCGTGAAGCGTTTTATGCGATGCATTTTCCCGCGGATTGGGATGAATTGAAGCGGGCGCGGCATACGCTGGCCTTTGAGGAATTGTATCTCATCCAGTGCGGACTGCTTGCGCTCAAGCAGAAAGCGCAGGCGGGTCATCGCGGCGTGCGTCATTTGCAGAACAGTACGCTTGTCGGGAACGTTACGGCGGCGCTGCCGTTTACTTTGACACATGATCAACAGCAGGTTTGGCGCGAAATCTGCCGCGATATGGAACGCGATGTACCGATGCGCAGACTCGTACAGGGTGATGTCGGATCGGGTAAGACGGTTATCGCGATGCTCGCACTCGTCAAAACAGTCGAAAACGGTTGTCAGGGCGCATTGATGGCGCCGACGGAAATCCTCGCGCACCAGCATTACGAATCCCTGCAAAAGCAGCTTGCGCCGTTCGGGATCCGCGTGGCATTTCTTTCGGGGCACCTCGGGAAAAAAGCAAAAGAGGAAATCTATGCCAAACTGGCAGCGCAGGAGATTGACATCATCATCGGTACGCATGCGCTCATTCAGGATCCCGTGACATTTCACCGGCTCGGACTTGTCGTGACGGATGAACAGCATCGTTTCGGGATCGAACAGAGGGCGGCATTGGAAAAGAAGGGGACGTGCCTCCCGGATGTACTCGTTATGACGGCAACGCCGATACCGCGCACGATGACACTCACGGTTTACGGTGACCTTGACGTCTCGCGCATTGAGGAACTGCCGCCGGGACGTCAGCCCGTGCGGACGTTTGTCCGTCAAAAGGAACGCCGGACGCTTATTTATGAGTATGTGCGTCAACAAATCGAGGCCGGGCGCCAGGCCTATGTTGTCTGCCCGCGTATTGAACACAGTGACGAAGAAAACAATGACGTGCCTTCCGTCGAGGATGTTTATGACGAACTCGCAAACGGTATCTTTTTCGGCCTGCCCTGCGCGATGCTGCACGGAAAAATGTCAGCGCAGGAAAAAGAAACCGTCATGCAGGCATTTTATGAAAACCGGATCAGCCTGCTCGTGACAACGACAGTCATCGAAGTCGGTGTCAACGTGCCGAATGCGAGTATGATGGTCGTGGAAAATGCCGACCGGTTCGGACTTGCCCAGCTTCATCAGCTTCGCGGACGTATCGGTCGAGGCCCTTACAAATCGTACTGCATTCTCGTTTCCGACTGCCACACGGAGAATGCGCGCGAACGTATGACGATTATGGCGCAAACGTCTGACGGATTCAAGCTCGCCGAAGAAGATCTGCGCCTGCGCGGTCCGGGACAGTTTTTCGGCGATATGCAGCACGGATTGCCGGATCTCAAGGTTGCGAGTGTCTGGGAAGATATGGACATATTGACGGAAGCGCGTCAGGCGGCTCTCGGGACGTTAACGCGTCAAAAGGATCTTGATGCGGTATTGCAGACGCTTTCCCTGCAATATCGGGAACAATTTTTACATATTACAGAAACATGAATTTTTCCCGTGCACAATAGTCTTTTTCACGAGAACATCTTGACACGACCGGTGTACATGCTATAAAATGGTAACAGTTTTACCGCTGTGTGTATATCATGGACAATCCGGGATTTTCCCGGCTGCAGCGGAAATCCTGCGGGTATCCCGCAGAGTTATAGGGGGGCGTTTTCTCTTGACAACTGTATTGGTAAACGGAGCCTGCGGCCGAATGGGGCAGGCAGTATTAAAGGCAGTTCAGGATGATCCGGAACTCGAACTCGTCGGTGCCGTTGACGTCAAAGGCGGAGCTGACACGGGCAGTCTCGTCGGCCTGCCGGCAAACGGGATCTGCGTCGAAACGGATCTCGCAGCCGTTCTCGAGCGCGTCAAACCGGAAGTCATGGTTGACTTCACGCGTCCGGATGTTGTTTTCGGCAATGTTATCACGGCACTGCAGCATAACGTTTCTCCGGTCGTCGGTACGACAGGCCTCAGCGAGGATCAGAAAGACAAGATCCGCGAGGAAGCCGAGAAACAGGGCACGCCGGCATTTATCGCGCCGAATTTTGCGATCGGTGCCGTTCTCATGATGCTCATGGCAAAACAGGCAGCCAAATATCTTCCGGATGTCGAGATCATCGAACTCCATCATGACCGCAAACTTGACGCACCGTCCGGAACGGCCGTCCAGACGGCTCAGATGATCGCCGAAGTCCGCGCCGAACATCAGCAGGGCAATCCGAACGAGAAAGAAAAACTCGCCGGTGCACGCGGTGCGAACTATGAAGGCATGCATATCCACAGCGTACGTCTGCCGGGTTATGTTGCTCATCAGGAAGTCATATTCGGCGGTCTCGGTCAGACTCTGACCATTCGTCATGACTCGCTGAACCGCGAATCCTTTATGCCGGGCGTTGTCCTCGCCGCGAAGAAAGTCCGTCATCTGACGGGACTGACGGTCGGCCTCGACAAACTTTTATAAGCCATTTCATGGAATCATACTTATATATACAGGAAGGATGAACTTTTTATGAGAAAGTATAATGTTGCAATCCTCGGCGCTACGGGTGCCGTAGGCCAGGAATTCCTGAACCTTATCGAAGAGCGCAATTTCCCGTTTGCCAACCTGAAAATGCTCGCTTCGAAGCGTTCGGCCGGCAAAGTCATCAACTTTATGGGCAAAGACTACACGGTTGAAGAGACGACGGAAGATTCCTTTAAGGATGTCGAAATTGCTCTCTTCGCCGGCGGCAGCGCCAGCAAAACGTTTGCTCCGGCAGCCGTAAAAGCCGGTGCCGTTGTTATCGACAACTCCAGCACGTTCCGTATGGATCCGGAAGTTCCGCTGATTGTTCCGGAAGTCAATCCGCAGGCTATCGCGAAACATAAAGGCATCATCGCCAACCCGAACTGCTCCACGATCATCATGATGATGGCTCTGAAGCCGCTCTACGATCTCTCCCATATCAAACGTATTGTTGTTTCGACGTATCAGGCTGTTTCCGGCGCAGGCCGCGACGGCATGGAAGAACTCAAACAGCAGGTTGCCGACATCAGTGCCGGCAAGGAACCGGTTGCCAATGTTCTGCCGGTCGGTAAACTGCCGAAACATTATCAGATCGCGTTCAACCTCATCCCGCAGATCGATATCTTCTATGACAACCTCTACACGAAAGAGGAAATGAAGATGGTCAATGAGACGAAGAAGATCTTTGACGATGACACGATCCGCATCACGGCTACGACGGTCCGCGTACCGGTTTACCGCAGCCATGCCGAGTCCGTCAATGTCGAGTTCGAGGACGAAGTTTCCGTTGAGGCTGCCAAGAAAGCCCTCGCTGCTTTCCCGGGCGTCATTGTCAAAGACGATCCGGAAAATCAGGTTTATCCGATGCCGCTGGAAACGTCGGGCAAATATGACGTTGAAGTCGGCCGTATCCGCAAGGACTATTCGATCGAACACGGCCTGAACTTCTGGGTTTGCGGCGACCAGATCCGCAAAGGCGCTGCTCTGAACGCTCTGCAGATTGCCGAGTACATGATCAAAAACGACATGATCTGATTCCCCGTCAAATCTTGATTGTCAAAGCCCGCTGCCTGTCAGTTTTCTGTCGGGCGGTGGGCTTTTTGTGTGTCACATGTGCTTGACAGGTCAATTTTCCTTGACTATAATAAGGAACGTATCTTATACCAATAAAACATACTTATTTACTAAACGAAATCATGCAAAGGTGGTAGTTTTATGGCAAATACGGTCAAAGAAACCGCGCAGCAAGCCATGCGCGGTCATGACGGCAAGAAACAGAGAAATCAGTTTATCCTCTGGATGGGCGCGCTGATTCTCGGCGGCATTCTCGGCTGGTTTAATATTCCGGCGCTCAATCAGCTGTTTGACTTTGTGGCGACGGTTTTTACGCGTCTGTTCCAGTTTATCGCGGTTCCGACGATTGCTCTCGCCGTCATTACGACGCTATCGGCTCTCGGTGCCAAACGTGACACGAAACGGATTTTCATCCATGCCGTCACGTATACGCTGCTTACGACGATCTGCGCCGCTGCAGTCGGTCTGGCCCTTTATCTCTGGATCGCTCCGGGAAATCTTCCGGCTGACGTTGTCGGTGCCGGTGCTGCGGCCGTTCCGGCAGATAAACTCGGCAAACTCACGTATTACGATCACATCCTTTCGGTTATTCCGAACAATGCGCTGCAGCCGTTCCTTTCGGGGAATGTCCTTTCCGTTATGCTCATTGCGGCTTCGGTCGGTCTCGCCCTTGCGTTCATGCCGAAGACGGAAAACCGCGCTACGCTTCTGAAAGGACTTTACGGCCTGCAGGAACTGCTCTTCACGTTGATCCGTGCGATCCTCTGGGCTCTTCCGCTCGGTATTCTTGCATTTGCCGCGCAGCTTTCGGCGCAAATTGAAGCCGGCGTTATCGTCGGTGCACTCGGCAAATATACGGCGGTCATTATCGGCGGCAATCTGATCCAGTTCTTCATCATTCTGCCGATTTTCATGATCGCGCGCGGACTCAATCCGCTTGATGTGTTCCGGAAAATGTCGCCGGCAATCGCCGTTGCACTGTTCACGAAAAGTTCGGCGGGAACGCTTCCGGTTACGCTTGCTTCCGCCGAAAAGAATCTCAAGGCCAACCCGGTCGTTTCGCGTTTTGTTCTGCCGATCTGCACAACGATCAACATGAACGGCTGCGCCGCATTCATTCTCGTCACGTCACTTTTTGTCATGCAGAATGCGGGCTTTGAACTTTCGATGGGGACGATGATCGCGTGGCTCTTCATTGCCGTCCTCGCCGCGGTCGGTAACGCAGGCGTTCCGATGGGATGTTATTTCCTGACACTTTCTCTCATGAGTTCGGTCGGTGCGCCGATCGGCCTCATGGGTGTCATCCTGCCGATTTATACGATCATTGACATGATCGAAACGGCCGAAAACGTTTGGTCCGACTCCGCCGTCTGCGCAATGACGGATCACGATCTCAAAGGGAAACTCGATCCCGATGAGGTTCATACGGTCGAATCGATCTGACGTCAATATTCTAGAATGATCACGCCGGTACTTGGTGCCGGCGTTTTTTCATGTCATCATATCCCTGTTTTGCGGGCAGGATTTTTCGTTTCGGGGTAGAAGTATAAAAGAAACGTCAACCCGGAAGGAGGGAAATGGATGCCGATCTGCAAACGGCTTTTAAGCGGCGGCCGCTGGCTGCGCCCGCGGATGTGGCCGTGGGGGAAACGCCTGCTGGCTTTTTTATGCGCTGCCGTCGTCATCATCTTTATCCTCGCCGAAATCGCCTGTCACAGTGCGGCTGCAATCTTTAATCAGACGATGGAAAAACAGAAGATGCTGCGCGGGACGGTGACCGTGTCATCGCTGACGGCTCATGTCAACGGCCGCGTCAATTTCGAAGATCTCGTTTGGAAAGATCCGGAAGGCAACGAAATTATGAACGTTCCGTCCGGCAGTTTCCGCGTGCGCATCTGGGATATCGTGGCGCGTGATTTTAAGCCGACGACGATTACGGAACTGACGCTTAATCATGCGAAGTTCGCCGTTCATTTCAATAAGGACATGCAGATCGATGTCATCAAGGGCATCGGCGAAAAAAAGCCGGATGAACCGAAAGAGCATAAAAAGCGTTCGTTCGGGGAGCGCATGCGTAATATCGACTGGCACGGGCGCAAAATCAACACGAAACTCAAGCTCAACCATTGTGAAATCGAAATGTCGAAGCAGGGCAAAGTCTATACGATGACCAATGTCAACGCGCGGTTTGACGTCAACACGCGTGACGCGATCCGCGTTGACTTCAGTTCGGGGACGTTCGGCGGCACGGCGATCGGTAACGGCGTCAATCTGCAGGGGATTATCGACATGAAACCGGAAATGCCGACGATGAGCGCGGCGATTTCTTTTTACGAGGTTGACCCGTCCTCGCTGGGCTTCGGTATGAATGTTCACGATCCGATGACGTTTAACCTCGTTTCGTACGGCCCGCTCGATGACCAGAAATCGGACGGTCATGTCAAGATGAAGGAATTGCATCTGCCGGCGCTGGACTTTTACAACGTACTCGGCGATGTCCACTACGAAAAAGGCGTCATGACATTCTCCAATGTCTACGCAGATGTTTACAACGGCACGCTCGCAGCGTACGGAACGTATAATGTTGACACGCGCGCGTATCATCTTTACGGTCACGGTGAAGATCTCGACAGCCGTATTGCCCTGCATACGAGTCGTTTCTACTGCCTCGTTGACATGGATCTGGAGCTCGAGAGCAACGGACAGCGCGGCGATTTAAAGACGTCGGGATCGTTCAAGTCGGGGCCGGGTTATTATCAGCCGGTTTCATTTGAGTCGATTCAGGGCATCTTCAATAACCAGTACAAGAAACTTGACTTTTATGATGTCATCATTCGGATGAAGATGGGCGATATCCGCAGTGACGCGCTGCATATCGTGCACGGGAAACCGACGATCGGTACGGTCGAGCTGACCTTCCGCGATGACGGGCGCGTCGTCGACCTGCTCAAACTCAAACCGGATCTTGAACGCAATGTCAAAGAAGCGGAAGAACATTACAAAGGCTTCCAAGAAGCACTGAAAAAACTTTAATACCCGAAGAATAGGAAAAACGGGGAAAGTATGGTACAATAGACCACAGATAGAAGGTTCGTGGAGGTGTTTTTTCATGACAAGTGAAGAGACCATGATGTTTAAGTTCGGCAATGACGAAAATAAAGCAGAGCGTACGATCTGTGACGTCTGCGCCGCCATGCAGGAAAAAGGTTACAATCCGATCAATCAGTTTGTCGGTTATCTGCTTTCGGGCGATCCGGCTTATGTGACGAGCCACAACGAAGCGCGCAGCAAAATCCGCGCGATTGAGCGCGATGAACTGCTCGAGGAACTCGTCCGTTACTATCTGGAGCAGCACAACAAATGATGAAACGCTATCTGTCACTCGATGTCGGCGACCGTACGATCGGTATCGCCGTCAGCGACCTGCTCGGTCTTACGGCGCAGGGCGTTGAGACGATCCGCCGGACGAATCTCGAGGCCGATTTAAAGCGTCTCGGTGAGCTTATGGATCAGTATGAGACACGCTCACTTGTTTCCGGACTGCCGCGTAATATGGACGGTACGGAAGGAGACCGCTGTGAGATTGTCCGCGCGTTTGCCGACGAAGTGAAGAAGGCATATCCCGACGTTACCATTACGTTTTGGGACGAACGCCTTTCTACCGTTGCCGCGACCCGTTCCCTGTTGGAGGCGGATCTTTCGCGCCGCAAGCGCAAAAAAGTCATCGATAAGATGGCGGCTGTCTTTATTCTGCAGGGATTTCTCGATCATCAGCGTATTGCCGCCGCAAGGGCGGATCAGAATTAACCGTATATTTTACGAGGTGAGATTATGGCACAGGAAAACAACGACGATATCATTGTCATTATGACGGATGACGAAGGAAACGAATTCTATTACCGCGAAGAAATGATCATTCCGGTCGGAGTGGAAAAATTCGCTCTGCTCGTCGGGATTCATGACGAACACGATGAGCATCCGGAAGGATGCGGCTGCGGCTGCGAGGAAGGCGACGAGGATGTCCTGATCGCCAAGATCGTCCCGGATGAAAACGGCGAGGATACCTATATCGAACCGACGGACGAGGAATTCGAAGCGGTTCAGAAAGCTTATGACGCCTTAGTTGAAGAAGACGAGCAGGAGTAAGCGGAGAAGCAAAACTGCCATCCGGTCACGGGTGGCGGTTTTTTCGTGTCTGGAAGCGGAGGGAAAAACTTGGATCAGAAACAATCCGAATGGCCGAAAAAGCCGGTGAGCGGCGATCCGGGGAATAAAGAAAAGAAGCAGGACACCCCGAAGCAGGAAAATCTGCAGCAGGAGAAAACATCACAACCGGACGAAGAAACCGGAGATCAGAGTCAAACCCCGACATGGTTGACACAGATGACGCAGCGCAGTTGGTGGACAAAGAAAAAAGCGGGAATTGCGGCAGCCGTGCTTGCCGTATGTGTTGCGGGAGTCGGACTTACGGCGTTTGAGCTTTCGGCGCCGGAACAGATGGCGGTTGACAAGAATCAGCCGATTTATTTGACGGTCAAGCCGGGCATGGCGGCGTCCGATTTGCGTGAACAGCTTTACGTGCGCGGTGTCGTCAACGACCGCCTTGCCCTTTGGTGGGATATGAAAGTCAAAGGTTATGACGGCAAGATCCAGACGGGGACGTATGCGTTTGACCCGGGTTCCGAGCCGCAGGAGGTTGTCCGCAAACTCGTGACCGGCGAAACGTCTGTCATCAAGTTTACGATCCCCGAGGGGTTCGGCGTGCAGGATATCGCAAAACGCCTTGCGGCGGCGGGACTCGCCGACGAGAAAACCTTCCTCGCGGAGGCGAAGGATTTTGTCCCGTACGACTATGTCGGACGTCATCCGAATACGCGCTACGCCTGTGAAGGATTCCTGTTCCCGGATACATACGAACTGCGCGGGAACGAGGATAACGTAACGATTATGAAAATGATGGCGCGCGATTTTGACGAGCGGTTTACGCCGGAAATGCGCGCGCTCGCGCAAAGTCAGGGACTTTCGATCTATCAGGTCGTGACGCTCGCTTCACTCGTTGAGAAAGAAGCCCGTTACGCCGAGGATCGTCCGATTATCGCTCAGGTTTTCTTGAAACGACTGCGTATCGGCATGCCGCTGCAGTCGGATACAACGCTCCAATATCTGCTCAACGAACCGAAGGAAGACGTGACGATCGCGGACACGCAGATGGAATCGCCGTATAATACGTATCAGAATATGGGACTTCCTCCGGGTCCGATCGCAAGTCCGGGCATGGCGGCAATTGACGCGGTCCTGCATCCGGCATCAACGGATTATCTCTATTTCGTCGCCGACCGTCAGGGACATAACCATTATTCGATGACATATGAAGAACATCAGGCGATCGTGGAGCAGGTTCGATGATGACGTCAGAGCAGGAACGCGTCCTGCGTGACATGGAACGTTACGCCGCCGCACATCATGTGCCGATTATATGGGAAAACGCGCGTGAAGCGTTCCTCGGTGTCGTACGGGAAGTTCGCCCGCATCGCGTCCTTGAAATCGGTACGGCGATCGGGTATTCGACCCTGCTTATCGCGTTGAACAGTGCGGATGATGTACAGATTACTTCACTGGAATTTAACGAGGAACGGCACCGTTTGGCACAGTCCTATATCGAACGGGCGGGGATGTCAAATCATGTCAATCTTTTGCTCGGTGACGCCGGGGAACTTTTGATGCGGCTTGACGGAACGTATGACTTTGTGTTTATTGACGCGGCGAAAGGCCAGTATGTCGATTACCTGCAGAAAGTCATGCCGCTCCTCGCGTCAAACGGCGTCATTGCGGCCGACAATGTACTGTTTCGCGGTTATGTTCGTTCCGATGAAAAGCCGCCGCGGCGCTTTAAGACGATTGTCAAGCGTCTGCGTATGTATCTTGAACTTGTCACGAAGCCGCCGTTTCAAACGGAAATTCTCGAAAACGGAGACGGCTTGGCTGTGACACGGAGGAAATTATGATCAAAACGAAGCCGGAACTCCTGGCACCGGCCGGAAATATGGAAAAAATGAAAATGGCGCTGCTCTACGGCGCCGATGCCGTATATTTGGGCGGGAAAGCGTACGGCCTGCGCGCATTCGGCGGCAATTTTACGCAGGATGAACTGCGGGAGGCGATTGACTTTGCGCACGGACTCGGCAAAAAAGTCTACGTGACGGTCAATATTTTCCCGCATAACGACGACCTGGTTCATCTGCCGGATTATCTGCGTTCGCTTGCGGATATGGGCGCGGATGCATTGCTTGTGGCGGATCTCGGCGTTTTTACGATCTGCCGTGACGTCGTGCCCGAAATGGAACTTCATGTCAGCACGCAGGCGAATTCGACAAACTGGTCTGCCGTCAACGCCTGGCAGAAACTCGGGGCGAAGCGCATCGTGCTCGCGCGGGAAATGTCACTGCGCGAGATCCGCGAAATCCGCGCGAAAACAACGGCGGATCTCGAGATGTTCATTCACGGCGCCATGTGTATTTCTTATTCGGGGCGCTGCCTGCTCAGCAGTTATTTTACGGGGCGTGACTCGAATCGCGGCAGCTGCGCCCAGTGCTGCCGTTGGAAATATGCCCTCGTTGAAGAGACACGTCCGGGTCAGTATTTCCCGATTGAGGAAGATGAGCGCGGCACGTATATCATGAACTCGAAAGATATGTGCCTGCTTCCGCATCTCGCCGATGTCATCGAGAGCGGCGTCAACAGCCTGAAAATCGAAGGACGCATGAAGAGCGTCCATTACGTTGCGAGTGTCGTCAAAGCTTACCGTCAGGCGATTGACGCGTATTTTGACGATCCGGAACACTTTACGGTCGATCCGGCATGGACGGAGGAACTGACCAAGGTCTCGCACCGCGCCTATACGACGGGGTTCTATTATCGTCAGCCGGATGAAACGGATCAGATTTACGGTACGTCATCGTATGAACAGACGTCGGAATTCGTCGGCCTTGTGCGTTCGTATGACGCGTCGACGGGATGGGCTGTTGTCGAACAGCGTAACAACATGAAAACGGGGCAGGAAATCGAAATCTTTCAGCCGCACGGTCCGCTGTTCCGTCAGGTCATTACGGCAATGACGGATGAAAACGATTTGCCGATTACCGTTGCGCCGCATCCGCAGCAGATTTTGCATATGAAAATGGCGCAGCCGGTCGAACCGTATACGATTTTGCGCCGTGATAAGACAGAATAACGCAATGTCGTAGAAAAAATCAGCAGGAATTCTCTTTTCTCTTTAGAAAAGACATATTATAATAGAAATATACATGATGGATATCCTGTCATGTATTGACAGGAAAGGGGTGGGTGAAATGGCCAGTCTGGTACGTTACTATGTAGAAGTTACGGGCAATGTCCAGGGCGTCGGGCTGCGCATGTTTGTACAGCAGCGTGCGATTGAATTGAAAGTTACCGGTTGGATTCGGAATATGGAAGACGGCAGCGTTCACATGGAACTGCAAGGTGAATCCTCGGCAATTGACACGATGTCTTCGCGGATCCGCGAGGGCAACTACTTCATCCGGGTCAAGAAAATCTCGATGGAAAAGCGCGATGTGATTCCGGATGAAAAGAAATTTGACATTTTATACTGATCTATTCGTTAAGGAAGAGATACCATGGCAAGTGTATTGGTTTTACATGGACCGAATCTGAATCTGCTCGGAACGCGCGAGCCGGAAATTTACGGCCGCACGACTCTTGCGGATATCAATGACATGTTGCGCCGCCGCGCGGAAGAAGCGGGAATTGCGATCGATTTCCTGCAGTCAAACCATGAAGGCGTACTCGTCGACGCCATTCAGGCGGCCAATCATAAATACGATTATATCCTCTTTAATGCGGCGGCTTTTACGCATTACAGCATTGCCCTGCGCGATGCGATTGCGGCCATTGACGTGCCGGTTATCGAGATTCATATCTCCAACGTCCATAAACGCGAGGAGTTCCGTCATACGTCGGTGCTTGCACCTGTTGCACTCGGACAGATCTGCGGTCTCGGCATCGAAAGCTATATGGCTGCGCTCGAAACCGTCATTTATAAACTGAAGGGCGGTCCGGCCAAATGAGAGAGGATCGGTTAAGCGCCCTGCGTGCCTTGCTTGCGGAAAACGGTCTCGACGCCGTCATCGTCTCGAAATATGTCAATCTGCATTATTTCAGCGGGTTCCGCGGCGATGACACGATGCTTGTCATCACACCGCAGGAAGCACTTCTCGTCACGGATAACCGTTATACAGAACAGGCCGGACAGCAGGCCCCTCTTTTTACGGTTGTTGAGCAGAAAAAGGGACTTCTTCGTGAAGTTGTGGCCTGCCTCGCCAAACTCGGTGTCAAAAAAGTCGGGTTTGAAGGCAATGCCCTCATTTATAACGATTACCGCCGTCTGCAGGAGCTCGTGTCGGGCATTGACGTGTCAACACCGCTGAATCTCGACGGGCTGCGTCAGGTCAAAGATGAAGAGGAAATTCGTCTGATCCGCCGCGCCTGCGAAATAGCAGACGGTGCCTATGAAGATATCATCCGGTTTATCCGTCCCGGGATGACGGAGATCGAAGTCGCGGCGCATATGGAAAACTACATGCGTCAAAACGGTTCGGAAGAACCGTCGTTTACGACGATTGTTGCCTCCGGACTGCGCGGCAGCCTGCCGCACGGAACGGCTTCGGAAAAAGTCATCGCGCGCGGAGATTTCGTCACGATGGATTACGGCGCCGTTTATCAGGGATACCATTCGGATATTACGCGTACGCTCTGTATGGGATCGGCGACGGAAAAACAGCGCCGCGTTTACAGCGATGTCCTGCAGGGGCAGCTCCTCGCCCTCGAGGAGATTCGTCCGGGTGCATCGGGGGTTGACGTCGATAAAAAAGTCCGCGAGTTCTTTGCAACGCGCGGCATAGATAAGTATTTCGGTCACGGACTCGGCCACAGCCTCGGGCTCGAGATTCACGAAGAACCGCGCCTTTCGCCGCACAGCAAATGCGAGCATCTTCTTCCGAACATGCTCATTACGGACGAACCGGGCGTGTATATCCCCGGATGGGGAGGCCTTCGTATCGAAGATACGGTTTTGGTCACGCAGGACGGGTGTGAACCGCTTACCCGCTCGACGAAAGAACTCATCGAAATTAAGCGTTAAGCGCATAAAAAAAGAACTGCCGCGAAGCAGTTCTTTTTTTGTGTCATTTTTTCTTGCGCGGATAAACGCCGATGGTGAGTTCGTTGAGGATCGGAATATGCGTGCCGAGACGCCGGAACATGACGGCGGCGATCATCGAAAGCGTCAGTGTCACAAAGTAGAAGACAATCGTCGTGCCGGCCGTCATAATGATCCCGCGGTGCTGCAGGAAGAGGGAGAGATAACCGATGAAGAACGGATGCACGAGATAGGCGAAATAGGAATGCAGGCCGAGTTCGTGCAGGATTGGGTTAAACCATTGCGGATAACGCTGATACGTAAAGATCGTAAAACAAAAGAGACTTGCGGCAAGTGTATAGAATAGGCCTGCCGGGGAAAGCTGATGCGCCGTGTTAATTGCCTCCATCGCCGTGTAGCCCGTCTTGTAAATCAGATCGTAATAATAGATGAGAAGAACGACAAGCGATGCCGTAAAGAATGCCGAAATCAGTGTGCGGCGTTCCTCCATAAAGCGGCGGAATGCGTCAAAGTGAACGGCGAGATAACCGCCGAGCACGAAGATGAAGACGTAATGGAGAATCCAGTAATTGAGACGATACATGAGGAACGGTTTCCAAAACGAACTGTCGGGCAGACCGTACGTATAAAGATTGAGCGCGACGCTGAAACTTGACCAGTAGTCAAAGGCGATCTGCAGTGCAAACAGCACGGCGAGACGCGGCAAGGTCATCATGCGGACGATGCGGATCCAAAGCGGCATCAGCGGATAGAACCAGAGCAGGATGACGAGGAAGTAAAGCTGATACTTTGCGTTGCCGAAAAAGAGCAGCTCGAGCAGATAGCCCGGTCCCGGGAACCCCGAACCGTACGCAAACGCGTCGTGAATCAGATAGAAGAACGACCAGACGAGATACGGCACGAAAACCGTGCGGTAACGACGCTTCATAAAATAACGGTAATCAAACGGCTCGCGCAAATTGTAGAACAGTCCGAATGCCGAAATAAAGAAGAAAATCGGCACACAGAAGCGCGACGCGATTTCGAGAAGGGCAACGAGATGAATATTTGCCGCCGGATTCGTCAAATACTGGGAACCGACGTGGATGGCTATGACGCCCATCATCGAGATGCCGCGGATATATTCGATCGCAGCGAGACGCGGTTTACGTTTGGGCTGCTCGGCAGCCGGAGCGGCCGTTGCTGTTGACATGCGGAAAACCTCCTTGACTTGTCGAAATATGACGTCTCCTATTCTACCACGAACGTACGAAGACTTCCATTGTTCTTTTTTCGAAAGATATTGCAGTCAGGCAGGATATTGAGGGGGTAAGGGCGAATCTAAAAATTATGTAAGGCTAATATCAACCGGCGTCAGCCGCAATAACGTATGAATACAATCAAGATAGGAGATGCACGCAATTATGATGGCATTAAACTTTCAGGCACCGAAACACAAAAAGATGCTGATGGAACGTACGAAGAACTGCACGGTTCGTCTCGGGGATCGCAGACAGCAGTATCCGGAGAGTTCGATCGTCTGGATTACGGTAGGCAAGAAGGGTGAGCCGAAACATAAACTCTATACGGCTTTCCTCGACAAAGTACGCGTCAAGACGATGGGCACGCTGACGTCAACCGACCTCGGCCATCAGAATCCGAACATTAACTCCCGTGAAGAGCTCATCAAAGATTTCGAGAATATCTACAACCGTCGCATTCTCCCGGAAGATACGGTAACGGTTATCTACTTCACGGAAGTCCACGAGGATTTGTAAGCAAACGAAGAACCTGATAAAAATAGAAAACAGGTCTTGACATTTGGGTAACTGCTCATTATAATAATATATGTCGCTGAAACAGAGAGGTCTGCGGAGGCGGCGGAAATGTACGGCCCGGTAGTTTAGTTGGTTAGAATGCCGCCCTGTCACGGCGGAGGTCATGGGTTCAAGTCCCATTCGGGTCGCCATTTTTTGCGGAAATAGCTCAGTGGTAGAGCACCACCTTGCCAAGGTGGGGGTCGCGAGTTCGAGTCTCGTTTTCCGCTCCATTTTTACGGCGACATAGCCAAGTGGTAAGGCAGAGGTCTGCAAAACCTTTATCCCCAGTTCGACTCTGGGTGTCGCCTCCAATTTTATATTTTGCGGAAATAGCTCAGTGGTAGAGCACCACCTTGCCAAGGTGGGGGTCGCGAGTTCGAGTCTCGTTTTCCGCTCCATTTTGTTTTGGCGACATAGCCAAGTGGTAAGGCAGAGGTCTGCAAAACCTTTATCCCCAGTTCGATTCTGGGTGTCGCCTCCAAGATGAAATGCAGCCTGGGAGTTCGCTTCCGGGCTTTTTTATTCGGCTTTTTCAGTTAGGAGTGACCTTTTTCATGGCGAACGAACCATCCAGACTCACCGACAATCTTCTGCACGTTTATAATTACTGCTTTACGGAAACGGTTCCGTACGCGTTTTTCAAACCGAACAAGTACCGTGACATCCCGGTACGCCTGACGGGAAAGGATTATCACTGCAAAGCCTGCGGCGAAGTTCTGCATGTGACGTATCAGCCGCGCCCGTTGACGTATTATTCGAAGGGAAAACTGGCGGAGCAGCGTCGTCTCTATGAGGAAGTCGGTCAACCGTTCCCGGTGATGGGGGAGATCGAAGAAGGAAAACGCTTCACGAATGTCGCCGTCGGTTACTGCCCGAAATGCGCCGAAACGGCCGTTTTACAGTCGGAAGATCCGGGCCAGAAGGTCTGCAATGTTGCGCGTCAGCTGCATCGTGAGGATGAACTCGTCGTCGCCAAGGCACGCGAAGCCATGGAGAAGAGCCTGACGGACTGGCTGAATGCACAGCAGACGGAAGATTTTCAGAAATACGATTTCAGCACGTTTGATGCGCTCCGCGATCTCATTTGTGCCGTCATGCTTGATTATCCGCAGGGGGCCGAGGATGTCCTCGCCGATTACAAAAAACGCAGCCACGAGCTCGCATTTTCCTGCCGTGAAGCCCTGAAACGTCTGCCGGATACGTGGCAGGCTTATGTCGGCTATTCCGTCAACATCTATGAGTCCATGCATGACAAGATGTATCACGAATATACGGTGGCTTTCCCGGCCATGGGCACGCCGGGTACGGAATACTTCATTCGCCGTACGGTGGAGAAGAGCCGCATCGAGATGTTCCTCGACCAGCCGCGTGTTCAGACGGTTGAAGATCTGATGACAGAAGTCGGTTTCCACGGTGAGTGGATCGACCTCATCAGTCAGCGCGTTCGCGAATTGCAGCGTTAATTTTTCATGTATACAAAACACATGCTTTACAAGTCGGAAACAGTGTGCTAATATAAGGACAGTTAATCCAATAGCTTAAGGCAACGCAGCCATGCAGAGGTAAACGTAATTCCGAAAGGAATTATATTTATTCCGTGCATGGCTTTTTTGTTGTCAGAAAAGCCTTAGATCTTTAAAAAGAAAAGGATGGTACATGATGGAAGATTTACTGTATGTTATCCCAGCTAATTCCTCGAAAGAAGAAGTACTCAAATACCTCACGGCTCATCCGGAAATCAAATTTGTCTCGCTCGTCGGCATTGACCTCGCCGGCAATGATACGGATGAAAAAATCCCGATGCGTATTTTCCTGAAGGATATCGATGAATTCTACGCCGGCACGGCAGTTCAGACGGACGGTTCTTCCGTCGTTCTCCCGGGTATCGCAACGCTGAACAATGCAAAAGTCGATATGCCGGTTGATCCGTCGGTAAAATGGTTTGTCGATTATAACTACGAAAACGTTGATCCGGAACTCGGTCTTCCGGTCGGCACGCTGCGTATCCCGTCCTTCCTCATTCATGAAGGCAAACGTGTTGACTCCCGTGCCGTTCTTGCCGATTCGCTCGCTTTCGTCAAAGAAAACCTGCTGAAGACGCTCAATGAAGCACCGATGCTTTCGGGCCTTGAGAGCATTCAGGGCAAGAAAGTTACGGACATTTCCTTTACGTCCGCAACGGAGCTGGAGTTCTGGGTTCAGACGCCGCTTGAGAATACCTCGATTGAAAGCCTTTCCGCTTCTCAGGTACTGCAGGAACAGTATTGGGAGCGTACGCACGGCAATGTCCGTACGGCTCTCGAGCAGTGCGTTGAGGAACTCGAAAAATACGAACTGAAAGTTGAGATGGGCCATAAAGAAGTCGGCGGCATCAAAGCTCAGATCGATGAAAACGGTAATACGACGCATGTCTGCGAGCAGATCGAAATCGACTGGCGCTTCGCGGATGCCCTGCAGGCAGCCGATAACGAAGTTTTCGTCCGCTCGATCGTTCGTAAAATCTTCCGCAAATACGGCCTCGAAGTCAGCTTCAAGGCAAAACCGATGATCGGTGTTGCCGGCAACGGTGAACATACGCATATCGGTATGGCTGCAATCCTCGAGGACGGCTCGATCCGCAACCTCTATGCAGCCGATGATCAGATGAAAGACTTCATGAGCTGCGTCGGCTACGGTGCTATCATGGGCCTGCTCAAAAACTACGAAGTCATCAACCCGTTCGTTTCCGCTACGAACGATTCCCTGAATCGTCTGAAACCGGGCTTCGAAGCCCCGGTCTGCGTCGTTACGTCTCTCGGCCACAATCCGAAAGTACCGTCCCGTAACCGTACGATCCTCGCCGGCCTGATCCGTGACCTCAAGAACCCGATGGCAACGCGTTTCGAGCTCCGTGCCTGCAACCCGTACACGAATACGTACCTCGTACTCGCAGCCATTTATTCGGCAATCCTCGACGGTGTCGAAGCAGCCGTTTCCCATACGACGGACGAACTCCTTGCCGAGCTCTCCAAGAATGCCGGTGACGAAGGCTTCTATCTCGAAAAAGACCGCGCTTACCGCAGTGAGGAAGATGTCTTCGAAGATTACACGGATGAAGAACGCAACCACCTCTTCGGTGCTCCTCCGGCTACGGTTTGGGAAAACATGGAAAACTTCAAGGCAAATCCGGAGAAGAAAGCCGTTATCACGGCAGGCGGTGCGCTTGACGATCAGATCATCGCTTCCTTCCGCGACG
>Ga0326511_10001388_pt1 | contig 20039 bp, 33 predicted proteins | sample 0_2496_0518_D_FD_203701 | JGI IMG/M metagenome (GOLD analysis project Ga0326511, IMG submission 203701) | Bovine rumen microbial communities from UC Davis, California, United States - 0_2496_0518 | ecosystem: Host-associated > Mammals > Digestive system > Stomach > Rumen | place: USA... | reverse complement strand
GCAACTTGTCAATGTGCATTACCGTATGGACGTTGTAATCAGCATTTAACGTTTTTAAGCTCTGAGCCGCCGTCTGCGGCGTGGAATTGTCAAACACAAAATTACATTCGCCTTCGACAATAACGTCTTGTGCGGCTTTCCTGCGCATTTTTAGCGCGTGCTTTAGCTCCTCGCCAATGTCTTTAACGAAAACATAAACGGTTATACCGTCGGCGTTCTGCAATCCGCTTTTAATGACGTTTGACGCTTCGCTTTCTTGCCAGTGACAACGGGGAATATAAAACGCATTAAACCCGTTGCCGCTTTTCAAAAACAGCGTGCAATCCTCGTTGTTAAGCATAAGCACCGCCCCTGTACATCAAGCCCGTGTTAATAAGCCAAGTGGTGATAACGCTCTTGATTGAGTTATTAAGGCTCTGCTGTCTGCTTTCGCCACTTTCGTAGTTAACGGATATATCACCGACGCGCTCACTCGCCACGCCGTTATAAGTCGGGCTGTTCTCAATTCGATAAAGCGTTTCTGCAAGTTCACAGCAACACATTTTGACCGCTTCGGGGATTTCTGCACCCTGTAAACGGTCAAAAGTGTATTGATCTATGTAGCTTGAAGCCTTGCGCGCATAAAACGGAAATAAAGCGGGAGAAATGACCGCCTGTTTGCCGCCGAGATATTCCCGCATATAGAAATCACTGTCTGCATAGACGGTCATATAATCACCCCTTAAGAGAAATCAACAAGCAGCTTGCTATCGAGAGCAGTGATACCGTAAAGAATATCGAAGCTGATCTTGTCGGTCTTTGTGGAAGCGTCGTAGTCCATAACAACGCGGACAGCCAGACCGTCAGCGGAAGCAATAGAAGCCTTTGCCGCACCCATAGGAAGCTCAAGGGCACGAGTGACAAGGGCAAGACCGTTTCTGTGGAAACCGAGAGCGTGTGCCTTCTTAATCAGGGTCGCGCTGACAGCAGTTGAAATGGTGTACGGGATATTCTGATCTACCTTCAAAGTACCTGCGCCGCTCGAGAGCGTCAGATCTTCGGTGACGGTATACAGATAGCCGTTGACAATCAGCTGATCGCCTTCCTTGATGGTGCCTGTAGTAGCCGAGCCGTCGGAAACGGTAAACTGTGTCGCGCCTGCCGTACCCGTAACCTTGTACGCGGTCGCTGTACCTGCGGTCGCGCTCTGATTTTCGGGGCAATTCTGCGACATATAGGTGTCGCAAGTGTACACTCTGCCGATCTCGCTGTCCCTGAGTGCCTGACTGTCGCCCTTGTATGCCTGCACGGCAAAGTTATTAAGGGTGTTGTACTTGTAAAGAATTGAAGGCGGGAGCACGAGTCTGCGGTTATCGCGGGGAGCTTTGGCAACATCAAGCGCCTTGCCCACACCTGCGATGTCGGCAAGTACAGGAGTGCCGGATACGGTCGCCGAGCCGCCTGCCTTTTCAACACCTACGGCGATGAGGTCGGTGTCAACCGCCTGTGCAATAGAGGACATAGCAGGCTTTACAATCTGCTCGCTAAAATCAGCGATGTCAAGGGTCAGCTCCTTAGAAGAGATAGCGACGGTCACATCTCTGAACCTGTCCATCTTAACAGGAACGCTGCCTTCAGTGATGTCCTGAGTTGATACAGTTCCCGTGAAGTTCTTTGCTACGAACGTAGCGGGTTTTCTGACGGTGATGGTGTCGCCTACTTTCGCAAACTCAGCGGAGTAGTCGCGGTGTACGAGGTTAGCCATTGTGAGATTAGAAGTCAGCTGTAAGAGCGCTTCTTTTGCGATAATGTCGGGAGTAAGAAGGGTGTTTGCCATCAATTATCATTCCTTTCTTTTTTTGTTTTTAGTTTTCGTTGCGCCATTTCTTGTAATCAGAAAATGACATATTGGAGAGGTCTTGAATTGTTTTTGCCGCCGCTCCTTCGGTTGATTTGCCCGTGAATACGGGGTTGTCAATCGGTTCTTCGCTTGTGAAAAGATAGTCGTTTTCTTCCTTGATTTTTTCGAGCGCGGCGGTTATATCGGCGGCTTGATTGTTGCTTGCCTTGATTGCGTCGAGGTCAAGTAAGGCTTTAACCGCTTTAACGTTTTTCGCCTTGCTGTCTTTGATCGCGTTGACAAGCATATCGTTGAAGTCCCGCTCAGCCGTCTGTCTGTCAAAATCAGCTTTCTGATCTTCGAGTTGCTTGTTTAGTAACGTGATCTTGCCTTGCAGGTCTTTCACGTCCACGCCTTCAAACGCCTTCAGCTGTTCGGTTGCCGTTTCGAGCTGCGATTTATAGTTATCGCGCTCTGCTTCAATCTTGCCTTTTGCCTTGCCGATGTCCGCGCTGTTGATGTTCAAGATCGCGCTGATCTGTTCATCGGTCGCGCCTTCAAAGATTTTTGAAATTTCTTCTCTTTTCATTTTCTTGTCCTTTCTTCGCTTTCAGTTTTTTCGCGTGGTTCCTTTCCACTTCGCTTGATAGTTTCGCGCCGTTCCGGGCATATTTTGTATAAAAAAAGCACCCGCATTTCTGCAAAGTGCTTTGATTATTGATGTGATTAAATGCCAAAAGAAATATCAATACCCTGTGCAACGCCTATGTTTATTCTTTCGCGCTGTTGGGGTAGGTTCATTGCTTTTGAAAACTGCGCATACTCGCTTGATATTGCGTGATACCGCGCCTTTTCAGCGTCGATTTCTTCATCGGACGCGCCGCCGCTTTCGAGTAGTGCTATCTCTTCACGCTTTACACGCATACGTGACTCTAATAGCCGTTGTCGCTGCGTTGCCTGATACACCGTGTATTCTTTGTCCTTGTATTCACGCGGCGTGTTTTCTTCGGCGTTCATCTTGTCGAGCTGTTCATCTGTATATAGTCGCTTGTCGATTTCAGGAAAGAACGGGTTGAAATCGTGACGGCAATTCGCGCCTTTAAGTCCGGCAACGTCGCCGTAACCGCAAACGGTAACAAGCTGCTCTTTAGTGTATACTCTGCCTTGCCATAGCTGATGAGTCGGGCGTGCGCCCCTGTGCCATGTCACTTCGAAATATTCCGCACCGAGCTTTTCGGCGTTATCTTCGGTTATTCTTCCGACAACCTGATTAAAGCCCGTCATTAAGGCACGCCGAGCGGCAACGTCCACTCTATTACTGTGGATAGTCACAATGCCGTCGGGTTGTTCGGTCATATACTCAACCGATCGCAAGCCGCTGTTTGACAAATCAACGACCGCTTTTTTTATGACCGTATTGTAATCATATACGCCCGTTGTCAGACTCATCATTGCTTTGTCGAGTATCTGTTGATAGCCCTTTGACAAAGGCTGATAAACAACAGAGCCGTCAAGCTGCTTGACTGCAAATCCGAGCGACTGAGTGATATTTTTTAGCTCTCCCTTAGTCTGCTTTTCAACTCCGCGTATAAGCTGTTGGAGCTGCTTATTCTCCTTAAACGGGACAAACGATTTGCCGAGCTTCTTATAAACGGGTTCATAGCGTACATATTCTTCGGACAACACAGCGGAATATATATGGTCGATTTCTGCCGTTGATAGTTTTAATGTCCGTTGTATCGTGCACTTGATAACTTCCTTCGCTGTGCCTAATTCGTAAAGCCGGGTGATCTCCCAGTCCGACGTGCTTGTTATGTCTCTGTTAACGGAAATCCGTTTTACAAGGTCATTCAGAACATCGAGCTGCAAACCACGAAAAAGCCTTGTTAGTTTCTGCGGGATATATTCAATCTCGTTCGGTGTCATAATTCAATTTCAGCCACTTCGGGCAAGTTTCGCGCCGCTTCTTCGAGCGTTTCATTTCGCCATCTTGCGCGGTACTCATCGCGGCGGTAAGTGCCATTAGCAAGGTCTTTTCTATCTTCTTCACGTTCGGACTGCTCATCGTTGAGAAAACTGTCTTTAAACTCGCATTTGAATTCATAACCGCTCGTTGTCAGTCTATTATAAAACGCTAACCCATAGACTAACCCGTCAAGACAGGATTTGAGTTGATATTGAATATGGTTGACAGTGTTCCTCTTCCTGTACTTAGAAGCGTTTATTTCGGTCGCGGTTTTCTCAACATACTGCGGGCGGGATAAATCGCCATAAGACAAGCCAATATCAAACTCAATTGACCGCCTGTATTCTTCAAGCCCTTCAATGAAGCCGTCCTGCCGGAGCGCGGGCGAAAACTCGTTGAAGAAATCTTCACGGTCGCCGCTAACGTCTACATAGATATCGTCGAGCTGATAACGCGGGTCATTCGCTAACGAATTAGGCGCGGGCTTAATCAAGGTCGCGTCAGCGTGTATTCTGCGCTTTGCCGAGTCAAATTCATAGTCCAGCCGCCCAAACTGAATGTCGGCGCGCCTGATCTTTTCGAGCGCGGTATCATAGATCGACACACCCATTTCCGAGCCGTCGACTGTGTTGTCGTTCGGATTTCGATAATAGCCGAAAATCATCCGATCAACCGGGAAGCGCACCAATGCAACGTAGTTTGCCCATTCGCTGACCGAGTTTAGCGGTATCTCCTTGCCTAAATTCTGCTCATTGTCGGAAACATACGCTCTATTCGTTATAGTCAACCCTTGCGCGTCGAGTGTGTGACGTTCAAGGCGATAATAAACCTTCTTATTTACTTTTTTTATTTCGGGAAAAACAATGTCAGTGGGGTTGCCGTCCGCGTCCATCTGAAAGATGATAAAGCCGTTCTGTGCAATGCACTGTACTTTATCGTCCCCTAATGGTTTAATTACCATCGCGCCCAGAGCAAGCCCGCGCTGCAAATAAACGTCAAGCCGTTCCCTGACCTTATCCATTATCTTCTCGAGCTTCTCGTTGTTTATGTTGATTGACATTTCGTTTAAAGCAACGTTCGCCAGCTCTCGCACCGCCGAACTTTCGGTTCTGAGGCTAATTACCTTATCACCGTCCACCCACTCAGCTTTGCCGACGTAAGACTTATACCACACATCTATGCGTTCAGCCATATCGCTTGAAATGATAGGCTTTAGCCCTACCGCCTGTGCTATGTCTTTAATTGGGAACATACGCCTATACACCCCCTTTAACAGGTTTCTAAGCCCCATTTTTACACCGCCCTTATCAGTCTTTTAATATCGCGTTCAAAGGTGTATTCGAACGCGTCAAGGCTGTCTATGTCAGTTGACCCGTCATCGAGTCGTGTGTCTGCTTTTTTATCCTTATCCCATACCGCGTCAGATAACGCCGCTTTCAGCGTTTCGCAGCCGTCCGTATAGTAAAACCTACCCGCGCCCATTAGTCGCAAGGTGCAGCGAATACGGTCATTTATCAGGCATTTTCGCGCCCCGTGTACTCGCACCCGTGGAAATTTAGCCGCAAAAGCGTGTTGCAAGCCCCTACCGAGTACGCTTTCCGCGTTATCCCAGTACAGTGTTGAAACATCTCCAAACAAATCAAAAACCGCCTGCGCGAAATCAAGCGCAATGCGGTCTATATCGTTCGGTTCACATTCTTCAAGGTGTCGTTCACTTCTCAGCGCGATAACTTCTTGATAACCGGGTGTGTGCGCCGTTGCTACAAACGCCTGCCCCGACACCGTACCACCGAAGTCAATTCCGATGGTGATTTCTTCAAGCTGTGATCTCAAAATCTGCTTGTATGGTACATCGGGGTTGATCTGATTGACGATTTGGCAATAAAATGATTTGGGGTTGTCCGCGAATTTCCTGTAGATCGCACCTTCGGCGCGTTTCCACTTGCCCAGAATAAAGCGGTCATAATAGACCGTTCCTTCGTATTCAGCGCAAAGATTATCAATGAATTGCTGTGATAGAAATGTGTTGTCGAATATAGTATATTCTTGTAAATAAATATCAGCGTCGGAGTCAATAAATTCCTTTAACCAGTGTGTCGGATGTTCAGGGTTCAATGACCCATCAAAACAGCTATATGGCTTATCAAGTCGGGATTTCAAAAGATCGAATACTTCTCTGTTCCATTTGGCTACTTCGTCGCCGTAAACATACTTAGCCGACGCGCCTTGCAGCTTTGCAACCTGACTTTGCTTTTCTGCTCCCAGGCAATAAACATTTTCGCCGCAAATCCGCGCTATATTCCTACTGTTTATCGTGCCTACTATTCCCGCACCGTAACGTTCGCGCATTGGTTGTAAAACGTTTCTTTCAATGGTTTCTTTGGAAACTCCGATGATAAAACATAGTCCGTCTTTACCTATTCGCTCTCTAATGCGTATCGGTATAACCGCCGTCACATCAACATAGGATTTGCCCGAACGCACCGCGCCGCTTTTGAAATTCCACCGCTTATTTGCGCGGGCAATGTATTCCTTCTGTTTAATCGTGTACGGCATTGTCGTCCGTGCTCCTTTGCGCGTCTTTTCGAATTTCTGCGAGGATGTCGTCGAGGCGCTGTAGTTGTGAATTATCCGCTTCTTCCCTGTGCTTGTTACTCCAATTGTCGGGATCGCGATTATTCAGTGCATATATAATCGCCGTTGTGTTCGGCGGGATATATCTTTTGATTTTCTTTTTGCGGAAAGTGCCGTCGGGGTTTTGTATTGCTTCTTCTTCGTAAACATAAAAACCCATACAAACGTTTTTCAGCGAGTTTGCAATTTCCGCGGGAGCTTCGCGCCCTTTTTTTATAGCGTCCGCAAAGTTCGGAAATCTCTTCATCCAACTATAGAAAGTGGTTTTCCCAACGTGCATTTTATCACCGAAAATCTGTTCATCGGATAGCCCACACATCGCCCAATATTCAACTTTTTTCAGGTTTTGCTCTTCTAACCACTCCTGATACTTTGCCATAAAATCACTTTATTTCTTCTCGCTTTCTAACTTTCTTTGTTTGTATACAAGCACTCGTAATTCTTAAACTGACCTTTAGCGCCACCCATAAGGTTTTGCTTTGATTTTGCCCATATCATTTTGAACCGTTTGTCGCTGATCTTGTAAGAGCTAAAAAAGACTTGGTAAGGGCGAGAAGCTACCCAGTCGTAAAATTCTTTGTAATTGAATTTTGTTTTATTGTAACCTTCCGTGCCTTCATACGGCGGATCGCAATAAACGACGTCGCCTTTTTGATACTCATAGTCGAGATATGAACCGCAGTTTATTTCGAGCCGTTCGAGCTGTTCGAGCTGTTCGAGCCGTTCGAGCTGTTCGAGCTGTTGGAGCCGTTGGAGCCGTTCGAGCTCCATATGCGGTCGGCGTGCTTTCTTCATTTGCATATAACGTCGTAATAAAAACCTGCGCTTGCGAATATCATCGCCAATAACGTATTTGTCTATATCATCAAAATGCGCTTTGATAAATTCATCTTTAATGCCAAACACAACGTAATTGTGCAAACTGCGCTTTTGCGGTTCTATCTCTTTTGAAAACAGATAACTATTGCCGTTGTTCCCAAAACTCCAGATCCATTTAACATAGCCGTCCTGATCTTTGCGCTGCCCAAATTCTTCACGACTGATAAATTCAGGTTTAAATCGGTCATAATTAAACTCGCCGCTTATTGCTTTTTTTATCAAATTGCATAACAGCGAGTTTAGCTCGTTATAATAAACGCTGTCATATTTACCGCTTTTGACGGCGCACTCTGACATCGCTGCTCCACCGCCGAATAAATCAACAAATCTTTTCCCACGTGGAAGGAAGGTTATAAGGCTGTCAGCTATTCCCGATTTACTCCCTTGATAGGGTATTCCGTATTTCGCCATTATGGAATAAACCTCATTCCGCAACTCGGACATTCAACGTAGTTTTCTTCTTTTTCGGTGAACTCGCTGTATGCCTTATCATCAACGTTATAGTCAAACTCATCTTCCTCAAGCTCAAACCCAAATTCCGACATATCCATATCAATATTCTCAAGTTCAAAATCGAGTAAAGAAAAGTCCCACTCTGCAAGCTCGGCGGTCTTGTTATCCGCAAGTCGAAAAGCTCTTATCTGTTCATCGCTTAGATCGTCAGCCATAATGCACGGCACTTCCTGCAATCCGAGCTTTTGAGCGGCTTTATATCGCGTATGGCCGCATACAATGACATTATCTTTATCGATTACAATCGGCTGTTTAAATCCGAATTGTTTAATACTCGCCGCCACCGCGTCAACTGCTTTATCGTTCTTTCGCGGGTTGTTTTCATATGGCTTTAGTTCGCCTATCGGCTTGTTAATTATCTGCATAAACACCTTCGCTTTCTGAAATTTTAATAACGACAAAACCGCCCCATAAGGAGCGGCTTGTCGTACCATCTGTGCAATAAGGAGTTAAAAAAGGAGAAAACGGAAATCCAAATGTGCCTTGCCTGTGTTCTTTCTTCGCTATTTTAATCATAGCATATGCAAAACGGACAAAACGGACAAGTTTTCAGATCACGGATTTTTAATCACGTAGCGGTGACACGCTTTCCGTATTCCATCTTCGGTGTTACCGCCGCCGAGCGACATAGCAATTGCAAGCCACGTCTTGCCTTCTCCGTAGTGCCAACGCAGAAGCAAGCCAAAGTATTCATCACATTGCGACAAATAAAGCTCTATCGCGTTTTTTCGTTCGGTTAATGATTTTATACGTCCGCGCATTTTATCGCGTTCTAAGACGATTTGTGCCACGGTATCAGTCACGCCGCTTTTAGTGCCTACACCGTCAAAAGCCTTTGATTTTAGGATTAGCTCATCAAGCTCCTGCTCGTAGAGCAGAATATTCGCTTTAATGTGGCGGTATTGCCGAAGCTGGTTAATGGTCGTTTAGATCACTTCCTTTTTTTAGATTTTGTTGTCAATGCTGCCAAAATCAGCGTCACGAGCGTTGCGGCTGCACCAACGATCACGCCGCACCAAAATTCAGGAATGTACATACTTTCACCACCCTTTAAACATATCATTGATTATTCGGTTTCGGTTCTTTTGGCGTACTCGCTTCTTTTTGGCATATAACGCTAAATAAACCACTTTTCTATTTGGATAATTTGAAATGCGAATTACAAGCTTTTGAACCCAGTCAATTAACTGGCGTATCACTTTAATAAATGTCTTTGTCGCTTTCGATACCGCCTTGCAAAAATCATCTAGCCGTTTTTGTGCTTCGTTTGTTATTTCCATTCTATCACCTCCTCGCCCCGCACGCGCCGGGGCTTTGTTGTTGCACGATCAATTGTCACGCTGCTTTTTAATTATGAAATTGTGTGAATATGATATTAAAAACGGCAGAGGCGCGGTGCCGTGATTTGTTAATCACTCAAATCAAACGCTTGTCCGCATTGCCCGCAATAGGGAGTTTCCCATTCTATGGAAAATTCATTTTTACAAGTAGGGCATTGAAAATCAGCAGGAGTAATAAAAACACTTTTGCGTATGGGCTTGACAGGTATTTGCTTTCTCAACGCCGCCTTAGCCGCTCTGACCGCCGCCCGCAGCTCGTCGCGGTCAACGCTGATCCGCTCCTCAGTGTTTAACCTATCAAGCACGATAATAGCCTCACGCGGGGTCATTTCTTTGTCAGGCATCTGGCGTTCTCCTGTTCCATCTTTTGAATAGATTTAAAACTTGGTTTTTATAGTCGCGATCCCACGTGCTTATTGCGTCGATGATTTCGGCGCCTTGCTGATATGTTCCGTCACTGTCAAGCCTGCCCGACACGTAAAACCCGTCCTTACAAACTCTGGTAACGGTTTCCCAATCTTCGCCCGCTCTTATTCTGCCGCTTTCGTCCTCGAAAATATAGCGCAGTTTTGTACCCTCGGATATCGGGAACGGCAACTCCACAAATCGGGAGCGGTCTTTGAAAAAGTCACAATCATCAGCCGATTTTGTAGGTACTTCATCGCACACAACAAAACGAATACATTCTTTACAAGTTGGCATCACAAAGCCTCCTCCGCTAAAAACTTGTTAATTCCCGTAGTGCAGGATTTTTCGTCAAAGAATGAACCGTTGCAGATGTTGCCGAAATAAGCGCACCTTGAGCATCTGCCACCGAAAAGAAAAACCGCCAATTCGTCAATGTTCATTTCTTTTATCTTCTGAAAGTTGTTCACTCGCTCACCTCCGCTTCTATTAACCTGCCACTTAAATATAATTGCATTGTTTCAATGACAATGCAATTTAACCGTGTAGGAAGTTCATCCCAATCAACATCGTTTGATTTTGCATATGCCTGCTGTCCCGCCGTTTTCTGTGTCATAGCCCGTCGCAGCCAATCAAGGTTTTCTATCAGCACGGGAATATTCGGCTTGCCACTTCCCATTTTCAAAAAAGAATACATGAGATCAAGTTGGTCAAAGTCCCAGACTCCTTTATCGGAATAAGTTTTCACTCTCTCACCTCCGCTTTCATAAATGCAAGCCAATGTGTTTTATTGCCCCGCTTTCTCATACGATTACCGAATAGCGGCTTTTGTGGAAACAAAGGTAGTATTTCCGATAAAGGGAATTGTATCTCGCTCCATTTGAAGATTAAAACGCCGTTCGGCTTAAGTACGCGCATACACTCATTAAAACCAGCTGTCAGCATTGCACGCCAATCACCTTTTAATTTTCCGTACTTCATGGCCATAATGCTTGTGTCTCCCACCCACTGTAAATGCGGCGGGTCAAACACGGCCAGATAGAACGAATTATCATCAAAAGGCAAATCAGTAAAATCACATACAGTGTCCGGGCTTACCTCAATAAAACGTTTCGGGTAGTATTCTGTCAGAGACACAACGCGATTGTCGCAAAACTCAACGTCTGCGTTATCCTTATCAAACCAGAACATTTTACTACCGCAACAAACATCAATAATTCGTTTACTCATTGACACCCTCCGCTTCTACGACAGTTGGGGCTTGGCTTATCTCTGCCTTGACTATTGCTTTTTGCCATCCAATCAGCCCTGACCCATCAATATAATCCGCATCAATCAGTCTGCCGTGTGGTGTGGGTATTTCAGTGAGGGGATAACGCTGAATGTTGTGACCGTTATCGTATGCGCTTGCGAATTTTGTATCAATAACGAGTTCAACCGTGTTATCGGGATGGGCGAGAATAATGCACCTGTATACAGTGTCTTTCTCTCCGTTAACGGCTGAATGTTGCGGTAGCTTCATACCTTTGATGATCAGGCTCATTCCGTCACCTCCTCGATCTCCTCCGCGTTTTCAATCACAACAAACCTGTACTCCTGCTCCAAGCTTGGCTCAATGCCGCTGTCAATGTCTGTCTGTTTCGCCATCCGCAACAGCGCAATCATTATCACGCCAAACCCGACGGCCAGTCCGCCGATGATTATTCCGATCATACGTCCACCGCCTCGATTTCTGTTTCGTCTACTACCTTGCGCAACCCGGTCTTACAGTTTTCTATCGAGTACAATGTATGACCATCGTGTTCATAAAACTTTTTGATTTCCCACGGTACGCCGTCGTACATAACGACGTTTCCAACCAAAAATAATTTCATTCTGTTTCTCCTTTCGGTTTTTCGTAGCCGCAGCGCCGGTATTTCCCGATGCTGCGGATATATGGACATTTAATACAGCACCAATAGCAGATAACGGCTCCCGTTTTGCTATAGGTGCAGGTTCTGACCTCCAGCGGGTCAAATTTCCGCTTGCACTTGGCGCAGGTCTTATATTCAAAACGGGAGGTCTTCATTTGCTTCCTCCTCGGCTGCCGCGGGTCGCGTTATGACGTCCTGTGCCTCCGTGAACCGCTGTCGTTTGCCGTTGAAATCCATATCGAGCTCACAGGTGCTGCCGAATTTGTTTTTGTCGAGCGTAACAATGGTCGGCTCGGGCTTGATCGCCGCGTTGCTCTTGTCGTTGACATATTCGCGGTAGAGCAGGATGATGTAGTCGCTGTCCTGCTCGAGCCCGCCGCTCTCCTTCAGGTCGCTCATCGTGGGTTTGTCCTTGCCGCCGCGCGTTATCTGCGAGAGACTAACGACCGTGCAGCCGGTCTTTTTCGCCGCCGATTTCAGCCTGCCCGAGATATAGTCGATGCGCTGGCGGTTGTCGGGGCAGTTTCGCTTCGCGGTGACGATCTGAATGTAGTCGATCACGGTCAAGTCCGGGCGCTCCGCGTAGATCAGAGTCTCGATGTCTTCGATGTCGGACAGGTCGTCGACGATTTTCAACTGAGGATAACTGCCGACGATCTCTTTCACGGCGTCATAGTCGACATTGTGCCGGAGACAATCCCTGTAACTCAGATCCGCTTTGTCGGAAATGATGCGGTCATAGATCATCCGCGCGGACATTTCGATGCTGATGAAAAGCACCTTTTTCGTCGGGTCGTGCGTCGAGATGTTGATCGCGAATGTCGTCTTTCCCGTGGAAGGCCGCGCGCCGATCGTGGCAAGCGTGCCGCGGATGAAGCCGCCGTTCAGAAAATGATCGAGCTCCGAGAACCCCGTCGGAACCACCTCTATCGGATTATGATATTCACGGAGATACGCGTTCGCGGTGTTCGCGCCGGTCTTCTCAAATCCCTGAACCTTGTCGGCGAGAACTAAAACGTCTGCCGCTGTCGGGCTTCCGATTGCGAGATCGTTGAGTTCTGATTTCAGCCACCTCTCGCGGTGATCGGCTTTGAAGGCGGCAAGGGTGTCGTCGAGCTGCTCGGAAGCGATGAACGGCGAGATCAGCGTGTCCATCACCATCACGATATCCGCTTTGTCCTCTTCGCTGAGAGCCGAGAGATAGACCGCGCTGTCAGCCGCAGGGAAATCCTTGTACTGACCTTTCAAGGTCTTGAAGATCCCGCGCGCTTCGCCGTCGGAAAAGTATTCGGGACTCAGCTCCCGAAAAATACGGTCGCGCTGTTCCTGCTCGACCATCATAGCGGTGCCGATGATCTTATATTCAAGCTCTTTCATTCAACAGCACCCCACTTGTCGCGAAAACCGCCCGTACTGAGCTTATTGAGAAATCTCTCCCGTTTGACTTCATCGGCTTTCACAAACGCGCGATATATCTTCTGCCAATCGGGAGGAAATTTCGTTCCCGATTTTTCAAATCCCGAGCTGAATTCGCTCGCGTCGCTCCCGCAGCCTATGCGGTTATCGATCTGGTATTGCCGCACGTCCACATAGGTCACCGGGGCGGCGGCAGCGGGCTCCTCCGAAGGAGCTCGCGGAGCCGCTTTTTCCGTACAAGAGTCCGTAGGACTCTTGTACTTCTTTCTTTCTTCTATTGGGTCACGGTTGCTCTGCCGATTGTCCTTACGCTTGTCCTTACGGTTACCCTGTCGGTTGTCCTTACGTTTCGAAAGGGGCAAATCATCTTGATACTCGTTGTAATTGATGATGGTTATTTTCCGAAAATGGTTGTTTGCTTCATCAATTATTTCGCCTGTTTCTTTAAGGCTGGTGAGACATCTTCTGACTTTCCGTTCGCTCATCTCAAAATAAGCGCAAAGCTTCGGGATAGACGTGATAAAACTGCCGCGTTCTACAAACTTCCCTTTGAAAACACTATCTTTAAAATTTGCTAATAGAATTATACCGACGAAAAAGCGAAAAACGGTATCATCAGACCACCAGCCCCATTCTGTGATTTTACGGTCTATTTTTATAAATCCGCTGCTCATTTTTTTACCTTCTCGATGTATCTCCGCGCGTCGTCTACGCTCCGCATAATGATGTATTCATAGCCGAGCCGTTCGACAGCGGCTTGAAACTTCCTTTGTATTTTACTCTGCCGTCCCACGTCGGTCTTAACTTCAATAAAAACGGTCTTGCCGCCTGCGCAGAACAGCGTGAGGTCACTTTCGCCGGGAATGCCTATCACGATCGGTCTGCCGTCGAGCGTGACGAAGGTGCCGACGTTATTGCGCCGCACAATCCCCAGCTCAGACAGCGCGACACGGATATCGTTTTGAATTTTTGTTTCTTTTTCCATTCAAATAATCCTCCAACGGCGTGACATTCAACCAGCCTCTCGCTTTCTGCTGATAATAGACCCAGCCGGGCTTATAGCCGTGGATCTGCGCATAGAGCTTCAGGTCATTCACATTCCGACATTCCTGCGGCGACAAATAGCCCTTTACGCGCTGTATCTCGTTATATTTTATGAGCTCGACGTCCAATACCTCCGAGCGCTTTTCACGCCTCTCGCCCTCAAATTCATAGCCGCAGTGCGGGCATTTTCGCTCCGCGGCTCTGACTGTCGCAAAACAATCGGGGCAAACCTTGACGGGCGCGGCGCCCTTCGGCTTTTCGTGACCGTCAAGCAGCCATTCGCGATCATCATCCGGGAGTCCGAACTCGGAAACATTATTGACGTGGTCGATGATGATCGCGCGCTTGCCCTCGCGATAGCGCATACACCTCATAGACTGCTGGATGAACAGCGTCAGCGACTTGGTGGGACGCAGCAGGATGACGCACTCGCAGTCGGGGACGTCAAAGCCTTCGCTGATCAGATCGACGTTGCACAATATGCGGATCTCACCGCGGCGGAACGCTTCGACGATCCTGTCGCGCTCCGCCTTTGGGGTGTTGCCATCGATATGCGCGGCACGAATGCCGTCGGTGCTGAACCGCTCGGCGACCGCCTCGGACACTTCGATGCCCGAGAGATAACAAATCGCTTGTTTACCGTCCGCGAGCCTCTTATACTGCTTCAAAACATCGCCGTAAATGGTCTTGACGTTCTTCTGAAAGAATGAATTGATCTCGCGCTGGTCGTATTCGCCGCGGCGAATGTGGAACTTCGGCAGCGTCACCGCCGGCGCGAAATAATCGTAGGGCGACAGATAGCCGTGCGCGATCAGCCATTTCGCGGTGACGCCCTCGATGAGGATATCGTTGACGCCACGCAGCCCTTTGCCGCCCATCCTCTCGGGCGTCGCCGTGACGCCGACGCGCTTCACGTCCGGGAAAAAGTCGTATATCTTCTGATACGTTTTCGCGAGACTGTGATGGTTTTCATCGGTGATGATCAGGTCGGGCGGCTCGATGTTCGGGAGCCGCCGCGCGACGGTCTGCACCATCTTGATTTTGCACAGCGCTAAATCAACGCCCCAGCCGAGGAAGGTGTAGTATATCTGCTCACACAGCTCGCGCCGGTGAACGAGGAACAGCACGCGCTTGTCCCTGTCGGTGAAGCGCTTCGCGATCTCTGCCGTGATGACGGACTTTCCGCCGCCGCACGGCAGCACAATGCAGGGCGCGATGTAGCCGTCGCGGTACGCCTGAAACAAGCGGCCGATCAATTCATTCTGATATTCCCTCAGCCCCATCAGAACGGTAGGTCATCGTCGGTCGGGATCTCTGCGAAGCCGGCAGGATTTCCCGCGCTGTACGAGGGCTGTGAAGCGCCGCTGAGCGTCTTAGGCTTGGGAATAGTGAAATTACCCTCGCGGAGGTTTTCGAGCGAAATGAGCGTAAACGGCTGCGCCGCAAAGCCCCTCTTGCCCTGATAGTCGTATTCCTGATCACGGAAAATCATTCCGATACGTGCGCCTTTCAGAGCCGCGCCGTCCCACTCGCGTGAAAAGTCGACATTGAGGTGGTTTTCTTCTTTGATGAGCTTCAGCGCAGTTTTCATACGACGCTTTTTGTTATCGTCGTACTGACCGCCGTCGGGGTACCACAGGCGGAAAACGCCCTTGAATTTCGGGTTGTTGACGTTCGCGCTCTTGCGGTCGGCTTCAAACTTCTTCCTGTAGTAGCCGTCGAACTCACCGCCGCGGATATCGAAAAGCAGGCAAAGCGCCTTATCGGTATCCTCCGCACGGATGATCTCGACCTCGAAGGCGCCGGCGGGCAGCTTCTGAAAATCGGTGTATTCCTGTGTTTGTTCATAATCTGTAAATGGTCTCATTCTGTTATTCCTTTCATTCCGTAGTATTCTCTGATAGTGGTATCAACCGCTTTCAGGTCGTTGTCGATTTTATCGGCGGCAAACATCTCCATAGGAGTCTTCACCGTATCTTTGCCGTCGGATTTTGTGATAAAGACGTGCGAGCCGTCGTCGTTCTTCGCCATCAGCACGATTGAGAAAAGCCCCTCGACGGTCAGCTTTTCGTCGAGCATTTTGCCGATAGTTTTGGCTTTCAGCCTGCCGTCCACCGCCTCGGTATGGTGAAGAAAATACACGATGCAGTCGGGCGGCATCTGCGTGATCACAAACTGGATCAGGTTATAGAAGTGCATCGCCATTTCGGTAAATTTGGTGTAGCCGGTCTCACCCGAGCGGTTGAACAGCTCGAAGCAGAGCAGGTATTGACTGTCGTCGATAACGTAGCACCTGAACCTCTTTTTGCTCATATTGGCGATGATCATGTCATAGGACACATTGTCCGCCCGGTGAAGTGAAGATCCGTTACGGAACGGCAGCGGCTTGCCTGCAACGTTGTAGATCACGACCTCGTTCGGCGCGAAGTTGCGCAGAGAGGTGGATTTCCCGCTGCCGCTTTCACCCATAATCAAAACAGGGAGTCCCATTTATTCTTTTTCTCCTTTCTTGTATTTAGGTTTTGTCCCCGTGATTTCCCCTGTCAGTTCAAATGGGCATTCTTCGGGAAGTCCGGGTATAAACGGATTGTAAATCATCTGATTAGTTAACCTGCACCAGAAACGCTTTAAATCGCTCTCTGAGCGGCAAAACGGACAGTAATGACATTTAACCTTATCCTCGGGAAAATGCACCACAAGGCTTGCTACGGCGTTTGTGAAGTATGTTACGCCATTTTTAAATTCTTCTGCCATCAGTGCGCTTCTTCCTTTCGTATTCCGAACAGTTCGAGAAAACAACTACCTTCGATGTCGGAATTTCTGAACGTTTGCGAGGGGTCAATTTCGCACAGAGTAAAGACTTCCTCGGGTGTGAAGCCCTGAACGCAATCGGCGTGGATTGCTTCGTCATCGGCGACTTGATATATTTCGTCGCCTTCAAAAATATCCTGCTTACATACCGAACAGTACCCCACTACGCGCTTTGCGTTCTCAGCGTTCGGACACATATTGTGGCAAGGTGTCTGTCTGCACATCTCACACATTCTGTTTCTTCTCCTTTCGCGCTTTGAGCTTTAGGGTTACACTAAGACGCTCAATTAAGACGTTCAACTTCTCGCTCGCGTCGGAATAATCAAGATAGATAACAGCAGTATAATCAGGGTTTACCTCAGCTCCCCAGCCTTCCTCATATATTCGGGCGTCAAGTTGACAAGTGTGCCCGTGAAAATCTACGAGCACCGTCGGAAGGTTGCCCGTCTCTTCTCTGCACGTTTCCACATTGTTGATTTGATAACACATCTGCATTATCTGTGTTAATTGTTTAGATATCGTTTTGTTCTCCATGTTGTTCTCCTTTATTTAATTTTCGACCATTGCAAAGTCCTTCCGCGCTGATCTGGAACGTGTTCGCGTTTAAGCCCGATAACAATGTCAATAGCATTAAGATCATCATATATGGTTTGCCGCTGTACCTTTTCACCGCTGTACCGCTCAAACATTTGCTGTATTTGTTCCACGGTTACGGGCTTGTCGTTCGTCAAAAAGTATTCGGTTAGCATGATGACACGTTCTTTGTTAAAATGTGCCATTTTTTAACTCCTCTTGGTATTGACTTTCCTTGATTTTATCGTTATAATATGATTAATGTATTTACCAGACTACAGATTGTGATATTCGGACTAGACCGTTTCAGAGTTGCCGCTCTGAGCGGTCTTTTTCTTGTGATAACGTTCGTGTTGCTGCTTTGCACTTCTCAGAGCGCAGCCGAAACATTCGGTATGCCCGCTCAATGTGTGTTCGTCCTTCTTTCCACACCTGACACAGACTTTCAAGGCTTTGCAGCTTTCATAATAGGCTTTCCGAACGACCGCTTGTTTGGCTGCACAATCAGCGCAGTAAATAAGCCCGCGTTCTATTCGTTCATCAACTTTCCCACACCGCCGACATTTAAACTCTGTCACGCTGCCCCTCCAGACCGATATAACTGATCTCGCATGCTGCCGGAGTTCCTACAGTGTGATAGATATATGCTGACTCAGCGCGTGCGCTCATTTCGGTGAAAAAACGCTTGATAAACCTTCTGATCTTATATCCCGTAGTCGGCTCGATCTCACCCTTCCAGAGCTTCAGCGCGGCGCGGTTCATTCGTGTGCGCCCTGTCGTGCCGTCGTCGGGCAAAGGCGCCTTGATTGATTTGATGTTGCCGTGTTTGTCGAATTTAATTTTTACTGTCATTTTGTTTTTCTCCTTTTCAATTAAAAATTAAAAATTTATGTTCTCCGACGCTTTTTGAAGAAAAAGCGCGGGGTTCATCTTTATGTACAACGCTATGTTAAAAAGGTCAATCAAGGTCAATTCTTCGGGGTGGTGTTCAATTCTTCGGTTGCCTGTTGCGTAGCTGGAGAAGCAATTTTTTTTCAATTCCGACTTTGAAAAACCTTTTTGAGCGGCAACTGCGACGATACCTCGAACGAAATCTCGCCGCGCATTTGCGTTTTTTTCAATAATAGTCATTTCCGTTCTCCTAAAATCAGGGTGCCGCGCCACCCTTGCCCCAAAATATTCTTCAAAAGGAGTTCATACTATGCAATTAACACCATCAGTATATAGTCAATCCTTATCGCGGGTCGGATTATGAAGCTTATTCTTCGGTTACTTCCTGAAAGCGGCAAATCATACCCTTTTTAAAAGCCTTATACCCTTTCATAGTCATTCCTCCTATTTCATCCTGAATTGATAAATCAGCCACATAGCCCTGATGTATTCGGGCTTAGTGGTGTGAGGGTTGCCCAGAGCCGCGCACAAGTCCCATAAAGGACAGCACGGTTTCCCGCAGTCCCGGTTATCGACTTTTGCGCAAACCCTTGACAGCTCGTTGCGCATATCGGATGTTGTTATTCTTCCTACTTCCATTTTTTCTCCGTTCATTGTTCGGGGGTTCCGAACGGGGGTTAGTTAGGCGGTCTTTCCTAAAAGATACTCTGTTGAAGTGCCAAAAATATCCGCCATAAGTTCAAGTTTGCTTTGGGGGATTTTACCCTTTGCTACCCAGTTATAATACGTTTTTCTGCTTACACCAAGCATTTTTGAAAACTCGTTTTTACTCAATCCTCTTCTCGCTCTTTCCGCTTCAATATTCGGATAGGATAACGCCGTCATCGTTTCACCTCAATTCTACCCGTATCGGGTTGTTTGATTATATGATATACTCATTTTGGGTAATTGTCAAGCAAAAAAATGCCCAAAATGTGCATACACAAATTGTGCAATTCTCCCAAAGCGAGTTATTTCACACAAAGAGTATTGACATATTACACATTCTGAGTAAAATATATAATATAAGGGGGGTGTTTTCGTGAACAGAATTACCGAACTGAGAGAAGAAATGCAGAAATCAAAAGCGCAGGTTGCAAGGGAATTAGAAATGCCATATACAACATATGTTAATTATGAAAAGGGCTGTCGAGAGCCCAATTCAGAAGTATTGATACAAATAGCAACATATTTCGGCGTAACAGTAGATTATTTAATAGGGCGAAGTAATACCCGCTATGTGCGCAACATATCTGCTGATAACCTCATTCCATTGAAGCATATAATTAGAATACCGATAATCGGTCAAATCGCTTGCGGTATGCCAATTCTCGCGGAACAGAATTATGAAGGGTTTACTTATTGCCCCGACACGGTAAAAGCTGATTTTGTGTTAAAGTGCAAAGGCGATAGTATGATTGACGCAAATATCCAAGACGGGGATTTTGTGTTTATTAAGGAAGCGCCCATTGTAGAAAATGGCGAGATCGCCGCTGTAATTATCGGCGATGAAGCCACATTGAAAAAAGTCTACTATCAAGATGATACTATCACGCTATTACCCGCAAATTCAGCTTATGCCCCTATGGTTTATAAAAAGCAGGAAATAAACGATATTCGCATTTGTGGAAAAGCTGTTGCAATTCTACATCATATTCAATAAGTCAAAAGCATTGTCCCATAATCAGGACAATGAATAACCATTTTGCGGACGCTCGCAAAATGCAAACAAAATAAAAAAAACCGCCCTACCCTGTTGGCGCAGGATAGAGCGGCGATCACCACACGCAGGGCGC
>Ga0326511_10001387_pt1 | contig 20056 bp, 16 predicted proteins | sample 0_2496_0518_D_FD_203701 | JGI IMG/M metagenome (GOLD analysis project Ga0326511, IMG submission 203701) | Bovine rumen microbial communities from UC Davis, California, United States - 0_2496_0518 | ecosystem: Host-associated > Mammals > Digestive system > Stomach > Rumen | place: USA... | reverse complement strand
ACTTTTTTAGATGATGTATAATAATCAAAAAACATATCTTTTAATTCTTCATTCATTAATTCATATTTATCTTTATTAATTGAATATAATTTTTGAAATGGAATATTTTGATAATCTGATATTTTAAATTCTTCTTTTAATAATTTACTCATTAATTTTAATTGTTTTAAATAAACTTCTCTTGCTATTTTTTCATTATTATAAAATTGTGCTAGTTTATCATCTATCTTTTTTAACATATTATTAATATTAGTTTCATTTAATTGTTGATTTGTTTTATTTTTTTCTTCAAGTAAATCCCTATATTGTTGTAATTGTTGTGTGATTAATTCTATTTCTTTCTTATAATAAGGGTATAATTGACATAATTTTAAAATAATTCTTTTAAAATATGCATCAATAGTATCGTTTGGTTTATATTTTATTAAATTATAATCCATAATGTTATAAAATAAAGTATTTATATTATTATGAGATATTATATTTTTTAGTATTTATTTATTCTTTTTTATATTGATTTTTTTTATTATAAATTTTTTTTCTGTTATAAATTTTATTTTAATATAAAATTATTTTTTTTTTAATATAAATTATTTTATAAGTCTATAATATAATAGAATAATAATAAAATATTATGGTTGCTGATAGGTTTGCATTATTAGGGTCTATAACTATTAATAAAAATACTGCATCTTGTAGTATGTTTCCTAATTATTTATTTTATAATGATGGGACAATATACAATATAAACCATAAAAAGTTTCTTAAAAAATGTTTATCAATTAACAATTATGAATTTGTTATTTTGTCTAATCATAGGTATAAAAAAATGTTTTATGTTCATAGATTAATGTATTTATTATTTTGTGATAGTATACCTGATGGGCATGAGATAGACCACAAAAATAAAATTCGCGATCAGAATGATATTAATAATCTTAGGTGTATTTCTATTCAAGAAAATAGACAAAATAGAAATTTTAAAGATAATCAATATAAAGAGATTGATAAAAAACATAATGATAAATATAAAGATAAGAAATATTATAATAAAAATAAACAATGAAGCGAATGCTGAATATTTATTTTAAAATAAATATTTGAAAAATTTATTTTTCATTCATTAATTATTGTATTTAACATATCAACAATTAAATCATCCCAAGATTTATAATGATATTTCTTTTTAATTTTAAACATAAACTTTTTATAATCATCATTAGATTTTATACCTTGTTTATACCAATATATTCTACATAAACAGTGATGACCACAGCTTTGTGAATTTTTATTTTTTTGATAATTAAAATCATTATAATCAAATTGATTATATTTAGTAAAATAATTAATTAATTTATGTGCATTTTGATAATTATTATTTAAATTATATTTAATCCATAATTCACCAGGTTTATTTCCTGATGGGTCAAAAAATATATCATTATAATAAGTAAAATAATGACCATATAATGGATTGTTTTCTGATTGTAATAATATTATCTTATTTTTATTATTATTAAAATCTAATTGATTGTAAATACCAGCTTCAATATTATCAAATCCTAATAAATTAATTAATTGTTTTATTTGTTTTAAACTTAATGGGTCTTTTGTTATCATAAAAATAATATTTATTTAATAAATAAATTTTATATTATATTATTATAATACATATTAAAAATCAATTATAAATTAAAATTTTAAAATGTCTTATAATGTTAGTTATTATTCAAATTATCCAATATATTCAAGAATTTTCAGTAATGAATTAATAACTGATGATATTAATTGTGATAAAATAAATGCAAATGAAGGAACTTTTAATAATATTGAAGTTAAAAATAATACTTTATCAAAAAATTTAATTGTTTCTAATTATACAACATTAAATGATACATCAATTAATAATTTAACATCAAATAATATTACTAATACTAATTTAATTACAACAAAAGATTTAAATGTTTCTAATGATACAACATTAAATAATTTAACATCAAATAATATTACTAATAATAATTTAATTTCCACTAAAGATTTAAATGTTTCTAATAATACAATATTAAATAATTTAACATCTAATAATATAACAAATAATAATAATATTACTACTAATACATTAAATTCTAATAATATTACAAATAATAATAATATAACAACTAATACATTAACTTCTAATAATATAACCTCTACAGATTTAACATTAATAAATAATATTAATTTTAATAATGAATTTAAAAATAATAGATTATTAATTATTAATAATTATTTCTCTTCTACTTCTGATTTAACAACTGAAAATGATTATTATTTATGTATTACTAGTAATGGAAATTATACATTAAACCATATTTATAAATTAACTTCTTTAAATCCTTTAGAAACTCAAGAAATAGAATTAGAAGATTTTTTATTAATTTATGTTATTTATGATAAAAGATATTTAATTTATTATAATAATAATTGGGTTTGTATTAATGAAGGTAGAACTAATATAGAGAATATTAAAAAGAATTCATTAATTTTTAATGACTATACTAATAATATTAATAATGGTGAATATTGTAATGTGTTTGGGTTAAATAATAGGATAAGTATTGCTGATGGTAAACAAATTCTAGTTAATGGTAGTAATAATACAATTACAGTTAATGCACAAAATTCAATTATAACAGGTAGAAGTAATAATATTTCATCACCATCTTATAATTGTTTAATATCTGGTAGTAGTAATAATATAAATACGTATATGGATAACTCAATAATAGGAGGTAGTAGTAATCAAAATAGTGGTAGTCATTCATCATATACATTATTAATTGGGGAAAGTAATAAAATTAAAGGATGTACTCATTCTATAATTGGTGGAGGTAATAGTAATATAACAACATCAGAATATTCTTTAATATGTGGCGGTAAACATACTTCAAATACTTCTAATAAAAATTATAATACAATATTAGGACGTATGAATACAATTAATGATTCTTATTGTTTATTGACTGGTGAAGGTAATATATCAAGTAATAATTACCAAACTATATTAGGAAAATATAATGATAATACTGATACAACTAATTTATTTATTATTGGTAATGGAACTGATAATAATAATAGAAAAAATATAATGACAGTAAATAATAATGGTAATATGTATATTGATAATAATTTATTAGTTAATAATAATTTAGAAGTTAATAATGATACATTAATTAAAAATAATTTAATAGTTAATAATAGTAATTCAAATTATGGTAATAATAATGTTATTATAGGTGTTAATAATACTTCATCCTTTAATAATACTTTTATTGGTGGTGTTGATAATTTTTGTAATAATGATAATCAAGTTGTTATAGGTGAATATTGTTTAAATGATGATAGTAATAATATTTTTGTTATTGGTAATGGCACTTCTCAATTACGTAAAGATGCTTTAACTGTAAATAAACAAGGAAATGTAAATATTAATAATGATTTAACTGTTAATCATAATTTAAATGTTTCTAATAATACAACATTAAATTATTTAACATCAAATTCTATTACTAATACGAATTCTATTACAACAAAAGTTAGTATTCCTAATACTACAATATCAGGAACTAATAATATAATTAATAATGATTATGTTTTAACAATTGGTAAAGGTAATATATCAAGTAATGATTACCAAACTATATTAGGAAAATATTCGGATAATACTGATAGTAATAATATATTTGTTGTTGGTAATGGAACTGATGATAATAATAGATCTAATGCTTTTATAGTTAAAAATAATGAAGTTAAAATAAATACTAATCAAAATAGGAATGGTAGCTATAATCTATGTTGGTTAAATTTATCACCTAATTGTAAAATGTTTTGTGTAGTTGGATTATTGAGAATAGTCCAAAATTTAGATTATGTTATCGCTAATGGTCGTATTTATGATCTAAATGCAGTAGCTCATGGTTATCAAATTTCAGATTATAATATGACAATATTTACAAATATACAGACTTTTTCAGATTTGAAAATACCTAGTGCTTATTGGACTTGCTTATTAACATTCGCTTATTATGATAAAAATAATAATACGAAGTATTTTAATTTTTCTCAAAGTGTAGATGTTGGAAATAATGAGATAAGTAATGAACGTCTTTATAATAATTTTTGTGGAAAATGGTATGGATTACAAACAGATAGAACAACACTTAGTACTCCAGCTAGAACAAATTATGATGGAACAATAATCTATAAATATGATACTAATCATGCTTTATCTTTAGTAAATCCAGGTTATTATTTTTTTGCTAATAATGGTGGTTCTATAAATTGGCCAGCCACAAATAAAAATATGATACTAAGTATCGAAAACTTTGTATGTTTTCAACGATATTTTGAAGAAATATGAAATATTTATTTTAAAATAAATATTACTTAAATAGTCAAATAAGATTTAATAATTTTTCTTAATTCGATATTTAAATTATTATGATTAATTATAGTTAATTTATTAATATTATATTCGAAATATTTTATTAATAATAAATACAATAATATTATTATTTGAGATTTATAACTTAATGAATTATAAACATTCTTTTTAATGTATTTTATTTTATTTAAATTATTTATTTTAGTTTGTTTTATTAATAATCTCTTTATTATTGAATATATTATAAATAATTCTTTTAGATTTTGATTAATTCTAATATTTTTCATTTATATTAATATTTTTGAAATTAAAATTTTCTAATATTAAAATATATTAATAATGAATAATTTAAGTAATAGAACAAAAAAAACATATGATTATGTATTTAATCATTATGTTAATTCAAAATATTTATTAAATCCAAATAAACAAATAAAACATTTTGATAATTTATTTTTAAGTGATCAGACAATTAAAATATGTATTAGTGCTATATTAAATTATTTAAAAAATAATAAAGATTTATTAAAAGATTTAGATGGTAATGAATATAATAAAATAATTAATGATTATCATAATGTTTTAATGAAACTTAAAGAAAAAACACAAGAAGAATTAAACGACCACGATAATATAAAACAAGAATTTATTCCAGATTTTAATGATATTATTAAAATAAGAGAAAACCATTATAATAATTATTTAAATTCTAAAACTAATAATAAGAAATTAATTAATTATAGAAAATATTTATGTTCTTCTCTTTATACTTATCATCCACCAAGAAGAGAATTAGATTATGCCTCTATGTTAATAATGGATAATATGAATGATTATAATAAATATATTTCTAAATTTATTAATATGGATAATTTGCCTTATTATTATAATGAAAATAATAATAAAAATAATTTTGATTTAAGTAAAGATAAAAAAATATTAAATAATTTCTATATTAAAGATTTAGGAATATTTATATTTTGGAATTATAAAACATTTAAAACTTATAAAGTTCAAATAATTAAAATAAATGATAAATTAAATGATATTATTAAAGAATATATTAAAATGAATAATTTAAAATCATCAGATATATTATGGAAAAATAAAAATTTTCATATTTTATTAAATGAATGTTTTAAATCTTCTATTTATGATAATAAATCAATATCAATTAATGCATTAAGACATTCATATATTATTAATTATTATAATACTAATAAAGGAAATGATATTATTAATAATTTAGAAAATTTAAGTAAAATGATGGCACATAGTATTAATATGAATATGAATTATTATAAAAATAATGAATAAATATTTATTTTAAAATAAATATAAATATAAATAATCTTCTCAAGCCTTCAAATATTACATTTATTATTATTATTATCATCAGAATTATTATTATTAATTATATTAGTTAATATTTTTTCTTCATATGCTTCTAATATAGGATGATTATGATTATTATTTAATAAAGGAGTTGGTGATGATATTACAATTTCTTTATTATCTTTATCATCATTTAAACATTTATCTTTACATTTAATACAACATAAAATACTTAAATATGTTAATAAAATCTTAATTAAACCAAAAAAGAATTGAATAACACCAACTATAAAGCCAGTTAAAATATTAAAATTAACCATAAAAAAAATTATATTTTAAATATATATACATTAATAATATAAATAAATAAAATGGAAAAAATAAAAGAAAATAAATCATTTTTTGATAATTCAGAAACAATAAATTATAAACCTTTTAAATCTTATTCACTCAATGGGGCTACATATTTATTTTCTGACTATTATTATGATGATAATGGCAATTATTATTCATTTAGAAATAATAAATATTATAAAATAAAAAAAAATAAAATAGGTAATTCATCATTTATTAAATTAAAAGATATTAATGCAAATAATATTATTGTTATTATTTAATTTTTATTATTTTTAAAAATAATAAATTTTCAGATTTAATCTTTATTAATTTTAAACTTCGTTTATCATCACTCAAACAGTAATTATAATCATTGTTTTACTAATAATAATTATATTATGAGTAATTATAATCATTAAATCAGTAATAATAATTAATAAATTATTTTGCCCTTATATTTTATGGTGTAAATTAAAATGAATTGATTTTTATTACTATTTTCAGTGCTTTTTATTAGTAATTTAATGGTTTTTATTTAATATTAAATAAATGTATATCTAATTAATTAATTTTGATTATTTTTATAATTTATGTTAAGCTATATCATTTCTTTTAATATTTCTTTTTTGCCTTTTGACTTCCTTTTATAAATCTTTTTTAATAAAAAGTGTATGTAGTTATTATATTTTATTAATTCCTTACATTTCTTATAAGAAAAAATAAGGTTTTTAAAAAAATTTTATTTTTTTTAAAATTTTTATAATTTTAATAAAACTGACCAAAAAATCATAAGAAATAAAATATTTATAAAATCTAATAACTACATATACATTTATTAAAAAAGATTATCAAAAGATTATTAAACGAATTATTATAATAAATAAAAGAAATAATATAGCCTAATAGAAATTATAAAAATTAATAAAACTTAATTAATTACATTACATTTTTTAATAAAAAAAATTATTTTATTTATAAAAATAAAATAATAACATTAATAATTAATATTTAATAAAATCAAAAGCATTAAATTCATTAGCATAATTTTCATCATCAAAATCAATAAATTCATTTCCTAATTTCTTTTTATTTAATAAAGAAAATAAATAATCTTTAGTAATAAAAACATATTTATTTTTAGATTTTTTATTTTCTTTATCAAGAGGATAACCATATAATTTATCTTTATTAATATTACTTTTGAAATTTTCAATATTAAAACCTTGATTTTCATTTAATTGTAATACTTTAGAACAATAATTTTTATAACATTTATAAAATCTAGGAATAGTTAAACAAATATATTTAATAGTATTTTTATTTTTAATTAATTCATTGAAATTATCTTTAGCATTATTTTTATAAATAATTTTATTATTATCATCAACATAAACATCTTTATAAAGTTCAGTAATATTAAACTCATCAGGGAATTTATCAATATATTCTAATAGATTATAGAAATTAATTAAGAATTTATTATAAGTATCAGCAGTATTAACAGTTAAATTATTCTTTTCTTCAGTAATAATAGCATCTTGAACTTTAAACACATCAATATTATCAAATTGACCAAATTTAGAATATTTAACATAATTATAAAAATTAATTAAACATTCTTTATTTTTGATTATTTTGTATAAATTAATAAAATATTGTTTACCTTCTTTAGGAGTTTTAAACATATTAAAAATGGTTGTTCTTCTATCAGAATTTTCCAATTTAAATAAATTAATATTATTAGAAGTAATAATATAATTACAAACATTTTTAACATCTTCTTTTTCAAGACCTTTTTTTTCAATTGGAACTCTTGGATTTGTAATCATATTTTTTAATTTAGCAAAATTATTTTCATTTCCTGATTTATCACTAATTTCAAATTCTTCAATACCAAAGAATAAACCTGATTGATATTTATTAAATTGAGAAAAAACACCTGATCCTTGTTCTGAATGTGAAATATTATAGCCTAATATTTTTGAAATAATATAACTAACAGTGCTTTTTCCTGTCCCTTGTGTACCACTTAAACATAATATAGTATTATTTCTTTTTCTATTAAATATACATTTAAAGAAATTCATAATATAATTATATTTATCATCAATAACTTTTTTAATATCATCTTCAACTTCTTCGTATATTTCATCATCATTTTTACAACAAACATAATTTTTAATAAAATCACATATTTCTTTAACTCCATAATCATTAAATGAAATATTAGGTTTATCACAACTTAATATATCATTAAAATAAAATTCAATAGCAATATGATTAAAATTAATAAATCTTTCAGTTCTAAAATGTATATCATATTGATTATAATATTTGATTTGATATAATAAAGGAGCATTAATATCATTAAATGAATAATATTTATTAAATGGTAATGTATGTAATATTAAATCTTTAACTAATATTTTATTATCTTTTTGTATAATTTGTTCAATATCTTTATAATCAATATTTTTAATTTTTTTAATATTACCAATTTCTTCATCTAATAAATATTTAAAATGTGTTTTAGGAATTATTTTATTGATATCCAATATTTTTTCAAATTCATAATAATTATATTTCTTTTTAACATATTCATTCTTTTCTGTATTAAATATTTCTTTTTCTTTTGTAATTCTTTTTAATCTTAATATTATATCAATATTTTCTCCTTTAGTATTTTTAATAGAAGTAAAATAATTAAATTTATACCAATAATTCAAGCATTCTAAAATATCTTTTTTAAATAAATAATAAAAATAATCATAATTAAATGTTTCATCTTTAGGTATATTAATAATTTCTTTTTCTTCTCTTTTAATTGTAGTATCATATTTTTTAAAATCTTCTAATTCTTCCTTTTCTTGTAATATTTTATTTCTTCTTTTTATTTCTCCATAAAGTTTATTTGTTTTATCTTTATTACTTTTATAAGCATATTTTATTAAATTATTTAATGATATCTTACCTTTTTTATAATGTTTTAAAATACTTTCATTATCTGATTTAGCATATTTCTTTCTTGATTTCAAACTAAAATAATCCATTTCATTTTTTATTTCATCTAATAATTCTGGATGAACTTCTTTAAATGAATAGATAGCATAATATATTTGATACCAATCATCTTCATTTTCTGAATATTTAATATCAAGAATATCAATAAAATTCCTTATATCATCAATTATAAATCTAGAATTAATAGTTTTAACTTTATCAAGTGTTAAATATTTATTTTCTTTATTTATTTTCTTTTCTACATCTTCATTATCAGATGTATCTGAACTATTATTTATTGTATCAATATCAATATCATCATCTAATTTTTGTTTTTTACTTTTTGGTTTATCATCACTATCACTTGATAAATTATTTAATTGATTAATATTAAATGGTTTAATTAATTTTAATGGTTCTGTATTTGTTAAATAAAATTGATAATTACTAAATAATATAACTGAATATTTTTTTTTCTTTTCATAATTTTCATCATTTGTTAATGTTAATTTATAATATGGTGATGGTTCATAATTATCTTTTTCGTATTTAGTATTTCCTATCATCATGTAAGCTTGATTATTTGTCATACAATTATCAATTATTTCATTAATATCTGTATCTTCAATATCTTTATTTTCATTTAATAATTTTTTAAAACTATCTTTTAATAATATTCTTTGTCTTAATTCATTATAAAAACCTTCATATTCATTATGATTTATTGGTATCATATATCCTAAATGAAATCCATCTTTAAATATTATTTTATTTTCACCATCCTTAATTATATTTTTTATTGATGCATTATTTTTTTCAAATAAATAATATAATGGATTATCCAAATTATAATATTCTTTTAAAATATTATTACATTCATTAATAATATCATTCTTTATAATATTATAAATTCTATAATCTTTTTTATTTGAATATTTAATATCACAATCAATTAATAAAGGACATACAGGAGGCAATCGTTCAAGATAATTTAAATAATATTTATTATAATCATAATTAAATACATTTGGATTATTAACAATATTATTAATTAGTTTTAAAAATGTTAAATAATCATCTTTTTCAATAAATAATTTTCCTCTTAATTCTTGTTTCTTTCCAACTCTTAAAATCATTAAATAAGTGTTATTATTGAAAGTAAATAATCCATCATTTTTTTCTTTATTATCATATTTATTTATTCTTATAAAATCTTTATCCATAATACATTTTAATCCATCTTTATTTTTATAACTTCCTGCATAATGTTTTATTTTAAATTGTTCTAATTGATTATAACAATAATCAACACTTTTATTTATAGGTTCATAATCATCTATTATTAATTTATTTAATGAATTATCATTAATATAAACATTCGATAATTCATTTGATAATAAATTAATATCATTATCTTCTTTATTAAATTCTTTATCACTTATATTATTATCAATAACTTTTTCAATATTATCTTCTGTATCAGTATATTCACTTTCTGAATTTTCTGTATCAGTATAATCACTTTCTGAATTATCAGTGTCAGAATATTCACTTTCTGAATTAGAAGAGATATTAAAATCATCTTCTGTATCACTTTCAATAACTCTTGAGTGTCTTTTTGGCATATTGTCTATTATTATAAAATAAAAAGACTTTTAAAAAATTTCTATACTTTATATTATAATATTATGATAGAAAAAAAATAATATTAATTTTTAAAAAAATTTATAATTTAAAAAAAATTTATAATTTAAAAATTTTTTTTAAAAATATTTTATAAAAATGCATAAAAAAATATATTAAATAGATATACATTTATATTATAATAATAAAAAATATAATAAGTAGATGTATTTTAATAGAAATATTATAAAAAACTAATAAGTATATGCACTTTTTAAGATATTATTATATTATAATTTAAATTATAATATAATATTTTTAATAAATCGACACCTAATTAATAGTTTTTTATTAAAAATATTATAAATGTATATCTAATTAATAGATTTTTATAAAAAATTGCGCATAATATAATATAAATGTATAACTATTAATATATTTTTATTAATTTATTAAATGTAATACTATTTATTATATTTTTTATTAAATTAAATATTAATAAAATTCTTAAAAATTTTTTTTATAATATAATATTATATTATAAAAATGGCTCAAGGTTATTTAGTCCCATTAAATGGTATTGAATATTATTTAAAACTAAATGAAGATAATAATAATTATTGTTTAACAATATTAAATAAAAATAATAAAATATATGTAAATCGTCAAGAATTACCACATAATTTTAAAAATTATTTAATTAATTTAAGAATTAGATTTAAATTAATTAAAAGTCATATTATGTTAAATCCTGTAATGTTTTTCTTATTTGACCATAAAAATTATAAACGAATTAAACGTTTATCTCGTATTAATCAATAAAAAATATTTTATTTTATTATTAATAATAAAATAAGAGAATAATTAATAACCTAATAACTGTTTTAGAATGGTAAGAAATAAACCAATTCCAACCAAGTATTCCAGTTCGAACCTCAATAAAGTCCAAAAAATTGTCAAGTATGCAAAAGTCTTACAGGTATAAATAAATTATTAATTAATTGACAGGAATTAATAATATTATTCCAAGGTGATATATTATTTAATGAATTTAATGTTAATAATCCTAATCCTAATACTCATAGAGTTAATCCTAAAGTAATTCCTAAAGTTAAGCCTAATAAAATTATTGTTAGTAATCATCATAACAATAATAATCAATCTAATCAATCAGAAAAGAAAGAATTTGTTGCTGATTATGAAAATGTTGATTATACAGGATTAACTCAATTAATGAATAATACTAATATCACTAATAAAGAAAATGAAAATGATATTGAAGTTGAAGAAGAAGAAAAACAAGAGGAAAATAACATTATATGGCCTAATGTTAAACTTCTTAAAGATAAGAAATAAATAAATGAATTATTTTTTTTATTTAATTATTATTATTATTTTTAAAAATAATAAAAATTATGAAATAGTAATAGATTTTTTATTGAATATGATATATGGAAACGATGAGCTGAAGAAGGTAATTAAATATTGTCCTGAATTATGTTTTTGTTTTAATATATCTTGTATTATTTCTTCACTATAACCCATTTTAGATAACATATTAATAAGATGTGTAGTTTGAACACTACGAATATTAAAAATTGACCATTGAGTTTCTAATAATAATCTTCTTATTCTTGATGTTGTTGCTGTCATTGAATGACTTATACTTATAATATGTATATGTCCAACACCATTTTTTAAATTGTGGGACCTGCCAGTCGACAAAATATCATATTCAAGCTGGTCAAGCAATTTTTTGATTATAGGTGAATTCACTGCTTCAGTATCATCGAAAATTGTACATATATCAGTATTATTATTTCCTTGTATTTTACTATAATTTAACTGAATTTTATTAATCTCCTCAACAGAAAGGGGTATAGAAAGCTTATTTTTTGATTTCTCATTATGTTTTTTAATATCAACAAATGATTTAGGTGTAATTAATATTAATCTATTTTTATAATCATCTTTAAATAAATATTTAAAATATTTTATTAATTCATCATCACCACCTGAGATACCAGTAAAGTAAATAAATCTTATTTCTTTAATAGCCTTTAATAGTAAAAAAATTAATCGACAAGCTGATACCGTTTTACCTGAACCAGATTGGCCTGAAATAAATGCACTAAATCTATATTTCGGATCAATATGAGGAAATGGCTCATATGGATCTAAATCATTTATTGTTAATTTATCATTAGTTGTATCATCATTATTTAAATATAATGTTTTATAAACTTCTGCATCTTTATTAAATTTAAAATCTTTATTTAAATCTTTCTTATTGTATAAATCTATTATTGGTTTATTTGTTTTGTCAAATGTAATCATTTTTATTTATTATTATAAATTAATATGATAATTTTTATTTTTTTAATTATTATTAGTTTTATATTGATAATTCATTTGAAATTAATTAATTTTTATTATTTTTATAATTTATGTTAGGCTATGTCATTTCTTTTATTTATTATAATAATTCTTTTAATAACCTTTTGATAATCTTTTTTAATAAATGTATATGTAGTTATTAGATTTTATAAATATTTTATTTCTTATGATTTTTTGGCAAGTTTTATTAAAATTATAAAAATTTTAAAAAAAATAAAATTTTTTTAAAAACCTTATATTTTCTTATAAGAAATGTAAGGAATTAATAAAATATAATAACTACATACACTTTTTTATTCATAATATTTCTATAAGAAAGTCAAAAGGCAAAAAAGAAATATTAAAAGAAGTGATATAGTCAAACATAAATTATAAAAATAATAACTTTATATTAACTAAATACACTTTAGATATTTATTATTATTAAAAATAATAAAAATCATTAAATCACTAATAATAATCACTAAATGAGTAATAAAAATTAATTCATTTTAATTTACCCCATAAAACATAAGGGCAAAATAATTTATTAATTATTATTACTGATTTAATGATTATAATTACTCATAATATAATTATTATTAGTAAAACAATGATTATAATTACTGTTTGAGTGATGATAAACGAATTTTAATAAAAAATATTTAATTTTAATAAATATTTTTTATTAAAATTAATAAAAAATATTTATTTTAAATTTAATAAATAATAAATATTATAATTATTATTATGAAGAAAATAAATTAATCCATATAATATATCATTGATATAATAATAAAATTCATTACTATAAATATCGATATTATTTAATTTATTTAATAAATCATTAATTATTTTATTATCATTTCTTTCAATAATACAATTCGATATATTTATTAATAAACTTCTAATATTATTCACTATATTAATATTATTATTATTCATTTGTAATATAATTTATATTGATAAAATAAATATTACTTTGTATTATTATTTGAAGCTAATATTACTTATAAAACTGATTATTTATCTTCTAATGATTATAATAAACCTAAAGAATTAAATATTAATATTAATGATTATTTAAGAAAAAGAAAAACAAGTATTAATATGAATGGTGAATATACTAAACAATATTATATTGATGATATAACATTACAAGATTTATTATATTATGTATTAGATGACCAACAATTATTTTATCATAATAAATTCACAAATATTTATTATCCTATTAATAATAATATAATGATATCAAAACATAATAATTATTATAATTCAATATTATTTACTAGATTTTTTAAATTAGAAGATTATATTGATGATGTTTTTATTGAAGTTAATAAAATAAAAAGAAAGTATAACAAATCCATTTAATTTTTTAATATAAAAATTTTTTTATAATTATAAATTTTTTATTAATAATTTTATTTATAATATTATAATATATGATAATATAAAATAAAAACTAATAATGAATCAAGAATATCATAATGAATATTATAAAGAAAATAAATTAATAATAAATAATAGAGCTAAAGAATTTTATTATAATAATATCACTTATAAAAAATATTACAATAAAGAATATAGAGAAAAAAACAAAGAATATTTTAAACAATATAGAATTAATAATAAAGATAAATATGATAAATATAAAGAAAAATATGATAAAATTAATAATGAAAAGAAATTATTTAATAAAGAATTTAAATTATTATCAAAAATAAATTATGACCCAAATTATGTTTATATTCATCAACCATCTAAAAAAGAATTAAAAAGAGAAAAAGAATTATTTAATAATGAAATTAAATTATTAAATAAAATCAAAATCTAATATTTTTATTTATTATTTTTAAAAATAATAAAATATTTTATTTTTTTTATATTAATTTATTTAAAAAATGGATGTTGAACCAGATAATATTTGTGAAATATCATTAGCTTTTGATAAAGCAGATGCTGTTTTACTACCAGGAGCTACAATATCAGTAATTTGTTGAGCTTTATTAATCAAACCAGGAGCTGCAGAAATAACTTTCTTTCCAAACTTTTTTATTCTATCCCAAAAACCACCACCAACTACCATATAATCAATAGGTGTATAATCACCATCACCAATTTCTTCACTAGTAGTAAATTTCCATTCAATATCAGTTTCTGAAACATGAAGGATTGAAGGATAAGCATAAACAGTAGAGAGATATACATTTTGATGACTAGTATCACCAGTATAAGTAATATTACTTGAATATCTAAAAATATCATCAGATGAAATATTACATCCAGTAATCTTAGTCATATCAACACAAATCACAAATCCCGTGCTATTCTTTGCTTTATCAGTCAATGCATCACTTAATGTATGTTTATAACCAGCACATTTCATTCTACCAAACATAATATATTTATCATTAGCATTCCAAGCAGAAGATAAATTATTAACAGTAATATCTGCAGTATCAAGAGGCATAGGTTTTTGAAGTAAATTAGCAGTTGAAGCACTCATTAATGAACCTTGTTGAGCCAAACAAGAGAAAACATACATTGGGCAACCATTTTCAGAATTAGTTTCAGATGAAATAGTATGAGTTCCAGAACCATTTTGAGCATCTACAGAGAAATATGTAAATCTTGGTAATCCAACACTCATATCTTTACTTCCACCTCTCCATTCATTAAAAGTAAGAGTAGCTTTAGTAATTTTAGCAGTTGTTCCAGTTGAACCAGAAACTAGAACAGAATATAATGTATTATCAAAAGTAATAGTCATATTCATAGGACGACCAGGGATAGGTTGCAAAAATAATTCATTAGGAATAAAAGTATTAATATGTGCTTTAAAAGTAAATTCTGAATATGATGCACCTTGTGATAAAGCTTTACTTTTATAACCACGATCAGCTTCTTCAATATTAGTAGTATCAGTTGTTTCATAAACATAATCATCATTAATTAATAAATTAGATGATGCTTTATATTCATCAGAATAACATTCTAAAATTGGCATTAATTGCCATCCAATAGAATTAAAATTAACAACACCACCATAATTAACACTTACACGAGATGCATGCATAATATTTTTAATAAAATAATATTCTTGATTTGCAGAGGTTGGTGTTCCTTTAACTTCAATATCCAATGATAATCTAAAATTATCTTGAACATTTTGATAATTTAATGGATTAATAGATGGCCAATATAAACTAAATGATCCTGTTTGATTGGTTCCATGAGTAGTAGGAATAGAAATATTCTTTGCATCAGATGAGCGTTGATATACAAGCTTATCGTTAAAATATTGAGGATTACTAAAAGACATAATAAAAAATTAAAACTTCTTATATTAATAACATAGATTTTTTATTTTAACTATAATTTATTTTATTTTATTTTTAATAAAAATTAATTTATATTATTTTAATAAAAAAATTATTATATCAATTATAAATATAAATCTAAAAATTAAGTAAAATCTTATATTATGTCTATTCTTTATCTTGATTTTGAAAAAGTAAATAATTCTAAAGATGATATATTATGTCAAGCAGAATTAAATTTAACAACATCTATACCTTATAATACTTATAATAAAATTTCATTGTGTAAAATGGATATAGATACTAATAATTTATATTGTTGTAGAGCTAATTTATTACAACCACAACAATTAACTGATGATACACAATACATAGCACCTTATGATATGAAAGATAGCAATAATAAATATATTTTCAATGCACATAATGGATGGTATCAAACTATATTTAAATTTGTTTTAGTTTATAAAAATGGTGGTTCATTAGTTGCTGAAGAATTTCCTTTTTTGTATAAAAGTGAAGAAATGGATTATGACCAAAATAAAATACCTGTTAGAGAAACATCACCAGGATATTATGAAATAGATAATTTTAATGATTATTTCTTATGCAAACATCCTTTTAATTTATTAAATAGTTTTAATATTTGTTTAAAATATGCTATTTCTGATAGATTAGGAATAACTGACCAACAAATAATCGAATTAATGCCTAAATTCTCTACTAATGATACAGATTTAATTATTGATAACTTTAGCTATGGAAACTATAATGATTTACAGCCAAATAATAATGAAATTTTACAAGTTCAATATCCAGAAGAAGTTGATGATGGAAGTTATCCAGGTTCAGAACATTCAAAAACTGGACCTGGTCCTATGTTTTGTTTTGGATTAAATAAACCAGCAAGTGAATTATTATATGCAGGTTCTTTAGTTAGTAAGAAATATGCAAAAGATAATGCTATATTTCCAACTAATTTATCAGAAGATTATTCATTTTTAAAACTTGATTTAGTATTAGAAACTGCTTTAACCATTCCAAAAGTAGGTGTAGATTCATCAACAATAAAATATAATATTACATCACAATATCAAAAAGAATTTTATGATAATATTCTTGATATTAAATCTATTGTTGTTCGTTCTAATAATATTCCTATGCCTCCATTATTTCAAAATAAAAAAGAAAAAGATTTCTTATTAACAAGTAATAATAATCAAAATCTTAATTATTATTCTCAAGATACATTATTTAAATTATCGCCTAATTGGAATACATTACATCCAAGAAGATTAATTTATAATAATATGTCAATAACTAATAATTATAATTCATTATATGGTTTAAATAATACTTCTTATTCATTAAATATTGAATTTATTGATAAATACAATAATTCATATCAAGCCAAATTAGGTAATGGACAGAAATTTTATGCCCAATTAGCAGTATTTTCTTGAATGATTAAATTGTTTTTGTTTTAAATAATTTTGAAAATTTTGAATAAATTTTTCAAATTTATTATTTTTAAAAATAATAAAATAAATTGCATTTTTAATTATTTTTTAATTAATTTCTTTTGATAATTCTTTTAATTCTGATAATGTCATTATTTTACCTCCTTTTATATCACTAGGTTCTTTTTTATTAACACATGCTTCATTTTTACCTCTTACAGCATTACTAATTGATGATATTAAATTTGATATTGCTGAAATACCTGCTGGTATGGCACCAATTAGCAAAGGTGAAAAAGAGCCAGTATTATTATAATAATCTTTCTTTATTCTTTTATTAAATAAATCTTTTCTATAAATACTATCATATTTATATTGTAGTTCTTTAAATTTCTTCTTTATTTCTTCTTCACTATCATCATCATCATCTAATTTAGCAATAGCATACAAATAAGCATCAATTTTATTATTATTCTTTTCTTTTCTTAATAAATTAAATATTTCTTTATATTTATTATCAATATTATTTAATTCATTTTCATTTAATCCTAGCATTGAAGCAATAGAGCTAATAATTCCTCCAGCCTCAACTTTATCATCTAAAACATCTTGATTAAATCCAAGTAATTTTTTACCAATACCAATAACTCCTTTAATAATATTACCTAAAAATCCTCCTTTCTCTAATTCAACAATATAATCTTGTGAATATTTTTTATCTTTCATATATTGTTTATATTTATCATAATTATATTTTTTATCGAATTTCTTTAATTGTTGAATAAAGAATTTATTAAAATCATCTTTTTTAGGAAATCGTTTTTTAAGATTAATATAAATAACACCATCTAGTTTTTCATTAGGTAATTTATTATATTTATCATTAATTTCTTTTAATATTTGTGTTAATGTTTTCTTTTCTAAATCAAATATATCACAACCTTTAATTAAATTCTTTTCACTACCATTTATTTCTGGTTCTTGCTCTGACGATGAAGGTTTACCTTCATCTCTTGATGCACTTCGTGCATCATCTTCTTGTTCTTGTTTTTCTTGTTCTTGTAATTCTTCTTCTTGTGGTTCTTGTTCTTCTAATTCTTCTTCTTCTTTTTGTTTTTGTTTTTGTAATTCTTCTTGTTCTTGTTCTTGTTTAACTTCAAATATAATTTTATCTTTCATTTCTTTAGAATTAAATTTATTTTTTAAAGTATCATTAACATCAATATATTTATAATCTTTAATAATTCTTTTTATTTCAGTATTCCAAAGTTTATTAAGTTTTGCTGTATATTCTCCTTTATTTGTTCCTTTTGAATATTTTTCAGGATTTGTTTTACTAAATTTTAAAGTTTTATATTTCTCTTTTAATCCATTGTATAAAGCATTTTGTATATCTCCTCTAAATACTTTATCATATTTATCATTAATTATAGCTTCATATTTAGGTTTTTCATTTTCATCAAATAAATATGAATATTTAGAAAATTCTTGGTATAAATTATTTATTTGTTCTTTATTTTTTTCATTAATTCCTTCAATTGATTTAATTAATTCATATTTTTTATTCTTTTCAAAAAATACATTATTTACTTTATCCATTACATTTTTTATATTTTCATATAATGGTTTAATATCGTATAATGCACTTTCAATATCTCTAACTACACTAAATTTATCATTTTCTTTAGCTTGTTCATATCTAGCAATTAAAGGTTTATATTTTTCTTTTAACATTTTAAATTTATTTAATTGTGCTAATAATTCATTTGTAATTAAATTCTCTTTTCCTTTTGTATCGAATTCTTGAGAAGTTATTAATCTTAATTTATCCAATGGAGAACCTTCTATTAATTGTTTTGTTTCATTTCTAATAGATTTAGCTAGTAATTCATTTTGTTTAGTTAAATATTCTTTAGTATCTTTTTTAACTTCTTTAAAAGCATCAGCCTTTAATTCTGATTTAAATGCATTTATTTCACTTCTAATAATATTTCTTAATTTCTTTTCTTTAAGTGAATAATATAATTTTAATATTTCCATTATAGGTTTAACTTTTTTAGATGATGTATAATAATCAAAAAACATATCTTTTAATTCTTCATTCATTAATTCATATTTATCTTTATTAATTGAATATAATTTTTGAAATGGAATATTTTGATAATCTGATATTTTAA
>Ga0326511_10001386_pt1 | contig 20073 bp, 40 predicted proteins | sample 0_2496_0518_D_FD_203701 | JGI IMG/M metagenome (GOLD analysis project Ga0326511, IMG submission 203701) | Bovine rumen microbial communities from UC Davis, California, United States - 0_2496_0518 | ecosystem: Host-associated > Mammals > Digestive system > Stomach > Rumen | place: USA... | reverse complement strand
GTATGGTACCAAGTTGGCAGACCTCTATGGAATAGTACGCGATACGTATCGTAATAAGGTGTATGTAGAATTCTTCAAAAAGAATGGTAAGACCCTTAACATCGTGTGCCGTCCTACTGAAGAACTAGAATTAGTAGGTTCGTTATACGACCTTGTTAAGAAAGGTTCTACACCTATCGTAATTCCTAAGCCAGTAAAGGTAAAGGTTGAAAAGAGCAATGAGGAAAAAGTTCGTAAGCCTCGTGGTCCTCGCAAGTTGAAGGCAAAGTCTGATATAGACATATCAACTACTTCTACTAAGCTCCATGGCCTTCGTATTCTTCCAACAGGTTTGTTCGACCACTTTAGCAGGTCTGGATTTGTAGATTCAATCATCAATAATGGTGGTATCTATGGTTCAGGTGGAGTAAACAAGAAGCTTGACATCCTCGTTGTAGGTCGCGCTGCAGGACCAGCCAAAATCAGTAAGGCTACCGAGCTTGGAATTCGCATGATTGATGAGGCAACTTATCTCGAAATGATTAAGTAAAAAATCTAATAAACTTTCTAGAAAGATTCTTAGAAATTTTTCTAGAAAGTTTTCGAAAAAGATTCTAAGAAAAATTAGAAGTAAAATATAAAATGAAAAATAAAACTCCAGATGAAATCCTTTATGAAAAGATAAGGAACTATTGTTTAGCTCCTTGGAAGTCTACCAGAAAAGAACTACCTCCTTATGGTGTACCTGTATTAATGGCATGGCATCATGATAGATCTAGTGGTAATTCTGAAATTAATGGATTTGCTGGTTATTCTTTTGGTGTAGGTGCTAGATATTATTATGAAGAAAAAATAGAAGGAGATAAAGTAACCGTTATTTCTTCACATCTTGGTGATCATCTTACTTCTGAAAACTTCCAGGCAATAGACCAATGTTATCATGTTGGATTATATTATGACAGGGCATATTCATATGATGATCTTGCTAGTACTAGGAGAAGAAGAACATTTGGAATAAAAGATCCATACCTTAAATCTAAATCTAAAACTACAGAAGACGGAATAAAAAGATATGACTACTGGGTAAACTTTTCTGAAGGTAAATATGGTTCATGCTTTAAAAATCTACATGCAGCCGATATATCTTTTATACCAGAGTCCACCGTTAATACTTTACTAGAAGAAGAAAAGAAAAAGGGAAGACGTTTTGAACAAATAATAATCAATGCAGAAGAATCTGAATATTCTAAAGCACCTGATTACTGGATGGTAATACCTAAATTGAAATAATAGTTTAAGTTATATATAGATGCTGAATGCTAGTCTGTTGTGAAATAGGCTAGCATTTTTTATATGTAAATTAAATCGTTAGCATTCTGTAACATATATAATATTAAAGAACCCCAAGTATTTTATGGGTTTAACTAAAGCACAATTACTAGAAAGATCTAAGAAGAAGTTATTTGAATACCTCACCACTCACGGGAAAGAAGTCAAGCATAGTAAGAAAGTAAAATTTATGTGGGATAAGTATCCTATATGTGCAAGGGATATCTGTGTTCTTCACGTGATAATTACCAAGGATGACAAGGTATTGTTTACTGACTACAATGAAGAGGATGACACTTATAAAGAAAGTTTTTGTAGGAATTGGGATGAGTTAGAAAAAGAATATCTCGATTCTATCTATCAACAGATATCTAGTTACGATTTGAAACATGAGTAACGTAATTTAATTGTACTAAGATTTATCATCACTAGAAAAAGAGGTATCACGGGAGAAGCTGGCTGGGAAGCTAGCTTCTTTCTTTTAATCCAGAATCGTTTAGAGCGATGGTCTAAAAATTTACCATAGGGACTCGAGAGTTACTCTGAGCGAAAAATGGGCATTTTATTAGGGGAGGAAAAGCATCGCTCCGAGCCTATTAGAATCTAGAAATCCCTGGACTGGTTTCCACATTAACCGTCGCTCCTAAAATAATTCAAAAATTTTTATACATATATTTTTTATTATTGTATATATATAGTATAATTACATTGTAACAACAAAACAATTTAAACTCTTTAATTATGGCACAAAAGCTTAATTCTCTTGAGATCAAAGTTATCAAACAAGTTCTTGGTGTAAACATTTATATCACCCGTCAAGGCAGTGTTGAAGTTACAGCAACATCTCTTGGTGATTACCGCAATAATTCAATCTCATATTTCTTTCACAAGCAGCCTAACGGAGAGATCTATGTGCGCCGTCAAATCAAAGGTGGCTATGCTCCTTATGGCTGGGGTGCCTATGGTCAAAAATATATCTATGTAATTCACCGTAACCCTGCCACAAATGATTACAACGGATTCTCTGATGTGATGGAGGCTGCAAACTGGCTCAAGCGTTATATTCGACGCCGCTGTTAAAAAATTATTACAAAAAATATAGGGGGAAAATTTTCCCCTTTTCTGTTTTATAAGTATAATTACTATGTAACAACATAAAACAACTATTTATGACAATCGAAAAATTCAAGAAAAGCAGTTTCAAACATGCATTCTATTTTAATGACATCAAAACTCAAGAAGATGTCGATGCATTAGCTGCAGAAATTAGAGAGCTTACTAGAAATGGTGATTATGAAGCTGTGTACGAGTTGGCCCAAATGGACAACATTGACATGGATGACATCTTTGAACTTATAAAATAATTCTACTATGTTTACTTTAGATTTTGTAACAGAGAATAATAAGAAAGAAGCTATCGAGATTCTTCGCAAGCACGGTAATAGGATTAACTTTGCCCATGCTCTTGAAGATGGCAGCCTCACTGAAGATAACTTTGATTATTCAGATCTTGATACCGTTGAAGATGATTATCCATGCGTCATCCTTGATGGTGGAAACGGCCCCTATGATGCTTATGTCTTGGCTGTAAAGGTCAATACAGAAAACGAAATAGAGATTCTTGTTCTTGACCCAGAAGAAAATTATACTGAATGGGTTTCTGTTGCAACATGCTGTTCTTATTCTGAGAACGATGTATATTTAACAATCGATAATTACGACAGATAATATGGAAGGAAAGTTTTATGTAGTAGTAGATCTCCTTGAATTTGGAGATGAACACCCAACCACGTGGATTCACACTGTTGGTACTAAGGAAGAGGCCCAGGCTATGATTGACAGCGCAATGGTACGTCTGGCAAAAGAGAATCCTCAGTATAAAGAATCTGTTGAGGATGCTTTGGCTGATGAAGACTTCGAAGAAACTGAGATGACAAGTGTAGAACATACTTACTACTCTCCTGAACTGGAGTTTTATCTGACATCTAATATGTACGAGCATGATTTATCTGAAATTATGTCATAAATAATTTTGCGAATTCATACAATCGTAGTATAATTAACATGTAAACAATTAAAACAATTTATAAATTCAATTTGATTATGAAGGAAACTATTTTGAGAGACGGTGAGATCGCATTCTTGGTTGGCGGTGTAGAGATTATCATGAACGACAATACCTTGCTTGGTATGTTGGAGAAGTTCGGTCTTGTTGAGAAGGTTGAGAAGCCTGAGAAGGACCAGAACCCTGCCATGCCGGAAGGTGATTTGTTGGCTGCAGTTGTTTCCAAGGTTATGGCTAATCATACCAAGCCCACTGCTGAGCCTGCTAAGCCTGCATGCCCTGCTTGTCCTTATCATGACGGAACTTCTGTCGCTTCGAAGCCAAAGCCTGTTGCTGTATTTGAGTACGACAAAGAGAAGGCAAGCCAGACAAAGAACAGATATGCTGGATTTGTCCGTCGTGTAAAGTGGTTTAATTCTGCACAGGAGGCTGAGACATACTACGGAATTGCAAAGGGCCGTGTCAGTTCAATCGCCCTCAGTTGGGCCAATATCATCGAGAATTCTTGGAAAAAGCGTAAGCCCATTAGTGATCAGTTTGCAAGCTGTTCCGTGTATAGCGGTACCTATGACTGGGGATATCAGTACAACTTTACTGCAACAGACGGTGATGGCAATACACTGGCCTTTGTCTACATCGAGGATCTGCCTGAGACTGGATTCCCCGTATAAAACCTAAACACTACACCTTGAAAAGCACTGAAGCCCGGATTCGTCCGGGCTTTTTATGTGTGTGTTTTTTGAGAGAGTGAATCCCCAATTTTGGATGGGTCTACACATATCATCTCAGAGCGAATCCCCAATTTTCTTGCCATATGTCCAAACTATCGCTCCTGAAATATTTGTGCCAAATTATTTTTTGATTATTGAATTGATTAGTATAATTACTTTGTAACAACAAATAATAATTTGAATTATGGTTAAGGTATTTGATGAAAATAAGATTGACCAATATCTGGAAGCAATCAATAATACAATTTGTTTGTTTGGATATATGGCCGTACCTATGGGAAGAGAACGCAGCTGTACTTCATTCTTCATTTACAAAAGTGGTACAAGACAAAGATCTCAGACTTTGAAGAATCTGATTTGTGCAGTAATGAGTTCAGAATACATTGATTGGGGCCCTAACAAATATCTTGAAGGAAGTAATTTCCATAAAGCATTGGTTGAAGCAATTGAACGAGTAAAATAAAAATAATTATGTTTACAAGAGATACTATAAATTACGGAAGATTACAATTTGATAATTGTACCGTATTCGTATATGAAAATTATAATAACCGTAGAGGTTTGACCTTACCTTGTGGAAAGGTGTTAGACGCAAGATGGGTAGGTCAGACCGTTCAAGTCAAGATGAGTAATGGGTGGACCTATGTATATGATGGGTTTGGCGCTTACAGGAATTGTTACCCGTCTTGAAAATAAATAAATTGTTAAATTGTTGTTATTGTATGCATGGAATTTTTTAATTCCATGCATTATTAGTATAATTACTATGTAAACAACTTAAACAAGATTCAATATGGAAACTAAACAATACAGAATAGTAAAAGATAACCCAGAGACTAATTCAAAACCTTGGTGTGTAGAAGTTAAATGCTCCGGATTTTGGCAACAAGTAAGTCCTTGGTATATGTTCTGCGGTAGTGCTGAACAGTATTGCAAGAAAAAACATATTACAATTGTCGGTATCGTTTGTTTGAATAAATAATCTAGAAAGAAATAATTAGAATATGAAACGTACAAGAGCAATTCGTGAATCCAGAGTAGATGCTGGAGATTTAGATATGACTAGCTCATTCCTTAAAGGGGTTCGTCGTGGTAGATATGACCAACCACTTTCAAGAGAAGAGGAAGTAGAACTTGGTCGTCTTTGGAAAGAAGAAGGTGATATCACTGCTAAACAAAAGTTGATGGCACATAATCAGATGCTTGTTTATTCTATCGCAAGAAACGTCTGCAAAAATCCAGAGCAAATGCAAGACTTCGTAGATGAGGGTATGATAGGTCTTTCAAATGCAATTGACCATTATGATTATCGTAAAGGTACTAGATTATCTACGATCGCATATCCATGGATCCGTAAGGTGATGATTGAATATCTTTATGGCGATGCAGCCGAAATGGTTCGTAGACCACACAATTATCAGATCGGTAGTAATATCAATAAAGTATCTGCTAAGTTCTTTGCAGAAAACGGTAGATATCCAGACCTTGATGAATTACAGGAATTGTTGTTCCAAGCAAGAGGTCTTAAGATCCCTAAAGATGAACTTTGTGATGTAATCATGAACTCGATGAATGCCCCTGTCAGGGGCCATGACGATGATGAAGGTGATGTAGAAGCAGGAACAATGGGGTCTTTGGCTATGTCTACTTCATCTCGTAATGATTATGAAGTAGAGATGGATAGACAGGAAGTAATCGACACTGTAGAAGATCTTTTGAATTCTGTTGATGAAAGAACAAGAGATATTCTTAAGAAGAAATTCGGTATCGCTCCATATGATTATGAGTGGGAAGATGACCAGATTGCAGATAGTTTAGGATTAACTAAGACTCGTGTTCAACAGTTAATTAAAGCTGCATACAAGAAATTAAGAAACGCTGATTAAGCGAATAACACTCCTTTCTATAGGGAACCAGTAATGGTTCCCTTTTATTTTATGTGTATTGTAAGAGCGAATTATGCTAATTAGCATTTAAATGCTAATTTTAACCGGCACTCCGAGCGCAGAATGTACATACATGTAAATATGCTAATTTTAACCTTCGCTCCTAAAAAAGTTTAGTACACATTTTATATTATTCACATTTAATAGTATAATTAAATTGTAACAACAAATACATAACTATGGTAATCTATAACAAAGAAAAGTTTAAGGTTGTAAAGAGTTACGAAGAATTAAAGAACCAAACTAATTACAATGTTCTGTATATCACAGACGATCCTAATAAAGCATTGGTACTCTTGCTAATGACATATGAACACACTGTAGTTGGCGGTGCATATGTATCATACAATCATTGCAATTATTTAAGAGGTAATATCGTTGTTTGGTTGCACAACAATGATTTGCCTGAAGGATTTAATAACGGACTATATTATAAAGGGTATGATGAGTATACTAAATACAGGACCAGTTTTCCATTTCCTTACACTCCTTCGAGATGTACTGATGCTGAGGTTGTATTCAAGATTGATGAGGCAAAGAGTTTCCTTGAAGATCTTGACATAACAATAACAGACAAGAAAGGTTTGAAAGCTATTTGGCAAGATGTAGCATTCAACTTGACTTGGTTAAAGGGTTGGATAAAGGAATTGTCAATTGCAGAACAACAGATGATTGACAAAGAAAAAGAACAGGCTCGCGAACATTTCCAGAACTTCTTGTCCAAGACATTCGATAATATCCCTGACCTTATACGTTGTAAGGATTACTGGGGTGAGAATTACAAGAATGAATGGAAAGCACGATTCAAGTATGGCGATATTCGCTTTACACCTTACAACAGAAAGCAAGCAGATGGTACATATAATATCAGTGTAAGTAGCTCTTTGTTCGGTAGTCTTGAAATACATAAGAACCACAGAAATGTAATTATCAAGATGATACAATTAACTAAAAAATATCAGGAAGATATTTCTGAGTTATTACTGAACTAGGAAATCCAAGAAAATTTCTAGAAAGTTTTTGGAAAAATTTCTGAAATTTTTAGTATAATTATTTTGAAGAATAAAATATATAATTTATATCAGATTAATCTGATGGGCTCGTAGCTTAGTGGTTAAAGCAAAACACTCATAATGTTGAGATCGGGGGTTCAAGTCCCTCCGGGCCCACAAAGACAGAGGCTAGCACATATCAAAGTATACAAAGTATATGCGCCACAGACCGCGGAAAGCAGTAAGCATAATAACTCGAGTAAACTTATGGGCGTACCGAAGATAAGAGGAAATAAAAGTTAAAACTAGGTTGTTCCGTTCCTTCTGTCATGCTGCCCCGGTAGTTCAACGGATAGAACAGGAGTCTTCTAAACTTCTGATTTGGGTTCGATTCCCAACTGGGGTACTAATAACAAAAATAGATTTATCATGAGTAGAATTAAAGACATTATGGATCTTATCGACAGTGGTGTCGAACAGGGATTAATTACTGAGGAAGAGCGAAAAGATTTTCTAGGTACTAGAATTTCTAGCAAATTCGATCTTGACCGATTGGAAGAAGCTGTAGTACATGCAGTTCATGTTGAAGATTAATCATAATAGAAAAAAGAGAATATAATTTTAGAGAACAAGAAAAAGGGGAAACTTAATAAATAATGTTTTTAAGTCCATATTAAGTTTATTAAGTTTAAGTCGTAAACAACCAACGACAATCTAAGGGGATGGTGGAAAGATGGAGCCCTTAGGAAAAGGTTTGATGGACACCTTATTTTTTCATAATGGTTGTGTTTAAGTTGTTACAATGTGGAGTAAGCTGGTCGGGAGACTCGCTTACTTTTTTATGTTTCTAGATAAAATAAATTAGGGAGCCCGAAGGTTCCCTAACTTATTTAAACTATTTAGATTCTTATTTACTCTTCCTCTTCTGAACGTTCATCAGAGAAACTATAGTCAGCTACTATAGCAAGACCATTTGCAAATTTGTTAAGCTGATCTGTGGGCATCCACTGTTTAAGTTCATCCACTACAAATTGTGGACCTTTGAATTCTACGATTTCATCGATTTTCTGCCATGCTTCCATATTCTAAAAATTTGGTAAATCTTCTATAGTGTTTGGATTATTATTCAGTTTGTTCTGAACCAGAGCTGCCTGCATATCCAGCATCATGCTCATTAGTTTTGCGAATTCTTCCTTAGGGATATGAATCATATTCTCCTCATTTGGGTCAGGCAGATCAGTATAAGGAGCATTGAGATCCTCTATCATTTCGCATGATACTCGAAGGAGGTTGTTGTAGTCACTAGCTTTTGCTGCAGCGAGGTAATTATCTATTTCCCACTGTTTCTTATGTTCTCTACGCATGCACTGACATACATAACCCATAACGCAGAAGCAGTTACCATCTATTCCAACCAATGTATATTTTTCCATATTCTTGTAATTTAATCTTCTTCAAATAATAATCTCAAATACTCTTCCATAATCTTTACATTTTCACGTAACACCTTCTCTGCTTTTTCATCACTATAGCAAACACTGTCAATAGTCCCAAGCCCGTCAATATCTTCTGCTGTTGCGATCAAACCTAAACCATTATCGCAATATACATAAATTCGTACATCGCTCCATTTCTGATATATTTTGTAACGTTTATTATTGAATAATACGTTAACAGAAATACAAGCGCCTTGAATTTTTGTTGTTAGAACTTTCATAATATAATTGTTATTGTTGTTACATAGTAATTATACTAATAAAAATAAAAATAGGGAAATCTTTTAGCAAGAAAGTTTCCCTATTACCTGAACATAAATAATCATAAGAGCCCTTAATACAACTTCCTGCAGGTAAGTTCGAACCTCGGCGCAATGTGAATAAGTATGTCGGACAGATTATTTATTGGAGCGAAAAAAGCGGGGAAAATGTCCAGGGATTTAATCCGGATTGCACAACTCGGAGCGATGGATAATCCCTTCCATGTCCAGAGAACCAGAGGATTCCATGTCGCTCCTAAAATAATCTGAAAAAAGTTTATGTTTTGTTTTTTACAGTATAAACAAAACAGTATAATTACTATGTAACAACAATAACAATTATGGAAACAAAATCCTTTGAAGAAATGAGAGACCGGTTAGGTAAGATTCTGGGAATTGATTTTTCAGATATTGAAACTGGTTACAATAAGATTGAACATCGGATTTGTGAACAAGCAAATTTCGATGAGTTGACTGAAGATCAGTGGAGAGAAATCTTAGAAAAGAATGGTGACCTGTTCCAAGACGGTATACCTCATGTTTCATGGAATACAGATCGTTCTGAGATATTTCATACAATCAATAAAAATTATAAGTCATATACTGGAGATTCTTGGGATGAAACCTGGTATCATGTAATTGTTCTCTATTACAAGTTCAAATCAGGTGTTGTCATCCGCCTTAAAAAAGAAGAGCCGATTGTCTGGGGTGGTGGTAGCCGTACTCGTTACTTTGTTAACATTGTCCCTGAAGACAAACTTCCCAAAATCAATACTCATACTGCAGTGATCTTTAGTGTCAACAAAACGTATGGCAAAGTTCATATTGTTGAGCAGTATACTGGAACAGAGGATGAGGTTACAGATTGGCTCCTTGAAAAGGGCAAAAAATATGGAGATAATTGCTTTGCAAGAATAATAAAATTTGCAGAATAATTTTTCAAAATAATAAAATATCAGTATAATTACATTGTAACAAACAATAAACTTAAACAACATGAGTTCACCAATTTCCCTTTCCCTTCAACTGCGTCCTTCTGACCGCAACCGTGTTCTGACTGGCCGATTTGGCAGTCTCAATCCTGAAGGCCATGCACACCTTTTGATTTATGTACATTGCGGTACTAGTGCAGAGCGCGCCGCAGAGGCAGTCAAAGAAAAAGAATTTACTTATGAAAAAGCTCTTGCTTATATTCTTGATGGTGACCGGAGCACTATTGACGGTAACACCGCATTCCTTGACCCCAACCACGATTATCGCCCAAACGACGGTGAAACCTGGGAGCATTATCAGCCTGAGTGTGTCGACGAGCCCTATTGCTTTGACTACGGCACAGTGGCAATGTTCACGAGATCTGACGACGAGAACGAAGATGTCGAAGTTGTTTTCAAGGACAACGACGAGGACGATTACGAGCTGGTCGAAGAGTAAACATGTCAAACCTAGCACAATTCGTATTATGGCTCGAGACCGACCCTAATAAAAAATTTTGATATTTTAATTTAATATAAATAAGCAGTATAAATCTAGAGCAATTAGTATATGGCACGAGATCGACCCTAATAAAAAATTTTGATATTTTAATTTTAATTTAATATAAGCAGTATAAACCCTTTAATACCTGTCGTGATGCGTACGATTAGACTACCCACCAATTAAATAATTATATTTTTTATAATTTTAATTTAACAAATAACAAAATGAACATCAACGAAATTTTTGCAGAGTACGACACCAATATCGTTTGTGTATCTGATCTCGGTATTCAGTACAGAGGTGCACGGGTGGATTATATTACACAAGATGAACACGGGAGTGTACAAATATGGGGAGGGCATCCTGATGACAAGTACTCCGAAGAGTTTTTACCAACAAAAGAAGAACGCAAACTTATTTACGAACAAATCTTAGATGAGATGTAAATATATAATTTAAGACAGATGCCGAGATGATGGAATAGGTAGACATGACAGACTTAAAATCTGTTGGGCATTGCGCCCGTGTGGGTTCGAGTCCCATTCTCGGTACAAAATTTCATATTTTAATTGTTGTTTAAGTTGTTAAAGGGGAACCAATTTGGTTCCCCATTTTTTATTTATATGGATCTATTTCGGTCCATGCTTCGATGTTTCTTTTACGAGAGTGCCAAGTATATCCATCTAATTCTGGAACATACTCTCGGAGTTCAACGGAATATTCTCCACTAGAATCAACCGCTAACACTCTCATCGCTTTTTCATTATTATGATCTTCTGGGAAATCTCCCAAAAAAGTTTTATGCCAAATCATTTTTATTCAAATATATTTTTATATTTATAAGTTTATTAGTATAATTACTATGTAACAATAAACAACTTAAACATTTAATTATGATACAGGTTTCAACAATCCATTTTGCAGAGGTTCGTAATTTCGACGACAACAATGCTATTGTAATCACAGGTATTACTGTTAATGGTATAGATTCAATCGAAGAGATCGATAGTTTCTTCCATAAAACTGGTTTGTTTGATGCAGATAAGCATGTGACCGGAGTGAGCAAGATTTTGGACAATGTCCTTGGAGAAAACGGTCGTACTGATCTCCTGTTCCACCTCACAGATGAGGGCAGTATCAACCCAATGGTTCGTTTACAGATGAGAATGAGGGGTATGGGTGTAATGTGGACAAATGATTTTATTGATAATTATTCAAAAGATTATTTTGAATAATCAATAAAAATCAGTATAATTACTATGTAACAACAAAACAATTTAATCATGGAATTTTCAGTAGGTAACAAAATTCAAATCATCAAAATGGATGATGAGTTTGCAGGCGATTGTTACAACGGCAAGACTGGTACAATTGAATATATTGACAGCCTTGGACAATTACACGGAACGTGGGGTGGTTTGGCAATAATTCCCGAAATCGATATTGTTATAAAACTATGAAAACAATTGCAATATTAAATTACAACACTTGTCAAGTAGAATTTCTTGAAATCCCGAGTGCTTGTGACACCGCAGAACAAATCGAGGAATATCTGTTTGATACTCTTGATTACAATTCAGATGAGGTTTATTACATGGAATGTAAAAAAGATACAAAGATAAATTTCAATAAGGTTGTAAACGGCAGAGTAGTGACAGTAAATGAAATTGACCTTGATTAAATTTTTCAAAAACAAAATTCAGTAGTATAATTACATTGTAAAATTTATATATCATGAGTACAGAAGAGAGACAAGAAATTTTGGAAGACATTAACAGCAGCGTTGATGATTTTTTCTGGGACTATTGTGGCGAAGACGGATATGACTCTTTCCGTGACCGTGTTAAAGATATGCAAGCAATGGCAGCTTACGCTAACGACCCAATGGTTGACCACTGTATTGATGTAATATCTGAAGATTTCCCAGATATTGACCTTGACGAAGAGTTCAGATCGGAAATCGTGGACAGGCTTGCTCAACTCGCCGATTACGAAATAAATTAAAAAATTTTATATTCGATATTGGGGCCCGGTAATTTGGCCGGGTCCCCCGTTGCAGGAAAATAATTTTAAATAACTAAATAATATGAACGTTACAAGAGATCAGTTTAAGCTGTCTTTTATGGAGACAGAGTTTCATGTCAGCACCTCACGCAAGACCGGTAAGACCGTTGTAACATGCACGCTGACAGGTTTTATTCGCCAGCCGGAAATTCAAAATGGCGAAGTGTTCAATGTCCTGCCTTGTTGGACCGATAACTTAATAATCACCGTAACAGGTAAGGCAGTATGTTCTGCGAATGATGCTGACAACGTAGAAATCGGTAAAGCTGTGGCACAGGCCAAGGCAGAGTCAAAGTGCTATGCATCAGTATCCAAGTTCCTTCGTGACCGCGTAGCTCAGGGGTGTGCAATCCTTACTGCTGCTATGGATAACTTCGAGGACAAGGCAAAGGGTGTTATTGCCCACAACGAAGAGTACATCAATAAGGTTACTGACTCGACATCAGAGCTTTATCAGAGGAAGCTAGCTAAGTAACACTACACAATAAAACCTAAACGATAATCCTTTCAGAAATTCTGGAAGGATTTTTCTTTTTATTTCTAGAAAGTTTTTCTAGAAATTTTTTAGAAAAAAATCTAGAAAAATTCTAAAAAAATCCTGAAAAATTGTTTTTTCATAGTTTTCAATTGTTCTCTAAGTTATTGGTAATCAATAGGTTATAAAGAATAGGAGCGAATTAACAATTTTTTCAGGGTAAAAAACAGGAAAAAACAATCGCTCTTCAGGAAAAAACAACGATGCAATTATAAGCTGAGTGAAGAAGAATTCTTCTTTCTAGATTCTTCTTCTAGATTAATCGCTCTTTGATGTAGAATTACTAGAAAAACTAGCAAGAAAATGCATAAAGAGAAATAATGCATTCTTTTCTTAGAAATGCATCTGAGCTCAGAGCGAAGAAGAATTCTTCTTCTAGATTCTTCTTTTAGAAGATTCGCTTTCTTGCATAAATAAACCCCCTAAAATAAGGAGGTTATTATGTTGATTTATATAATCGATTGATAATCAATATACCTTTCCAGAATCTAAATCATCTAAGCAGATCGGTGTAGTATTATCGTATAAATCTATGGATACATATTTTCTTTCTTCTCCTTTTCGATTATATAATGAATCAAATCTTATATCTAAGATATCATATAGATAATCATCGATATCACTATTGATAATAACAGGAAGATTATCGTTAACACCTTTTTCTGAAAGATCTTCTAGTTTATTAATGAGCTCTCTTAAAGTAATTCTTTTTTCCATTTTCTTATGTTTATATGTTCTTATATATTATATACTACAAAAAAGTGGAAATGTTTCACAACATCTCCACCTCCTGAAATTCATTGCTTAAAACCAAAGTTTAACTCTTTACGACAGTCTTGAATGCTGAAGCAATAATGTTTATGAGAATCAGAATCCCAAAAGTCTGGCCGAAAGTAAGAACGGGTGCACTAGCCCAAAACAGCGGCATCAACCAGTTCCATAAAGCCATTACGACCCATACTTCAAATAATGTTAAGAGTGCGATGATAACTAATGTCAAGAAACACCCAATAAATACTTTACTCATATTATTTAGTTTTTAATTTATTATTCTTCACTAATAAGTTTCTCAAGCTTAGTTCCTTCAAGAACTTTATGAGGTTTTACTAGATACCAAACTAGCATCGGTCCAAAGATTCCAACGATGTACATCCAAATGGGAAGGCCTTGAATAGATACTGTTACTGCAAACATGAACAGAAGGATGCACATCAATGCGTAATTAAAAATCTTTTTCATATTTTATCGTTTTTAGTTTGTTATATAAATTATACTCGTGTAGTAATTTATTTGAAAATTTTATAGGAATTTTTTTCAAATTATTTCAGGAGCGACGGTTAATGTGGAAACCATCCCGACATTAATCTACATTAACATCACTCAGAGCGTAATGGAATCCAGAAACCATCCCGGGAATTACTACGCTCCGAGTCTACTAGAATCTAGAAATCCCTGGACCAGAAACCGGATTAACTATCGCTCCTGAGATTTCAAATCTTTTTTTGAATTATATTTTTCAAATCAATATATTGTTAGTATAATTACTATGTAACAATAACAACAATTATGGAAACTTTAATTAACATTCTTTTGATTATCATTGCAATCATTGCTGTAATTATTCTGTTACCTTTCGCTGTTAATGCAATCCTCTGGGTAATCGCGAATATATTTTGGATTACAGTAATCGCTATTGTTTCAATAATTGTTTGTGCAATTTTACAAATCGGATAATATGAAAACAAATACTGGTTTACAAGTTGGTAATTTGCTTTACAATCACAGGAGATGGGCTTGTCCGATTCTAGAAATCGGGGCAGATCGTGTGACAGTAATTGCCAGACATTACGGCGAAGAATCTTTTCTTCTAGAAGATATGAGGGAAATAGATCTCTCTGAAGATTTAATTCCAAAACTTGGGTTTGAAAAAGAACATCAAGAGAATTGTCACTTTGACCATTTTTGGATGCATACACAATTCGAAGAGCAAGATGAAGAAGAAAAAGAAGAGGAAGAAGCTTCACTCTTATATAAAATAAAATTATTCCAATCCATGTATAATGGTTACTGGGCAGAAATCTATAATCATGTTACAGGAGCAAGATTCTTTGGACAAGTAAAATTCTTACATCAACTCCAGAATGCATGTGACCAGTGTGAAGTTCCTTTCGAAATAAAACAAGAAATAATAGATAAACTATGAACAAGCCAGATATTAGAAAACAAGTAGAAGATGCTTTACAAAGGGCTAAAGATTCAGGTTATGTATCCATGTATCCAACTGATGAAGAGCTCTGGAACAAAGTAGATCTAGTCTTAGGGGATATACCCGAGCTTGATATGTATTCTGAACAGAATTATCAGTACGCACAAGATGTTTTAATTTCTTTAGCAAATTAAAATTTTTGGTGAAATTTTTTAATTTGTTTGTTGTTCGTAGTATAATTACTATGTAACAACAAACAATTTATTATAATATGAAAACTGGATTTCAAATACAAGTTGCTTGTCACAATTACGAAACTGGTGACACTACTTACAATAAAGAAGTAACTCTTACTGATCTTGAGAGATTCAAGGATTTGATTCATGTAATCAACACTCAATCAAAGACTACTTGGAACTGGTTTGACAGACTCCCTGATAAGTGGGATGGAACGAAATTCGTAAGAGATTATTGGTTGCTCAATCATAAAATGAAAGAAAAATTTGGCCAGGAATTTGATACTGGTTTAGTTGAAGAGTTTTTCAAAAGATTTACTCCACGTGGAGGAGAAAGAATAGAATCAATAAAGATCTACAAGGTAGAAGAAATAGAACTCTAAAAAGAAACCACTATGATAAAGATTAAGACTACATGCCCTTTCTGTGGCAAAGAGAACATTGTAGAAGTAGATGAAGCTTCTTACAATCGTTGGCGATCTGGCGAACTTATTCAGAACGTCTGGCCAAATATGAAACCTGCAACAAGGGAATTACTGATCACTGGTATTTGTGATTCTTGTTTCCCCTCATAAAAAATAAAACAATGGACGAGAATAAAATTAAAGATATTCTTTTGACAATGATTGAATGGAAATTGTTAGATCCTAAAAGATTATACGATGTATCATATGTCAAAGAGCGACTTGAAATCTATCTAGAATCTAGAAGATTTGTTTTCGAAAATTTCAAAGGAATGTTTTAACAAATAAAAATATAAAATTATGGGACCAGATAATTATCGTAAGTAATAAAAGTTTCCTGAAACTATAAATCAGGTGGCGGCCTCATGGAAAAATTCCATGTTGTAATTTCAAAAATTAAAATTAAGAGATTATGACTAAGAAATTTTGGGCCGATTGGCAAGAGAGAATTAACGAAACTAGAAACATTTGGGTATTTTATACTTGGAATGATTACAAAGGAATTGAAAGAAAATATGTAAGTCACAGATTAATGTATGAAGACCAAGGAGACAGATTATTAAGAGCAGTATTCCATAAAGATGTTGTTGAATTGGTTATAGAACAACGAAGAGTTAAACTTAACAAAGGATTCAAATCAGGAACTCATACTCACATTGAAAACAAGTATATAACATTGCATCGGACAGAGATCGCAAGCATAGATTTCTTTGGATTCAAGTAATACTCTCTGCTAAAGATTCCCCCTATATAGGGGGATTTTTAGTATGTATTCAGTAGAAAATAATTCTGAGCGACTAGTCCTATTATGGATCCCGGGCTCGGAGCGTGGTAATCCTAGAATTCTGGAAGGAAGATTTCTAGAATTTTATCGCTCCAGAGAAATACAACCACCGGTGGTTGTAATTGATGAATACAACCTTTTTTGGTTGTATTTTTCTAGAGCGACAGTTAATCCGGTTTCTGGTCCAGGGATTTCTAGATTCAAGCAAGCTCGGAGCGATTGTAATGTGGAAGATGTCCAGGGATGGTTTCCACTTCTAGCGGGCTCCTATGATTTCAAAAATTTATTTGAAATTATTTTTTGTTTTTATATTTTTTAAGTATAATTACTATGTAACAACAAACAACAATAATTATGGTTACAGTACTTGCAACAAATTCACAAATTGGTTATTCGTCAACAACCATAATGTACAACAAAAAGAGATTTAAGATTTCTTGTGAAAACGGAAATTGTTATTCTCATTTGAGAGTATTTATGTATACACCTAATGGCTTAGCAGAAATTGCTGGCGGTGCTGATATACAAGGGAGCCGGTCAGTAAGTTATGTTTGGGATGATGACAAAAGAATAAAGGCTCAAGAAGACAATATCAAGATTGCAATTGAATATATCAAATTGATATTTTGAAATGGTTGAGAAAAAAATTATAGATACAAATCAGGTGATTGAACTTGTTTTCAATACATCTGATTTCCCGTTCCTGAGAGAACACATACTGGATAGTGAAGAAGTTTCTTTGATTCACGGAACTCCAGTAATCAATTATATCAACGGTAAAAATTTCAATAAGAATCTTTATACTGATCTGAGTAAAAACTCCTCATTAAAATGGTTGGGAATTTATGACAACAACAGATTAGTTTGTTTACAGTTGATATTTTTTGGTGAAGACCAGATAGAGCTGATCATCATAGAAAAGAATCCACATGTCCGGACTCCTCTTTCTGTCTTTTCTGAAGTACTTGATTACTGCAAACAATTTGATTTGCCTATTGTAACATTTCCAGAAAATGATAAATTATCTGAGTATTATAAGAAATTTGGTTTCAAAGAAATTTCCCAAGGGTACCTGAAATTAGTATAATTACTATGTAACAATAAAACAAAAAGGTCATGATTAAGAAATTCTGGAATTGGTTTAAGAGTTTATTTGAATCTAAACCTTCAATTAAAGTTCAGTTCTTTGCTCATTCAATTTCAATGGCAAAATCTGAATTTGCTAAGATGAGAAAGTTTTTTGAGGGAAACCTTGAAGTCGAAATTGAAAGAATCTCTGATGAATCATTTGATTTGTGGAAATTGGTCCTTGCTATGGATGAATACGGAAACAGAATTAAAGCAGTTGAACAGGTAGGTTACTACAATGGAGAGACTGAAACATTCTATTCTACCCACTCGTTTGATACTCTTTATCAAATCTATTCAGATAACGCTTAAAAATAAAATACTATGGCTACAATTACAGTAAATATAAATCTTATGAACAGTATGATGTTTGTTGAACTCGTTGCAAAAGAGTTTGCAAACATGTTCAACTGTCTGGTTAATTCTTGTTCTACTTTCGCTGACATCAATGCTGCAAAGATTATGTGCCAGAAATTCATCGAAAAAGATCACGAGTTTGCCGTGAAGAATCTAGATCCAATGCTCCGCTCGATCTTCAAAGAAATGGGCCTTGACATTGATGTTAATGACTTAACTGTTGAAGAGTATCGAGAGATCCAAGACCTGGTTATGTGTCACGCTGCAGTACACATTACACTATTGTAAATCCTGTTGTTTTTTGTTACATAAGTTTTTCCTTGAGGTTCCCAAATTCGGGAACCTTTTTATTTTTATATGTAATTATAAAATTTATTTTATTATAAAAACTTCCAAGAACTCTTAAAAACTTATTTTTTGCTCTCTAACTTATTGAGTATCAATATCCCCACGTGCTCAATTTTTGCAAGAGCGATAATTAAATTTTATAATAATTATATCCACTAAATATTTCGCTCCTACGTCCGAGATGTCCTATTGATTATCAAACAGTTACAAACATATAAATTTTATTTTCTAAAGTGATCTCAAACTTCACATCTTACATAAATAATTAAATTTACTCAACTGTAACTGTTTGAAAATCAATACTTAATTTTTCTCATTTTTGACAAGAGCGAAAGATATTTTTAATATTCTTACTTAAAGTAAAAAGATTCGCTCTTCTGCCACCGAAACTATATTGGAATCCAATAAGTTAGAGACTCAAAATTTTAATTTTCCAAAACTTCTAGAATCTCACATTCTTATAAGAAAAATAAATCATAAAGAGCCGATCTTCTAGCTAGCATGATTTATCAACCACTCTCAGAGCCTTGCAATCCAAATTCCATAGGGAGGACATTTCTAGATTCTTTTCACTCCCCTATATAGGGAACCAGAATTTTCTAGTAATTCTATTTAGTTTATTCCCTATATAGGGATCTAGCATGGATTACATGCACTCAAGAGCGATAAAACTTTTTTCTAGATATCCAGCATATTCTTATTCTTCGCTCTTCTTCTCTTGGAAATCAATCAGTTAGCCCGAGCAAATGAAAAGTTTTCATAAGTTTTTGCGAGTTTCTTACTTTTCTTGGAAGTTTTAGCTCTAACTCATTGATTACCAATAAAAGTAGAGCGACGAATATAGAATATGCTAGAATAATGCATCGCTCTTTCATCTTTTTTCTAAGATTCTTCCCTATATAGGTGGATTCTAGATATGTCTCGGCACTCACTTTCTAGTGTGCTAACCATTTTAATAGTTCTATTTACAACTCTTATCCTTGTTTTGAATACATAAGATTCTTATTTGTAGCTATTATATGGATTAAATAGCCAAAAGAGCGAAATTATGTAAGAATTCTAGCTGGATTACCTGTCACTCTCCACCATTTTTATCCTTTCTACTTCTCTATATAGGGTATTTACTAGCTAGATATAGTATTAGAGCGAATCAACCGGTATACATATTTCGCTCTTATGCCATATTACTATCTATTTCTACCCCCTATATAGGGTAAAACAAGGTTAAATTGTCAAAAGAGCGATAGTTAATTCCTAGTAATGGATTCATATATCGCTTTCCGAGCATTTTCTGCTACATGTATCCATATAATACCCTATATAGGGTGGTTGGGGTATATAGGGTATAGGGCCCCTGGGGAGCCTATATAGGGATCCATTCTAGATGTATTCAAAACTACTCACTGATTTGTGCATTACTAGTGAGCATAAAAGTGTGCACAGAAGTGTGATGGATAGTGAGTGTGTTAGTGAGCACGAGAGTGTGAATGAATCCGTTGTTGTGGAAATGCATTTCGCTTTCATTGCGATGCACGCATTTAGTGCGCGAGTGTGTGCGTGAATGAGTGTGTGTTTGTGTGCACATTCGTGAATGCTAAATGAATGCGTGTGTGCACACGAGAGTGTGAGTGTGCGAATGATCATTCGTGCGAGAATTCTCTTGAGCGTGATGAGGGG
>Ga0326511_10001385_pt1 | contig 20083 bp, 17 predicted proteins | sample 0_2496_0518_D_FD_203701 | JGI IMG/M metagenome (GOLD analysis project Ga0326511, IMG submission 203701) | Bovine rumen microbial communities from UC Davis, California, United States - 0_2496_0518 | ecosystem: Host-associated > Mammals > Digestive system > Stomach > Rumen | place: USA... | reverse complement strand
TTTCTGCTTCTTCATCTGCCGTTCCATTTTCCTTTGTTCTTTCCTGACGCGTTTTTGCCTTTCCTTTAGGAACTTTTTTGTTGTTTGAAATTACATTAAAATCCCAAATACAGGGTTCACCCGTCAAATTCGAGACCAGGTAATAATCATGCTTTCGGAAATCATGGGGCCAGTTTTTCACAGAGTAATCATAAATAAGAATGACCGAACTATCATCGTCCTCATCGCGTACCACACGAATTTTTGAAACATCCCAGAGAATGGCATGTCGTCTTCCCCAGTAAGCATAATGTGTAGCATAAGCAAGCGATGGAATAAGCAGGCACAGAACCAGTATCAACGCTATCCATTTCTTCTTTTTCATGGTTTACAGTCCTTCACCGGCTCCCAGAGCAAGTTTTGTGTTCTTCCGGCGATTTACGCCTTCTCGATTGCTGCATATTGCAGCGCCAGCTTCATAGGTTTTCCGTTATGGTCGATTAACAAATGAAGCTCGTTTTTTCCATTCTCGCCCCGGAAAGCTTCTTCCAAAATCCACCAGAAATCAGATATCAGAAGTCCGTCTTCGTCCATATATGTTTGTATTTGAAAAGGAATCTCATTTTCAAGTAAGACCACACCGGAAAGTCGGAGCAGAACGTAAGGGTTCTCTATCGAATACGGGTCTCTCAGGCGTATTTCGAGTTCTCTCCCTTTTTTTGCGATGGACAGTACCCGAAAGTCATGAAATCCCCAACCGCCGAAAACATCCTCTGTCTCCGAAGCTGCCAAAAAGTCGGCAAGTGGTTTAGCGGTTGCCAATTGCTTTTCTGCATTTTTCTTGTATGCCTTCTCGTATTGGTCAAGTTTCAAATAAGCCGTTGCCGGAAGGTCAATGCGTTTCTTTTTCGAATCACATTTTTCCAGTTCGAAAGCAACGGCTTTCTGATACAGAGTCTCGATTTCCTCTTCGGTATAACCCTCGTCGGAAACCAAGTTATAATCGCTCAACCATTCCGAAGAAAGGTACTCCTGCAAAAACTCTTTTGAATACTGGACCATTTCATTCCCTCCTCCGGCGATTTACCCTTCCGGAAGTTGTGTTTCCGGTTGGAGGCTTTCCAGAATTTGAATGGCGAAGTTCAGCAGATGGTCTTCTCCAACGGTGCGGTCAGACTGCATCTGCTGATCATAGTCTAAGGCTCCCCCTGCCGTAATGAGGGAGGCATGAATAATGCCGTCTGAGCCTTGCACCAAATACAACGTAACAGTATCCCGGTTGAAATCTTCCGGAGAAAACCGTTCGTAGACATGAGTGACCGTGTTCACACCGTCAACGTGGACGGTGCTCTCGCCTACAAAAGTTGCAGTCAGGCTTTCTTTGATAAAAGCATGGTTGAACTGGCGAGCTTTTTCATAGATATCGCCTTTGAGTGTCATTTCAAAACGAGGCACATCGCCACCCCTTTACATGCTTTTCAACATCGCTTTAATGCGATTCATCACTACATATTCGCGGACCTTTGGCAGCTTTGTGAAGAATACACCCTGGCCCGCAACAAAACAGGAAACATAGATTTGCTCATCGGTGCCCTGCGACATGGAAACGGTGATCGATAAAGCACTGTCGGTCGGGATCTCATCTGCAAGAGTTTCGGCCAGGCCAAAGTCGCCAAACTCTTCCATTGGGCTTCGCTCAATGGAAGGAGCATTGTTGAATACCTCGACGAGGCAAACAACATCGTCAACGAAGAACGCACTGGCGCCTGCCACCGTCGTCGCAATACCCGTCGCAAGCAACTGCTTCTCGAGTTCTACGATCAACGCTCTGCAGTCGCCCTGCACGACCATCTCAAACTTCGGCATTCACACACCTCCTGTTGTGCTTGTCAGGCGATTCACCCTTTCAACTCTTTTCATCTGGTATGGGTTATTTATTTAATGCAAGCCAATGCTTCTTGATGAGTTGGAAAGTTTTATCGCTTACAGGAAGGATCTCCATTGAGTCAAATATTGCCGCGTCGGAAATAACATCAAATGACATGTTCATATCTTCAAGCATCAACTTGGATATTCCAAATGTTTTCTCTTCTTCGAGTGGCACTAAGGTTCCATAATGGTACTCAGCTCCAACCCCAGAGTATTTGATATACACGTCCCACTCTTCAACAATCATATCCTTTGTGATCGCTTCTTTTTTCCAGGACTCCTTCTCTGTGGCTCGAAGCATATCGGCCTGGATCGTCTTGATTTCATCCCTGTCTTTAATAACCATTCTGACAGCTTCAAAATCAGAAGTATAATACTCCATTGCAATCGTTTCGATTTCTTTCAAGTTCCGATAATTTGGCAATGCATAATCTTCTTTGATATATAGTTCCGGCCAATCAGCGCCTAAAGAAAGAAACATTTGAAGGTCTTTATTTTTATATGTCAGAACCGAAACATCCTTTTTTCCATTTTCAGCATAGGATGCTTTTGCTTCAACGGTCTCTGCATCTTCCGGTATGATCCAAACAGAATCGAGAGGGTTTGCATATTCCTCCCGCATGTCTGTATACCAGGAGCCATTATAATAGATTCGTTCCGTATCATACTCATATCGACCAGTATCGTCTTCGTCTCCTCCGAGTGCAAAGACCAGAAGACCCAAAAAACTGGCAATTGGAACGACGATTATCATGACCAGGATCAGGATGTCCATAATGATAATGGAACCCAGTACTTTCTTACCATCTTTGTTCATAGTAATACCTCTTAGAAGACAATCAGCGCATCGGAAAACAGAGAGTCATAATCGATTTCATCCATCGACATGTCGTAATCCTCAGAATAATAATCATCATCGTCGGAAAATAGATCGTCAGGGGTCAAATACAAGCCTGCAAGAATGAGAGCTAAAGTCAACAGCAATGTCATTACCACACCGAGGACAAGCGATCCATTCAAACTCTTCTTGACAACACTTCCCGTTTTTAAAGTGATTGCTTTATTGATGCGATCTTGCATAACAAGACCGGCAATAAAGAGACCACCAAAGAACATCAAAAGAATCGAGAGAATGTCATTGTCATCGCTTCGATCGTAGTCGGCCATCATCATGTCCAAACACTTCGAGGTTTGGTAGTACCAAAAAATGTCATAAAACGGAATCAGGCAAAGTAACATTTGGCCCAAAGGGCTGCGCTTCTCCAGCTCAGTTTCCTCGTTCGTAAACTCAGTTATCTTATAAATCCAGTAAAGCCAGTAAAAACCAATCGTAACTATGCTTAGCAAGGCAACTGTTACCAGGTTTCTTTGGTTTTTTTCCATCTTTATTCCCTCCATATTATTCACTCTCATCCGGGATGAGATCATAATACTTCAACCATTCAACATCGTAATACTCCTGAAGGAATTCTTTCGAGTACTGTACCATCAGCTCACCTCCCGCGATGTACACCCGCTCCCCAGAAAAGGTATGCTTTATCAAACAAACGACGAATCGTTCTCTGCAGTAGGGGCAATCGTCTTCGTTTCAAATCGTTTCTTGATATATTTCTTCTTCTCATCGGGTTTTTTCCCATCCCAGTAATGCAGTTCCAATTCCTTGACGTACTGTTGGGAAAGATGTTTAAAACCATCCTCTTTCATGACGTTGATCCATCCGTTCACATTGCAGACAGAGGAGTCTTCTGCACCAAGGGTAAAATATTCGACTTCTTCGAGCCTTTGCATATGCTCCAGTTGATCAAGACCGGTCATCGTTATCACAACAACATAATCGTCATCTGTTTCAAGGAACTGAGTCGTGACAAAATCAAGTTCTTCGATACCGGGATAGTTTTCTTCCGGTGTCCAGATGTCGTCTTTTGTCCAACCATTTGCTTTCGGGTAACGAAGCTCTTCCACCCATGCTTTCATGAGTTTGCTTTCTTTCCCGTAATAGAAAATATCATATTGATCAAAAGTCGTTTCTTCATCGGCTTTCTTCCCCATGATATACGTTTCGGTTGAGGAATCCTTATCGTGGACGGAACGGCCGGTATCCTCGACCGCCAGTATTTCCCAAACCGGTTCGCCGGCATAGGTCACCTCGTAGATATGACCCTCCTCGAACCTGACAGGGCCTTCCACCAGTTCCCGTCGTTTGTCGTGGATATCCGGGCAGAACACCTCTCCGTTATCCAGCCGGTAGAAATTATACGTTTCATAGTCAATGTATGGAATCAACGGGATCAGAGGGTCATCGGATGACAGGTAAACCGCTTCGGTTGTTACCGTCTCATAGTTTTTTGCAGCATGGATATCAACTGCGACCATTGCCGAAATAGAAGCTACTGCACTGAGAAAAGCCACAACAATGATGCGGAGCGGTTTTCCTCGTACTTTTCCCATCGCCGTAAGCACGATCAGAATGATCAGGGGAATCATAAGAAACGCGCCATACAACAAGCCCAATTCCAACGGTCTTAAGTATAAATACTCTGTATTAAACACATTTTCCCTCCCTGCAAATCAACCATTCGTTTGTTCTTCAGAAACCACTTTTCCATTCTCGATGGAATAAAGAGTTCCATCGCCGGAGTCCACGGTACCATAGAAGTCAAAGTCAACATAGCCATCCACAATGTACCAAAGACCCTGTTCATTCTCGGCAACACCGGTAAAATCTTCTTCGACTTTGTCCCCTTTCATAAGAGCCCAGCGTCCATCTTTCGTCTGCCTTACACTCTCTTCCGCGTCCAGTTCGATTTCGTTGTTTTCTTCCTCCGGAAGTTCACCGGTAATCAGGTTGTAGCCAAAGTCGTAGCCTTGCTGGAATGCCTCCGGATGTTGCTCAATGGAACGGATGACATTCAATGCAGAAAGGGCAATAATACCTACGCTTAATATAACGAGTGCAATGCCCAGAGCCAATGCCCCGCTGATGTTTCCGTCCACTTTTTCTCCGGTCCGCAGGCCCAGAGCCGTGTTGATCTTATCCTGCAGGTACAACGATGTCGTAAAACGTCCTCCAAAAAACATCAGGAGGATCGTCAGGATGCCACTGTCACTTTCCTGGCCTGCCGATGCCATCATGACATCAACACGTTTTGAGGTCTGGTAATACCAGTAAATGTCATAAAAGGGCACCAGCATGCAGAGGAACAATTGAGCGACCGGGCTACGCTCCGGCAAAGTCTTGACATGGTTCGACAGCTGAGTCACTTTGTAGATCCAGTAAAGCCAGTAGATGCCAAGCGTAACGAACCCGAGAAGCAGCATTTTCACAAGGTTTCTTTTATTCTGCTCTGCCATAATCAAGACCTCCATATTCTTTGACTAACTGTTAACGTAATTCACAAAACGTTCACAACTCAATTATGGCACATCGCCTATCAAAAGTAAAGGTTTACGTTACAGCTTTCAGGAAGATAACAATGAGCAATTTTAACTCTTTGCAAAAGAAAAGGCTCTGCATTGTTGCAGAGCCAAAACCATTTTGGGTTACTGTTCGTATGCGTTATCTTTTGTTGCCTGGCGACTTCGCTTTTGCCGGCGATTTACTCTGCGGCCTTCTGACTGACGACCTGACCTTTCTCGACGGTGTAGGCCGTGCCTTTGCCGTCGGTGAGGGTGCCGGAGAAGTTAAAGTTCACGTACCCGTTTTCGAGGTACCAGATGCCATTCTCGTTCTCGGCCACGCCGGTGAAGTCGGTGTTGACCACGCCGTCCTTGACGAGGGCCCAGCGGCCGGGAGACGTCTCGATGACTTCCCCGTATTTCTGGCTGTTCTCATCGAGCAGTTCGTCGATATCAGATGGTTCGTACCCCGGTCCTGCAGCTTCTTCCCCGGACGTAATTTCATCCCAGTTCCAGCTCCCGTCCTCCGTGATTTCGGTATTGTTGGACAGTGCCACGATACCGCCGATGAGGAGTCCGATGGCCAGCAGGAACCCAAGGGCCCCGATAACGATCGGGAACCAGACCGTCTGCGTTAAGGGCTTTTTATAAGGCTCTCCACAATGCGGACAGGCATGGACGTCATTCGGGAAGACCGCGTGACACTTCCGGCATACCCCTTCCCCGTTCGTGTTGGGACCGGCGCCGCTACGGACGGCTTCGATGCGGTTGATTTGGTCCTGCAGGATGACTGCTCCGATGATGTCGAGGCCGAAGATGCCGAGGAGGAGCGTGACGATGGAATTGTCGTTGAACACCTCGACGGGTTCCCCGAGGTTCACCAGTTTCTTCGACGTCTTGTAGAACCAGTACAGTTCGTAGTACGGGATGAAGATAACGAGCAGCAGCTGCACGAGCGGGCTCTGCTGTGCCGTGTTCCGGTCGCGATTTGCGTATTCCGTGGTCTTATAGACCCAGTAAAGGAAGTAGATGCCGAGGGTGCAGACCATGAGCACGACAAAACTCACGAGGTTTCGCATGTTCTCCGGTTTTCTCCAGTTCCCGCTCGTGTAGACCGGGTTGTCAGACCTTGTGCCATAGGTTCTCATTGTCATTGAAAACTCTCCTTTGGACTCTTGCACGAGTTTCACAATTTGTCTCTTTTATTATGACACTTATCTACTGTTAAGTAAATATTTATACTGCAAATCGGCAACAAAAAAAGCAGAAAAAATCACACATATGTCAAAAAAAGCCCTGCTTTCACAGGGCTTTTTAACAAATGTTATTTCGCCTGACCGTTGAGTGAGGCAAAGGCTTTTTTATTGTTCCTGTAGAGGCTCTTGAAGACCTCGAAGTTGCGGTCGTGGACTGCCTTGTTGGCCGGGTTCGGCTCGTAGGTCTTGCTGGCCGGGATGAAGTCCTTGACCTTGTCGATGGAGCTGATGACACCGAGGCCGACCCCCATAATGGCGGCGGCACCAACGGCACCGACGTTCTGGGGCGAACGGACCGTCTCGACCTTCCGGCCGGTGACGTCCGCGAGGATCTGGCAGGTGACCGGAGACAGTGCGCCGCCGCCGACGAAGCGGATGGTGTCGGAGGTCTTGACGTGCTTCGCTTCCTGCTCGAGCATCCAGCGCTGGTGGTAGCAGACACCTTCGACGACCGCACGGATCATCTCGCGTTTGCCGGTCTCCAGCGTGATGTTGAAGAACATGCCCGCCGCGTTCGGGTCCTCGAAGGGACAGCGGTTGCCGTGGAGCCAGGGTGTGAAGATGACGCCGTTGGAACCGGCCGGGACCGTGCGCATGATCTCGGTCAGGTAGTCGTAAAGGGACGTGTAGGCTGCCTCGAAGCCCTGACGGTTCTCGGTGACGTCGTGCTTGTCGAGGTAGATGTCCACTTCATCGAGGGCCAGGTGGTCCTTGACCCACTCGACACACTTGGCAGCGGTCTCCATCTCGGCGAAATAGTTGTAACGGCCTTCCTGGGCGCCGACGATGGCGGCGATCATGGCCATGACGTCGACCTTCTGTTTTTCCAGAACGGTGCCGACCCAGCCGGACGTACCGGAATAGATGTGTGTATCGCCCGGGAGGACAGAGCCTGCGCCCACCGGGATGAGGGACGCGTCTCCGCCACCGCCGAAGACAGCGATGCCGGGAACAAGGCCGAGGTCTTCCGCCGCTTTCGCGGTCAGAGGACCGACTTCGTCCGTGGACTTGCAGATGTCAGGCAGGTGCTCTTTGTAGATGCCCATCATGTCGCAGATCTTGTCGCTCCAGCCCTCGTGGCCCTTGCGGGTATCGTAGAGCAGTGTCGCGAACGCGGAGTCTTCCGTCATGACACATTTGCCGGTGCAGCGGCAGATGAGGTATTCCTTGACGTCGAGCCACTTGTAGATCTTGTCGTAGACTTCGGGCTCGTTGTTCTTGATCCAGAGATATTTGAAGATGGGGTCCTTGACGGAGGAGGACACCGCATGGGTGTAGTAGAAGTACGGCAGGAACTTGAACAGGTTGGCGCCGGCGACCTGCGGGCCGTAGGCGATGGTGTCCTTCAGTTCCTTCTTGGCACGCTGGTCCATGTAGGACATGGCGGGCCGGAGGGCGTTGCCCTCTTTGTCGACGACCACGACACCCTGCATCTGGCTGCAGAAGGAGATGCCGTCGACCTGCTCCGGTTTGATGTCCGTCTGCGAGAAGATCTTCTTCGTGGTGACGCACATCGCCTCCCACCAGTCGTCGACGTTCTGCTCGACGCCGCCGTTTTCGAGAACGGTAAGACCGTAACCCATGGAGGCGGACTCCAGCAGAGTGATGATCTGGTCGATGCGGAAGAGACAGGTCTTGACGCCGGTGGTGCCGATGTCATAGGACACTACGTATTTTTCCATGTTGATTACTCCTTATTCAGTCTCATTTCTCTAGTTTTTTCACATCGCTGTGGGAGAACGTGAAGGCGGACTCCAGGAATTTCAGCAGCTCCCGTACGACCTTCTCGTCGTCGTCGAAGATGTCGTCTCCGCAGTAGACCTTGAACCGCTCGCGATAGTAGTCGCAGGTGTAGGAGAACTGCAGCGTCATCAGAAGGGAGTCGAAGAAGAACGCGAACATGCGCTCGTCCATGTCTTCCCGGATGTCTCCCTCTTCCTTCGCCCGCTTCAGGAAGCCGGCGTAAGCTTCATAGGAGATGCTTTCGATCTTGTCAGCGTAGTAGCGGACTTTTTTCTCATCGGACATTTTCGTGATCTCATTGTAGAGCTTCACATAGCGAGAGTCCTGCCCGGACGACTTCTGGATGGTCCGGATGAGCTTCTCCGCCCGGACGAGGATCTTGTCGTCGGACTGAAGGACCTCTTCGATGACGGCATGGAGTTCACTGATCGCTTCTTCCAGACACAGGATGAACAGGTCCTCTTTGGTTTCAAAGTATTTATACATGAGGCCGATGGAAATGCCGGCCTTTTTCGCAATGACGTTGATGTTCGCGTTCTCGAAGCCGAGTTTCGAAAACTCGTCGATGCCGGTCTGCAGCACGGTCATGCGGCGTTCCGGATCGGCCCGATCGAACGCGGGTTTACAGTGTTTACTCTCCATATGGTACCTCCCAAACCTCACAGGGGTGAGCAATCGCTCATCATCATTATAATACATCGCCCAAAAACTTTGCAAGGCAAGGATAGATTCTGTGAAAAGAGTGCATAAAATTTCGGTTTTTGGCGCGTTTGCTCTTCCCTTTGACTATCAAGTTTGATATACTATTGTTGTTAAAGCGTGAGCGGTCGCTCACCCCACAGATTATCCAAACGGAGGAATGAAACTATGGATACCAGATTTGCAATCTCCCAGTATCCGGATACCGACCGGATCAACCAGGAACTCAACCAGCTCATCAAGAGCCCCATCTATTCCATCAAGCCGGAAGTCCTGGCTCAGTACGAGTCCGAATACTACGGCAAAAAGTGCCAGAAGTCCAAAGTGATGATCGACGAAGCCAAGACGGTCATCCCCGGCGGCGTCCAGCACAATCTCGCGTTCAACTACCCCTTCCCTCTGGTCTTTACCAAGGCGGAAGGCGCCAAACTCTATGACATCGACGGCAACGAGTACTACGACCTGCTCCAGGCCGGCGGCCCGACCATCCTCGGTTCCAACGACCCCGTCGTCCGTGAAGCGGTCATCGATCTTCTGAACACCTGCGGTCCCTCCACCGGTCTGTTCCATGAGTGCGAGTACAAACTTGGCAAGAAGATCGCCGACAGCGTCCCCTCCGTCGACATGTTCCGTATGCTCGGCTCGGGCACGGAGGCCTGCATGTGCGCCGTCCGTGTGGCCCGTCTTGCCACCGGCAAAAAGAACATCCTGAAGATGGGCGGTGCCTACCACGGCTGGTCCGATCAGCTGGCATGGGGCATGCGTGTCCCCGGCACCAAGAACCTGCAGTCCAACGGCGTCCCGATGTTCGTCTTCAAGCACACTCAGGAATTCTTCCCCGGCGACCTTGAGGACCTCGAGAAGAAACTCTGGCTCAACAAGTTCAACGGCGGCACCGCTGCTGTTTACATCGAGCCCATCGGCCCCGAGTCCGCGACCCGTCCGGTCTCCAGAGAATTCGTCAAGGGCGTCGAGACCCTCTGCCGCAAGTACGGCGCGCTCCTCGTCTGTGACGAAGTCGTCTCCGGTTTCCGCATCGGCATGGCCGGTGCTCAGGGCTACTACGGCATCGACCCCGACATCACCATCTTTGGTAAAGTCATCGCCGGCGGCTATCCGGGCGCAGGCGGCATCGCCGGTCACAGAGACGTCATGAAACACCTCGGCGCAGGCCTCGACTCTTCGGGCAAGAAGGTCAAGAAGGCAATGTGCGGCGGAACCATGGCTGCCACCCCCATCTCCTCCCTCGCCGGTTATACCGCCATCTGCGAGATCGAAAAGAGAAACGCCTGCCAGGTCGCCGGCCAGAGAGCCGACCAGCTGGTCGCCGGTCTCCAGAAGAGCATCGACAAGTACAACCTTCCGTTCATCACCTACAACATCGGCTCGGTCTGCCACCTTCATACGGTCGGCACCATGCAGTTCGCGATCGACTGGGGCAAGCTCTGGCAGGTCCCCGGCATCCTCAACGAGACCAGCATCCGCCAGAAGGAAATGGAACACATGGGCGCTGCCTACATGGCAGAAGGCCTCGTCACCCTCGCCGGCTGCCGTCTGTACACCTCCGCCGCTTACACTCCGGAGATGATCGACGATGTCATCGGCCGCTTCGACAAGGTCATGTCCAACTGCGCGAAGCTTGACATCCCAAAGAAGAAATAAGAAAGGCGCAAGGTGATCCTATGGCCATCGAAAAACGCATCGCTCAGGAACTGGTCGTCAAGGCCGGCCTCGAGCTCATGGAGAGCGGCCTCATTGCCCGTACCTGGGGCAATGTCTCTGCCCGCATCTCTGACAACGTATTCGTCATCACCCCCAGCGGCATCCCTTACGAGAAGCTGACACCGGACGACATCGTCGAGGTCACCATCGATGAACTCAAGTACGATGAGAACGGCCTGAAGCCCTCTTCGGAAAAAGGGGTCCACGCCGCTGCCTACAAACATCATCCGGAAGTGGATTTCGTCATCCACACGCATCAGATCGCCGCTTCCGCGGTGAGCGTCACCGGCAGAGACGTTCCGGTCTCCGGAGAGGCCAAAGCGGTCCTCGGCGCGGTCATTCCCAACGCGGAATACGGCATGCCCTCCACCGGCAAGCTGAAGGACGCGGTGGACGCCGTCATCGCGGCGAACCCCACCAGCAAAGCGTTCCTCATGCGTCACCACGGCACCGTCTGTCTCGGCAGGGACTATGACGATGCGTTCAAAGTCGTCAATACTCTGGAGGACTACTGCAAAGAGATCATGGCGAAGACCATCGCCGGTGTCGGACACAACGACAAGCTGACCGACGCGGACCTCGCGGCTGTCTATACTGCTGCAGTCGTCGCGCCGGAGAACAGAGACATTCCCTGTGAGGACCTCGGCAGCTCCCTTCGCGAGGGCGACACCTTCACCCTCTTCATGGATGGCGGCGAGCGCTACGAGTGCTCCGTCGAGACCGGCAAAGCCGTTCCCGGTGCACCGATCGCGCCCCGTGTCGCAGAGCTCCACGCCGAGATCTACAAGAACACGGACGACATCATCATCCGCAACTACCAGACTCCGGAAGCCATCGCCCTTTCGAAGAAAGGCGAGCCGGAGAAGGCTTACCTCGATGACTTCTGCCAGATCGCCGGCTCGGTGGTCGCCAATGTCAACTGGGACCCCACGTCCTACCGGACCGACGCCGTCGAAGCCGGCAAAGCCGCTTCCGGCCGGAACGCCATCCTCGTCAAGGGTCACGGTGCCCTCTGCATCGGCATGAATCCGTACGACGCGGACGCCGTCAAGCTGGTCCTCGAGAAGGAAGCCATTGCGGCGATGTACGCGCAGCTCGTCCTGGGCACCAAAAACCTTGGCACCCTCGACCGCGTCATCCAGCGCCTCGTCTACAAGATGAAGTACTCCAAGCAGGCAGATAAAAAGTAAATTCTTCCAATTGGATACAGAAGAAGGACCCCGACGACCATTCGGTCGCGGGGTCCTTCGCTTTATGCATTCAGTTGTCAGAACCGACAGAGAACTTATTTCTCCTCTTCATAAAGGATACCGTTCTCGAACATCTCGAGGACTTTCATGGAGGCTGCATAGCAGTCGCCGATGCCCTGATGGCTCAGGTTGTCATAGGTATCTCTTCTGGTGTGGTAGTAGTTCTCCAGCTTGTGGTTCAGACCGGTGACACCGCCGGAGCGGAATCCGCCCTGGGTGAACGCAGCCGTGTCGGTGGCGCCGCCAAGGGGCGGGACCCAGCCCTTGCGGCAGGCGATGCCCAGTTCCTCACAGGCCTTCATGAAGATGTCGTTGGCCTGTTTGTCGGTCTTGATGGTACCGTTGAGGTCTCTGTAGTTCGCCATGAGCCACTTCGGGTCGTGCATGGTGTCATAGGAATAGATGATGGTAGGAACATCCTGGAACTCGCCCTTGTGAGCTTCTGCCCAGGCCTTGGAGCCGCGAAGGCCGGCTTCTTCGGAACCGCAGATGATGACGCCGACTTCGGTGTTCTCGAGTTCGATGCCTTCATCGTGGAGGGCCTTCAGGACGGCGATGCCCATCTCACAGCCGGTGAGGTTGTCGTTGGCGCCGTCGACGATGTGTTTCTCGTTCCACAGGAAATAGAGACCGATGAGGAACGGCACGAAAAGGAGGCCGTACACGCCCATCTTGGTCAGCAGCAGAGTGGACGGGCCGCCGAGGATGCTGCCGTTCTTGATCATGGAGGCGATGGAGATGCCGAGGGTGTAGAACAGGCCGCCAAAGCCGATGACAGCATGGGCTTCGAAGCCGACACCGCCGAGCAGGTAGTTGACGGGCCATTCCCAGACGGCGTCGCAGTGGCCGTTGAAGAAGATGCGCTGTTTGACTTCGCCCTTCGGTTTCTTGATGGCCATCATGTTATGCCCTGTTGCCTTTTTGAAGAACCGGTCCATGAACTTCTTGTACATACCGAATTGCAACAGGGCGATGAGTGCTCCCAGACTGCACAGGATGGCGCCGATGATCGGCGCGAACCAGTAAGTGCCCAGAGAGATGAGGACGAAGGTGACGGCAAAGTAGAGCCAGCCGAAGAAGCTGTTCGGATGCTCCTCGAACTCCTCGACGACGACCTCTTCACAGCCGTACTCCTCACAGAGCTCTGCGTAATATTCACAGGCCTGGAGTTCGCCCTTGGAACCGGGCGATCTTTTTTCGAATGTCTGGATGATGTGGGTGATGTCCCCGATGATCCAGTCAGCCATCTGATCTTTTTTATCGATCAGCTTTTTGAGAGTCATTTCAGATCAACACTCCTTTTCAATTTCACTTTCAGCCGGGGCGTTCGTCCCGGCTAACCTTACCCTCTTATTGTACCCTTTCCGCTTATCCGCTTTCAAGGAGCGACGGCTCACCCTGACGCCAAAAAACTTAAGACAATTTTAAGCATATTGCACAAATGATAACCCTGGGCCGATCTGCCTTCCAATCGGTTCCGTTTTTCCGTCCCTTTTTGCTTGCCAACCCGAACCCCCGCGCGCTCGTAAAGCATTGCGCCGCTCCCCCCTGCGCAAAAAGGTTCCGAAAAAACTCCCCTTACCTCATGTTAAAAGGTAGCGAAGGCAGATCGGCCCTAAAAAAAGCTCCCGCTGTTGCAGGAGCTTCAAATGGTCTGTTATTCTGTTTTCTTTTTGGCGATGAACTGTTCGATCGGCACCTGCGACAGCACGATGGCGGCGAACATGACGACGCAGCCGAGGTACTCCCGTCCGGTCAGATGCTCGTGCAGCACGATGGCGCCGGAGAGGACGGCGAAGACGGACTCGAGGCTCATGAGGAGCGAGACCAGCGTCGGGTTCGCGCCCTTCTGGGAAATGATCTGAAGCGTATACGCCACACCGCTCGAGAGGATGCCCGCGTAGAGGATGGGGCCGATGACCGCGGTGAAATCGGACAGTGTCACGTCCGAGAAGAGCAGCATCAGGATGCCGGACTCGATCGCCACCACGGCGAACTGCACACAGGACAGCTCAATACCGTTGACCAGCAGTGAGTAGCGGTCGATGGTCATGATCTGGAACGCAAAGGCCAGCGCGCACAGGATGAGCAGGAAGTCTCCGCGGGTGATGCTGAACTCGCCGGGTTGGATGGACAGGAGGTACAGACCGATGACGGCAATGACCACACTGATCCATACACGGGCCGGCACCCGTTTCTTTAAGAAGATGCCGAGCACCGGGACCAGGACGACATAGAGGGCCGTGATGAACCCGCTCTTCCCTGCTCCGCTGAGCGCGATGCCCGCCTGCTGCAGGTTGGCCGCGATGGTCAGCATGGTGCCGCAGATGAGGCCGCTCGTCAGGAGCGCTTTCCACCGGTCTTTCTTCTGGTCCGGCGTCAGTTCCACGTAAGTGCCTTTCTTCAGAGCGCTCTGTTTGCGCCAGATGCGCACGCCCCAGGCAACGAAAAACAGGAAGATGGCCGCCACCACACTTCTCGCCATGTTGAACGAGAACGCGTCGAGGGTCTCTGACCCCTGCACCTGGGACACGAATGCGGTACCCCAGATGAACGCCGCCACGATGGGCAGTACGGTATGCCGGAAAAAGTTCAAGGCATGCGGCCTCCTTTCTGTAAGTTTTTCCTTAGGTATTATAACGAGAGAACAGAGCCCGTTCAAGACAAATTTTGCCTCTCAGGACTCTGTATGGTTTCTGGTGCTCCGCATGCCGTCTAGAATGACGGACCGTGCGTGCAGCGCGTCTTCTTTTGTGGCAGGCGGTGTATCGCCCAAAGGGTACTCCATGCCCAGTTCCGCGTACTTGGGCCGGGCCATGTCATGGTATCGGAGCACGTCCAGCGCCTTGATGTTCCGGAAGGGACCCAGGAACGCGCCGAGTTGAAAGAGCCACTCATCGTTCAGCGTAATGCCGGGCACGACCACATGGCGGATCCACACCGGTGTCCCCCGCTCTGCAAGGTACGAGAGGAACGCGAGGATGTTCGTGTTCGGCTGACCCGTGAGCTTTTTGTGCTCCTCGTTGTCGATATGCTTGATGTCCAGCATGACGAGGTCCGTGACCTCCATGAGCCGGTCGAATTCCCTGAGGCGATGTACGTCCTCCGGGTCAAACGTGATGCCGGACGTGTCAAGGCACGTGTCGATGCCCCGCGCTTTCGCTGCCGCGAACAGTTCGGTCACAAAGGCGATCTGTGTCAGAGGCTCCCCACCGGTACAGGTGATGCCGCCGCCCTGTAGAAGGGTCGACACACCGTCGTACTCTTTCAGGATGTCCTCCACCGTCCGTTCGGTGCCCCGGCTCCTCTCCCAGGTGTCCGGGTTGTGGCAGTAGAGGCAGCGCATGGGACAGCCCGCCAGAAAGACCACGAACCGGGTCCCCGGACCGTCAACGGTGCCGAAGGACTCGGTCGAATGGATGTAACCGGTCATGTGCTTACAGGCCGGCGTGGAACGTACGGGAGATGACGTCGTCCTGCTGTTCCTTCGTCAGCTTCGTGAAGTTGACGGCGTAGCCGGACACACGGATGGTCAGCTGCGGGTACTTCTCCGGGTGTGCCTGGGCGTCCAGGAGCATGTCCCGGTTCAGGACGTTGACGTTCAGGTGATGACCGCCTTTTTCTGCATAACCGTCGAGGAGTCCGACGAGGTTTTCCACTTGAGACTGTGTTGCCATAGGATACCGTTCCTTTCTTATTCGATGGTGATGGTGTCGTCGCAGCAGCCTGCGTCGAGTTCCAGTTCGAGGTCGAGGTCGCCCATGAAGACGTCGTCTTTGCCGAGGGCGTTCGGGATGATCGTAAAGGTGTTGGAGATGCCGTCCTGGGCATATTCGAAGGGAAGCTTCGAGACCGAGGACAGGGACGCGGCGGCGCCATGGGTGTCTCTGCCGGACATCGGGTTGGCGCCCGGCGCGAGGGGCACGCCCATCTTCCGGCCGTCCGGCGTATTGCCGGTCTTCTTGCCGTAGACCACGTTCGAGGTAATGGTCAGGATGGACATGGTCGGGATGCTGTCGCGGTAAGTGTGGTGCTTGCGGATGGCATACATGAACTGCTGGACGGTCTCGACGGCGAGGCTGTCGACGCGTTCATCGTTGTTGCCGTACTTCGGGAAGTCCCCTTCCACTTCGTAGTCGACGATGACACCGTCCTCATTGCGGATGGGCCGGACCTTCGCGTACTTGATCGCCGACAGGGAGTCCGCGACAACGGACAGGCCGGCGATGCCGGTGGCAAAGTACCGTTTGACGTGTTCATCGTGAAGGGCCATCTGCAGGCTCTCGTAGTTGTATTTGTCGTGGGAGTAGTGGATGACGTTCAGGGTGTTGACGTAGAGCTCCGCCAGCCAGTTCATCATGGCGAGGAACTTCTCCCAGACGTCGTCGAAGTCGAGGTACTCCCCTTCCACCGCACGGAACTTCGGACCGACCTGGGTGCCGAGGCGCTCGTCCACACCGCCGTTGATGGCGTAGAGCAGGCACTTCGCGAGGTTGGCACGGGCACCGAAGAACTGCATCTCCTTGCCGACGCGCATGGAAGAGACACAGCAGGCGATGGCGTAGTCATCGCCGTGGGTGACCCGCATGAGGTCGTCGTTCTCATACTGGATGGAGGACGTGTCGATGGAGACCTTCGCGCAGTAGTTCTTGAAGCCCTGGGGCAGCCGTGTGGACCAGAGGACCGTCATGTTCGGTTCCGGCGCGGTGCCGAGGTTCTCCAGGGTATGTAAATACCGGAACGAGTTCTTCGTGACCAGCGGGCGGCCGTCGATGCCGACGCCGGCGAGGGACTCGGTGACCCAGGTCGGGTCTCCGGCAAAAATGTCGTTGTAGGCAGGTGTTCTCGCGAACTTGACCATACGGAGCTTCATGACGAACTGGTCGATGAGTTCCTGAGCCTCTTCCTCCGTGAGGATGCCCTTCTGCAGGTCGCGCTCGATGTAGATGTCGAGGAACGTGGACGTTCTGCCGAGGGACATGGCCGCGCCGTTCTGCTGCTTGACTGCGGCGAGGTAGCCGAAGTACAGCCACTGGACCGCTTCCTTCGCGGTGGTCGCGGGGCCGGAGATGTCGAGGCCGTAGATGGCGCCCAGCTCTTTCAGCTCCTGCAGCGCGCGGATCTGCTCCGTGAGTTCTTCCCGGTGACGCATGTTCTCGGTGGTCATCCGGGTGGGCGCGAACCGGAACTCCTTCTGCTTTTCGGCGATGAGGTTGTCCACCCCGTAAAGAGCGACCCGGCGATAGTCGCCGATGATGCGCCCGCGGCCGTAGGCATCCGGAAGACCGGTGATGATGCCGGCGTGGCGGGCCGCCTTCATGTCCGGCGTATAGATGTCGAAGACACCCTGGTTGTGGGTCTTTCTCCACTTCGTGAAGATGTCGACCACATCGCCATCCACTTCATAGCCGTTGGTCTCACAGGCCTGCACCGCCATGCGGATGCCGCCGAAGACCTGCAGGGAACGCTTCAAGGGTTTGTCGGTCTGCAGACCGACGATCTGCTCGAGGTCTTTGTCGATGTACCCTGCCGGGTGCGATGTGATGGTCGAGACCACGCTCGTGTCCATGTCGAGGACGCCGCCCTGTTCTCTCTCCTGCTGAAAGAGGTCGAGGACCTCTCCCCACAGTTTTGTCGTGCGGTCCGTGGGACCGGCGAGGAAGCTCTCATCGCCTTCGTACAGCGTGTAGTTGAGCAGGATGAAGTCCCTCACATTGATGTGTTTCTGCCAGGTACCGGCTTTGAAGCCGTCCCAGCCGCCGTTGTTGACAACGAAATCCATAACCTTACCTTCGTTTCTCCCTTTGTAAACGAGCACAATATATTCTGTGCGTTTCGAAACAATTCCACAAGATGTAGACATCCTGGAATGTCATTATACTTAATTTTGAGTATAAAGACAATTGCCAGGGCAATCATTCTGATAAAATCGGCAAGGTGACTAAAACCCCTGCAAAATGCAGGGGTCCGGCTGTGGATTATTTTTCTGTGAAACGGCGTTGCAAGCAGATACGTGCAACAAAAAAAGAGAGCGCTTCTTGCGAAACGCTCTCTCGATTACCTAGAACATTGGGGTTTCCTCACAAACCTTGGTTTGTTTTGAACTTTCGTAATAATCTCAGAAATCAATTAAACTGTATTTCGGACTCACCTATTTTCCTTCGATACGTTTAAACTAATTGGTTTCCCCTTTTTGTTTTCTGATTATTTCTCTTGTACGTTCAAGGTTGTTTTTGTTTTTGTAAACTCGTTTGAAAACCGTTTTCAGTTGATCTGATTTCGTTTCATTCCATTCGTTTCAGTTACTACGTCTGTCTCCGACTGTCGTTTTTCATCTCTGAAATGTGTCTGAATCTGTTTTTCTCTGTCTTCTAATTACAATTATCTTTTGAAGAAGACCTCTGTCTCGTTTGCAGCTCAGATTTGTTCTTTCTTTTCAAAAGGTCTTCGAAACTTTTTGGGGTTTCCTTCTTGAGAAGACTTTCATAAGTTTACCATCGTTCTTATGAATACGGCCTTTTGTCTGACTGCCTATTTACACCAGGTTAGATGTTGACTTGTTTCTCTTCCAAGTTCATCTGCTCAACGTTGGTCTTTCTTTTGTTCAAAAGACGTCGTCTTTTTGGGCCTGACATTTGAGACTGTTACTTGGTCGATCCGTACTTTGGAATGTTGTATTTTATTTTATTCAGTTGATCTGTTGTAATTGGTTTTCGTGAGCTTCTTCATTCTGATGGCGGTCCTTTTTTGGATTGGCTCTGTCAGAATGGTGCTTTTTTCAAATTCCTGGTATTTGGGTTTTATGCCTAAATTGTGGTTCACGTTTTTGTTGTGTGAGGAATTCGAAATCAGCGATATTTTATTTTAACCGATTTCGCTTCCCTCTCGAAAGCGACGTTAGAAGAAATTCATTCTCTGATTGTACCGGGTCTCTGTCGTTTTTGTTTTTGTTTTGACTTGTTTTCCCGGTAATGATGATTCCAGAACGCTTTCGGAGTTCAGCGGCAAATTACCTCTTCACTGTACATTGGAATCAGTCCTTTCGTAGTACCTTTTTTGTTTCATTTTCTTACATGAAACGGTACTTCAGATACTTTTTGAAGAATTGAGAATTCGTGACATTTCGTTTGTCTGGGTGTCCTTTCAGCTCGCTTTGGCTGTTTTCTTGTCCCTTTGAAATGTGGTTCTCTTTTCTTCACCCCCATATTAACAGTAAAAGGGCCAAAAGTCAACAGGTTTTTGACGAATTTTTATCTTATTTTTCAACTTTTTGGAAAACTTCTATGCATGTTGCACAAATGTTGTCCGTTCAACCACATACAAAAAGCTCCTCTGCCCCGGGTATACGGAACAGAGGAGTTCATTTTTCTCGTAAACCGATCAGATGGAGATCTCGTGGGCCATTCTGTAGATGTCGATGTCGATCTCTTTTTCCATCTGCAGCGCTTCCTCGATGTCGTAGTCGACGATGGTGTCGTTCTTGATGGCGACGACACGGCTACTGCAGTCGTCTCTCAGAAGACGCGTTGCATAGTTGCCCATGCGGGACGCCAGGACACGGTCGTTGACGGTGGGCGAACCGCCGCGCTGGACGTGGCCGAGGATGGTGGCACGGGACTCGACGCCGGTCTCTCTCTCGATCTGACGGGCCATTTCCGTTGCATCGCCGCAGCCTTCGGCAAAGATGATGATGAAGTGCTGCTTGCCGGTGGAGATGGTCTTCTTCATACGCTCGACGACGTCGATGTCGAAGTCGTACTCGAACTCGGGGATAAGGATACTGGTCGCACCGACGGCAATGCCGGAGTAAAGGGCGATGTACCCCGCCTTTCTTCCCATGACCTCGATGACAGAGCAGCGGCTGTGGGACTCGGTCGTGTCTCGAACCATGTCGACCATCTGCATGACGGTGTTCACCGCGGTGTCGAAGCCGATGGTGAGGTCGGTACAGGAGATGTCGTTGTCGATGGTGCCGGGGATGCCGACACAGTTGATGCCTTTGCGGGACAGGGCCTGGGCACCGCGGAAGGAACCGTCACCGCCGATGACGACGACGCCTTCGATGCCGAGACGGTGGCACATGTCGGCCGCCTTCTCCTGACCGCGGTC
>Ga0326511_10001382_pt1 | contig 20110 bp, 22 predicted proteins | sample 0_2496_0518_D_FD_203701 | JGI IMG/M metagenome (GOLD analysis project Ga0326511, IMG submission 203701) | Bovine rumen microbial communities from UC Davis, California, United States - 0_2496_0518 | ecosystem: Host-associated > Mammals > Digestive system > Stomach > Rumen | place: USA... | reverse complement strand
CAGAAGGTGGCCACGGTGACGCGCTGCCGCCTGCTGGAAATCTCGATCTGCGACATCCCGTCGAACGCGAACGCGACGGTGGTGCTATACGACGACGACAACAAAGTCATTAACCTGTCCGACTTGCCGAACAAGGCAATAGGGCCTAAAATCAACAATAACATGCCAAAAGAAATCGCACTGACATTGGGCTTGGACGAGAACGCCAGCCCGCAGGCCTGCGTGAATGCCATCACCGAACTGAAATCGGAGATTGCGTCCCACGAGGCCACAAGGCAGAACCTTGAGGAGGAAAACCGCCAACTGAGACTGAGACTGAAGGCCATCGACGATGCCGAAGCCGAAGCCCAGAAACAGGAGGTGGTGAATCTCTTGGACAATGCCGTGAAGTCTGGCCGCATCGACGCGACGGCGAGACCGCAATTTGAAAAGCTCTTTGAGCTTGACTATGAGGCCGCGAAGACCGCACTGGCCGCGCTGCCTGAAAGAAAACCGTTGGAAGCCAAGCCCGTTGGAATGGCTGACGGCGACCTGTGCAAGATGAGTTGGGACGAGCTTGACAAGACCGACCGCCTCTTGGAGCTGAAGACGAAGTACCCTGAAATCTATCAGCAGAAATTCAACGAGAAGTTTAACAAAAAACACTAAAGACGATGGCACTACAGAAAGAAATCTGGCTCAATGATATTGTTGAGCAATTATTTGCAGACAACACGTTTGCAAGCCGAAGCATCAACCATTCGGAATTCGTGGACAACAAGACCGTCCACGTTCCGAACGCAGGAAGTGCGCCCAATGTCGTAAAAGACAGGAACCAATGGCCTGCCCAGGCAACCCAGCGCGAAGACCATGATTTGGAATACAGCCTCCACGAATACTCGACGGATCCCGTGCATCTCCAGTATTCGGAGGCCGTGGAGCTTTCCTACAACAAGCGCAACAGCATTTTATCACAAACGAAATCGACCATTGCCGACGTGGTACATACTGACTTGGCAAAGTTGTGGGTGCCTTCTGATTACGCCAAGGTTGGCACCACTGGTGCCGCCGCACCTGCCCACCTGCCCTCATCGACTGGAAACCGTCAGGCCATGACCAAAGCCGATGTGCTGGCCGTGAAGAATCGTTTTGACCTTGACGACATTCCTCAGACTGGCCGTTGCATGTTGCTTGACGCAGTTATGTACAACCAACTGCTTGCCAGCCTTACCGAAAGCGAGTCCAATGCTTTCCTGGCCTCTGCCAATGCGCAGCGTGGTATTGTCGGCAAATTGTATGGCTTTGACTTCTACATGCGCTCGACGGTGTTCCGTGTATCCGCTAACGGTGCATCAATGGCCTCATCCGCAACTGCGACGACTTCAGCCGCTGGCCTTGCCTGGCAGGAAGGCTGCGTGAGCCGTGCAATGGGTAACCACGAATTGTTCGAGAACGAAAAGGATGCCCTTTATTACGGTACTGTGATGAGCGCATTGGTTCGCGCTGGTGGTAGCTCAATCCGCAACGACAAAAAGGGCGTGGTCGTGATTTATCAGACAACGCCTTAACAACAATCAACCTTTTTATTAACCATCAAACACACAAAAAGATGAAAAGAATTTTCGGAATTCTCGCACTGCTTTCGGTTGTGGTACTGACCGCAACGGCAACCGGCTACGCCTCAGAAGCCGCCATCGCCTACCAGCCGCCGACTGTTGTCCAGACGGTGGAGGCTGAGATGCCCGCCGTCCAAGAACTGGTTTTTCAGGGCTGGGATGCTGGACTGGCCGTAACCTACGCCAACCAGCAAGGCTGCTCCAATGTCGGCCTTCAGGCCATTGTCGGCAAAACCCTGAGCAACCTGTGGAAATGGCGATTGTCCGCTTCCGTCAGCGGGTTTGTCCCTCAAGCCGGATTCGACCGATACGCCACCGTCCTGACCGGGCCAGTAATCAATTTCAGTCCGCTTTACGCCTTCGTGCAGGTGGGCGCGTCCTACAACCCCTCGACAGAATACAAGATTGGCATTGCCGCCAATACAGGGGCGGGCGTGGCCTTCGACATTGGCAAGCACTCAAGGATTTTCGCCGAGGCTGCCGTTGACGCTGTGCCGACCAGCGGGAAATTGAAATCGACCTTCAGCGCATGTGTCGGCTATGCCGTGCGCATTTAGCAAACAATAAAGTCAACTTACCTGTAAAAATCTGCGAACCATGAAGAACCGTATAGAACGACTTGTTATCCATTGCACCGCCACGCCAGAAGGACGGGAGGTGACAGCCGCTGACATCCGCCGTATGCATTGCAGCCCAAAGCCGAAAGGCCGAGGGTGGAAGCAAGTCGGCTATACGGACATGGTGCATCTTGACGGCACGGTCGAAAGGCTGGTACAAAACAACGAGGATGCGTATGTGGACGGCTGGGAAGTCACCAATGGGGCACAAGGCTACAACGGTACAAGCCGGCACATTGTGTATGTTGGCGGACTGGATACCAACCGACAACCAGCCGACACGCGCACCGAGGCGCAAAAGGCCGCGCTGAAGGCGTATGTGGAGGATTTCAGGAAACGCTTCCCGTGGGCAGACGTGTGTGGCCACCGCGACCTGAGTCCCGACCTGAACGGCGACGGCAAAATCACCAGCAACGAGTGGACTAAGGCCTGCCCGTGCTTTGATGTTAGAAAGGAGTACGGGATATGCTGAGCGCATGGATGGAGATAGTGAGCATCGTTCTTAATGTGGTTCTTGGCGGTACGCTGATAGTGACCATTGCCACGCTGAAGGCGACGGTGAAGAAAGCCGAGGCGGAGGCTGCGAAGGCCAATGCCGAGGTGGAACGCATGAAGACCGACACGGACAAAAGCGTGATGAAGACCTTTCAGGAATTCATCGTGGAGCCGCTGAAGGTGGAAATCAAACGACTGAACAGAAACATCAATGGACTACAGAAAGCCATCAAACAAGCTAATAGTTGCCCTCACAGCGACGATTGTCCTGTGCTTGATGAGTTGCAGAAGCAATCGGACGACGACTGCGACGACAAAAAGTGAGGCTCACACGGAGACGAGTTCCACGGTAACAAGCACCACGGACACGGAGTATGTGCATGACAGCGTGTTTGTTTATGTCGGAGACACGGTCGTGATAACCCGCTGGCGCACCTCGTGGCGCGACCGAATCATACACGACACCGTCCGCGAACACACGACCGACACCATCATCAAGACTGAAACTGTTGAGAAGGTGGTGGAGGCGACCCCGGCAAAAGGGGTTGGCACGGGCTGGACGGTGGCCCTGACGCTGCTGGCGGTGATTGTCCTTTACATGGTGATTAAATACGGATTAAAGATTCTATAAACAACAAGGAACATGATAAACTGGAAACGCTTGAAAGAGATACTTAGGGACATCGCGATAGTGGGGATTGCCACTACGATTGCGGTGGCCGTTGTATTGATGCTGTGTGACCTGTCATGGGATTTATGCTATTGACATACAAAGAACCTTAAAAACAACAAGAACAATGACTGGATTCAGAGACGGAGTAGATCTTATTTTGGGCGTTGTGCAAAATTCGACGTTCAAGCCGCTCGGATATTCGTCTGGTTGTAAAATCAGCGACAAAACAGAGACTGGCGAGCGTGCAACAAAAGAGGAGAGTTCGCGGCTGTGGAAACAGAAATATGTGAAATCTCTCGCGGAAACCATCACGGCTGACGGCTTTGTCTATGATGAAGTGGGTGCCTCAAAAATCGGTTTCCCCGACCTCAAGACCCTTTGGCTTAGCGCGTCGGTTGTCAAACTGCGCTACAAATATCGTGACGATAGTGGAACCGCCTACGAGGGTGACTTCATCATCACCTCCTTGGATCATGATGGCCCGGCAGATGATGACGAGAAATGGAGTGTCACCTTCGACAACAGCGGTGCAGTGGCACCCGTGTCAGCTGGAGGCGGTGGAGGTGGCGGCTAATAACAAGGAGGGTAAGCCATGACTAAAATCGAAATCAACGGGAAGGAATACCCTTGCCGCGTCACTATGGGCGCGATGCTGCGCTTCAAGCGAGAGACCGGGCATGATGTCAGCAAGATGGATCCGACCGATGTGGCAGAACTGGTCACATTGCTTTGGTGCTGCATCGTCAGCGCGTCGAAAGCTGACGGCGTGGAGTTCGGCATAGAACTGATGGACTTTGCCGACATGCTCGACCCCGAAACCCTCACAGGCTTCTACGCCTCAATGGAAAAGGAACCCGCTGACCCTGAAAAAAAAACGGGACAACAGACATCCTGACCCTATTCGGAACTGCGGTGGGGTGCATCGGCATGACAGTCGACGACTTCTGCCGGTGTACCCCATCCGAGTTCAGGGCGGTGTATGAAGGTTGGGCAGAGGCAGAGAAACGCCGCGAACGGGCTGCGTGGGAACGCGCCCGGCTGCAATGCACCTGTATGTTGCAGCCCTACAGCAAAGACATACTGGAACCGCAGGATGTGTTCCGTTTCACATGGGAAAAAAACGAGGACGATTCCGAGAACCTCAGCGCAAAAGAAATCTGGGAAAAGTTCGAGAAAGTCAAGAAGGAGCAGGGGCTTCAATGATATTCTTCTAATCCACAAAAAGCAAAATACATGTCAGACAACACGGTAAGGCTGAAAATCAAAATCGATGACGACTTCAAGACCGTTGAGGCCAATGCCGACGATTTGCGCGAAGCCATAGGGCACGTGGTCGATGAAGCCGGAAAGGTAAACTCGTCGCTCATCAACAGCAACCAGATTGCGCAGGCTTTCGAGCAGGTGAGCGCGTCGGTGCAGGCTCTCCAGTCTGTAATGCACGACCTCACGGATGCCTACGCGGTGCAGTCCGCAGCCGAAACGCGGTTGGAGCAGGTGATGCGCAACACTATGGACGCGACGGATGACGAAATCAAGTCCATCAAAGATTTGGCCTCTGCCCAACAGCAACTCGGCATTGTTGGCGACGAGGTGCAACTGAGCGGTGCCCAGGAACTGGCCACCTACCTAAGCAAGAAGGAAAGCCTCGAATCCCTTATCCCTGTGATGAATGACATGATAGCCCAGCAGTACGGCTATAATGCGACCACCGAATCAGCGGTCACAATCGCCACCATGATGGGTAAAGTCCTCGACGGCCAGACCGGGGCTTTGTCGCGTTACGGCTACACCTTCACCGAGGCCCAGGAACAAATACTGAAATTCGGTACCGAGGAGGAACGCGCCGCAACATTGGCCGAAGTGGTCGAGCAAAGCGTGGGCGGGATGAATGAGGCTATGGCCGCCACACCCTACGGGCGCATTGTTCAGGCCAATAATGCTTTTGGCGACTTGAAAGAAACGCTTGGCCAAATAGTTGCTCCAACAATGAATGTTGTTGATAACATTGCCCGTATAACTATTGCAATCGCTGGTGTTGGGAAGGGTGTCGCAACAATAAAGGCTTTGGCCGCTTCCATCAAAACCATGACTGCCGGACTCAGGGCGGCAACCGTGGCGCAGCATGGTCTCAACACGGCTATGAAGGCTAATGTTTTCATCGCTGTAGCATCAGCCATTGCGGGACTTGTTGCAATAATAGTCAGTCTTGCCAAATCTTCCAAAGATGCCACAGAAAACATGGATGAGTTGACGGTGGCCAACGATGCTTTCAAGAGTGCTGTGGGCGCGGCAAAAGCGGAAATCGACACGGAAGTTGCGGCTTTGAAACGTTTGATGGAACAAGGGAAGGACACAAAAGATGCCATCCAACATCTCAATGAAAAATACGGTGAAGCTTTTGGGTACCACCAAACCGCCGCTGATTGGTACGACACTCTAATAAACAAGAGCAAGATATATTGCGCTCAACTTGGCTATGAGGCAAGGGCTAAATCTTTGGCATCCCAATTAGGGGAACTATATGTAGAACGTGACCTTAAGCAAAGAGAGGCGGATAACAACCCGAACAAGTTCAGGACAGTTACAAGCCACGACTTCCAGACAGGCAGAACCAACACTTCAACCTATTATACACGAAGCTATGGGAAACAAGTCAGTGAATTGGAAGAACTCAACGGCAAGATAAGTACTTTGGAGTCCGAATACGAGAGTATGATGCAAGAAGCTGGTCGATTGGCCAGTGAACTTGAAAACAGCCTTAGAGATGAGGAAAAGCAATTAGATTGGCAGATTATGAGCTATGCCGATCTTGGCAAAGCCATAAATGACCAGAGAAAGAAGGTCGAGGGACTGATTGGCGTTGACGATGTGGCAGCCAAGGCGGAAAAGGCCACCTTGGAGGCAATGACGGCCCGATACAACGCTTTGGCCAAGGCATACGGCCTCGCGGCCAACCAATCAGGAAAAGCGGCACAAAACGCCGAAATTGTAGGTGCCCGCGCCAAAGTGGAGCTTATACCAGAACTCAAGCCCATCGAACCCGGCCAATTGCAGCCATTAGTCCAGACATTGGGAATGTACGACAGGCAACTCCAGCAACTTCACCAACAACGCCTGAATGCTTCAAAAGAGCAGCTTCCCGCAATTGATGCGGAGATTGCCCGCGTGAAACAACTGAGGGATGAGTTTGAAGGCGTGACCGAGGAAGTCCAAGAACTGGCGGCCACACCCATGCCCAAATTCAGCGACGCATGGAGCGGCATCAAAGGCATCGGCAATTCCATCCGCGACATCACCGATGCACTTACTGAAAGCGAGGACGCATGGACAACCATCACGGGACTTGTTGACGGCTTCATCGGTCTGTTCCAAGGCATCCAGCAAGTAGTCGAAATCATCAACACCGTAACAGCGGCCATCGAAGCGATGGGAGCAGCCAAGGCCGCATCATCGGCGCAGGTCGTTGCCGGAAACACCGCCGAGGCCGCATCCGAAGGCATGGCGGCCTCAGCCAAGGTGACGGCTACCGGGGAGAAGGTGGCAGCCGATGCAATAGAGGCCACGGCAAACACGGCGGTGGCGGCCACGGGAGCGGCCAGCGCAATGGCCTCAATCCCTTATGTCGGCCCCATCTTGGCCATTGCTGCTGTTGCGGCGGTGCTGGCTTCGTTGGCGAGCCTTCCCAAGTTTGCCGACGGTGGCCTCGTTTACGGCCCCACTTTGGGTCTGATGGGCGAATACAGCGGCGCAGGATCCAATCCTGAAGTGATAGCACCATTGAACAAATTGAGAGCCCTAATCGGTGAAGGTGGCGGCGGCCTGTCAGAAGTGAAGTTCCACATTGAAGGTCGAGAACTGGTGGGCATCCTAAACAAACAAAACAACATATATAAGAGGTCAAAATGAGTTACGCACTGGCATACACTACACATTTCCGCAGCCTCGATAACACGCTTTGGAACATCGACATCTATATCAATGGTTATAGTTCCCGCCCTTTGGAGATTTGTCTGGAGGGCGACGAGCCTTGTGTCATCGAATGGCAGGAAACGGGAAAGATGGATGTGGTGCAGTCGTCCACATGTACGCTGCGTGTGTCGAATGAAAACGACCGGCAGATGGTGCAGTTGATGAACCGCCCTGATGCCGCCGTCCTCGTCAGCCGCAACGGGAAATGGTACTGGTGGGGTCATTTGGACGATGCTATTTACGAGGAACCGTACAGCTTCAAAAAAGCCTATGTGACAGAACTAACCTTTTCCGACTTCGGCATCCTCAACCGCATTCCTTTCACCCTTACCGGCAAACAAAGTGTGGGAGACATTGTGCGCGACTGCCTTGACTCGATAGGTTTCGGAAACGGTGCCACAATCTACCTGTACACCTCACTTCTGGAACCCAAGACCCAGCAACCCATCACCCTCGACATGCTTTACATCAACGCAGACCGTTTTGAGGCCAAAGATGAATCATGGGATGCAATGACGAGCAAACGCGAGGTGTTGGAGGAAATTTTGCGTCCGCTTGGCCTTCGCATCATGCAGAAAAACGCACAGATCTATATATACGACATTGAATACCTTCGTAACCCCGACAATTGGTGCTGGAACTATATCGTTTGGAAGGGCACTGATGCCTACCTGAAGGGAAGCGAGACATTTGGCTGGTATGAGGTGGCGTTTGAGCCAGATGCTGATGAGACGCTGGCAGAAACGCGTCTCAACCTTGAAGACTACACGGTGGATGATAGATTTTGGGCACAATACTACGACGAAGACCTTGAAGAATGGGACAAGGGCTATTATATCCGATTTCCTTCCGTTGCTGCACTTAACAGCAATGGTCGCGTTTTCAAGACGCGGTCAGGGCTTTCGTCGAGCGATGATATAGGCTACGCGTGGCGCGTATGGTGCTACGACAAATTGAACGGTGGCCGCGCCGTACTCGGCAACAGAATCGTTCGCAATATTGCCCTTGCACCGGGCAACACCTCAAATACGCCTGTGGCAGAGGCTTTGTTCAAGATAGAAACGGACTACTTGCCAATTTGCCCCGACCTTGCCGACTACCAGATGCGCGTCAACCTTGACCTTCTACTTTCCCCAAAACGGAACCCGATGGAGGCCGATGCCGACTGGAACTTCGACAGGGTAAGCAGCACAGTCAGACCAACCACATGGAAGAAATATCTGTTGCAGGTCTATGTTCCTGTCAAACTTGAACTGCTTGACGAGCAGGGCAATGTTTTGATGCATTACAAAAATGCTGGATATGCCTACTATCCCCTTGATCCCGGCAAGGGTCAGTGGCTGGCTGGTGCGGCTTCATCCTTCGGCGACATGCTATTGGCCTATTACAATGATGGACTTGAGGAAACAGCTCTTGGCGGCTGGGTTACCAATCGCCAAACGATGAATGTGACAAGAAAATACATGCCGTCTCTTTACAAGAAAAGGGAAAACGGGGAGTATGTTCCACTGCCCCCATCGGCGGGCATCATCAGGCTTACCGTGAGCAATTGTGTGTTTTCTCCGAAAATGGTGGAAAACCAAGTGCTGTTCAATTTCGAGGACTATATCAGGTGGCATCTTTTACGCAACGCTAAAATTACATTGGTAAAGGCCAATTGCAAGGATGACGGTATCGACAAAGACACAGTTTATGAACGGGATATGATAAGCCTTTATTCAGACCATCTAAAGGAAACCGTGAAGGCTGGATGCTGGAGAAAAGGCATTGCGCCATCGGCACGCGGGTTGTTTTTCACCGCCAACGGAATTGTGTGGGAGAAATTCATCAAAAACGGCAGAGCACGTACCCTTGAGGAACATCGTTTGCGTTGCCTTGAAGACCAGACTTTTTATGTGCAGCCCGTGCTTTCTGGTACGGCGGAACTTGACATCCAGTTCTGCGCAAAACGAGAAGAAAGCACATCAGGTGTTTTCCTCGTTACTGCGCTCCGGCAAGATCTCCGACAAGACACCGAAGAGGTGACTATGGCACGCATTGCCAACGAGGGCGGGTTTGTCTATGAGTTCACATGGAGCGACCCCTATTGCGTCGAGGAGGAGGAACCCTACACCTTTGTATGGAGTAACCCCGTATGCGCCCAGGAACCCGGCCCATACAAGTTCGCTTGGAGCAACCCCACCTGCGTGAAGCAATACAGCTACTCGCTCGAATGGGAAGAAATGCAAACCTACTATTAAACGACAATTAAACACCAAATAAAATGGCATACCAAAATACGGGATACGCAAGAAACAAGACGCTCACTCTCACCAAAGGCGTTTATGAGCAGTCCTACACCATCACCGACAGCTTCACTGACCCATCCAACTCCGCAGAATACGAGGCCCTTTCCAATCAGGATTTCCAACGCCTCACCGAGGAGGAATACCAGATAAGGCTTCAGGCTTTTATCCGATATGTCTATTCCCTTGAGGATGGGCTACAGAACGACTGCCCCGACCTTACGAGGGGCAGCGTGGAATACAATCCGACGATGTGCCCGGTTCCCATTCAAGCGGAAGCCGTGCAGGTTAATGAATCATAAGCAAACAATCCTAAAACACAATAAATTATGGCAGACAACCCAAAAGTAAAAGGCATCAAGTACGGAACGATGCAACAATATCTCCATCAGGAGATAGACAAGGACATGCTCTACTTCATCACCGATAAGGGCTTGCTCTATCGCGGAAGCCAAATCGTTGTGCCGACCAAGGTCATCGATGTGGAACCAAACGAAGATGCGCATGAAAACGCCTACTACACCTTCACCATCGAAGCCTATGCCGACGACCCCGCGAATCCCGAAACACTCTCTTTCGATGTTTGGAGCAAGGCCGCCGTCACCACACTCATCCAATCGCTGAGCACCGCCATCAGCAACCACTCTGGCGCAACGGCCTCTGATACCGTCAAGGGCCACACCTACCTCAGCGATGCCACCGACAGCGACCTCAACGCGGCCACTGGCGGCACCGCAGCCACCCCGCTGGCGGTCAAAAGAGCACTTGCAGCGGCAAACCAATACACAGACGAGCAAATCGCCAACATCTCGTCGGGCATGACCATCGTAGGCACCTACGGCCTACAGGCTGACAACCCCGACGAATATCGTGGGCTTAACAACATCCCCGCCGCGAAAGGCGACACATACATCTGCATCAGCACCATGACAGGCGTGGCCTACACCAACAGCGCGGGCATCGCCGTAAGCAACGCATCCCTCGCCCCAGGCGACTATATCATCTGCGTTCAAGCGGCAATAGAAAGTGGCGGTACAATTACCACACCGGCACGCTGGACTATCGTGGCCAACACCGCTTCCAACGCCGTCACTACAAACGAGACACTCACCGCTAATACTGTCATCCTCGGCAACGGAAACAAGACCGTCAAGAAACTCCCCGCTGGTACCGATGGCCAGTTCCTGCGCCAAACCCCAAATGGTGCCCGTTGGCGAGACCACGTCAACCTCGACCACGGAATAGCCTATGCTGAGTGCGATACTGGCCCCGAAGAAATACACAAAGTTGTCGCCATCGACGGCTATGTCATCCAACCATACTCAATCGTCGCCATCCGTTTCAACGCTGGAGTATATAATGGAAACGATCTTGGCATCGTCGACGGCCATGATAATATCGTGGTTGAACCAACTCAAATCATCTTCCACGGAGATTTAATCAATGATGGCATCATTGATAAGGGCGACACCGCTACCTTCATGTATGTCCCAGCGTTCCTCATCAAGGAACAAGAAATCCGTGCGTGGGTGCTTATCTCCATCGACCGCGCCCCCAACAACACGCCCACCAGCCTCAGTGCATTCACCAACGACATCCAAGGTCTCGGCACCTGCACCACTGGCTACGGCACCCAGCAGAAGCAAGTCACCATGTCGGGAGTCACCATCAATAAAGGAAGCGTCTTTGCTGTCCGCTTCACCAACCCTGTCGGTGCTGGAGCAACGATGAAAGTCAACCAACAGGCAGTAAAGACCATCAAGCACCGCAACCTCGACATCACTACGGGCCAGATCTTGGGCGGTGACACGGCTCTCTTTATCTCGGATGGTTCCTATTACCACCTGCTCGCTGTTGACCGTCCCATCGACACCGCGCCCACCGCAGGAAGCCGCAATATGGTGGAAAGCAACGGCATCTACAATATGATACAGTCGGCCATTTCAGAAGCCACGCTCTACTGGGAGGAGATGCAGTGATGAACGGCAAGGTGGAAACTGTAAAGATAGCGAGCGCGGACTATGCCGCGCTTGAATACAAAGACCCCGATGTGCTTTACTTTGTCACCAATTACGGCGATTTCGGGCCGAACAACTTGGACGACATCAAGATCTACCTCGGCACAAGGCTCATTGGCATCGACCCGGATTTGATTTCCCAAAGCCTGATGTCTTTGGACGGCCTTGTAACTCCCATCACAGGGGTGCAAAACACGACATCCTGCTATCAGGACATCAGCCTTGCCTCCTTCGAAGGGGCCACGTTCTTTGAGTTGAACCTTCACGCCACGCTTCAGAACTTGGGCCAGTCGGCAGCCAATGTCGAGGTGTGGATGGAAAAAGGGCACTACGAGAAAGAGGAAAAGGAAGGCATCGAGGAGATTGTTTGGTACACAGACGAGCATATCGCGGCCACCCAAGTGTTTATGGCTGGCCGCGCCAATGCAGTCTGTTGCGCCAACATAGCCGGACAACTCATCGGGCCTTATCCTTCGGATCCGTGCCAATATGTCCGGGTCTGTTTCAGTTCCACCAACCCAGTCAATATCTGTTCCGCGACACCGCAGAATAACCTACCAAAAGCGACAGCACTGACAATCCGTTGCTGGACTCCAGTAACTGTCGCTTGACAAAACATAATCAGGTGAGGCCACGAAAATGGCCTCCGCCTCCAAAGTCAGGCCCTTACCCCTGACAATGATTAAGGTGCGTACACACCACGGCAGAGGCCGTAAGCCTCTCGGTGTGTACGCACCTATTTGTTTGTAAATGTAAGGGACTGCAAAAATAGACAAAAAACGACAACCTAAAACATACACAGATGGAAAACAAGAAGAAAAGCTACACCTACCACCCGCAGTATGGCATCGTGGTAATGTGCACAGACGAGCAGAACCAAATCGACACGTTCAACCGTCTGAAGGAAATGAACCTTGGTCTAAAACTAAAAGTTGTAACGGTATGAGAATCGAAATCAACCACACGTGCGAGGACTTCACCAGCTACAGGGCAGAGCGCGTGAAATCCCTCTTTAATGCCGAAACGGGCTACCAATGGCAGCACACGGCAGAACTGCCCATCGAAAACATGGACTGGCAAATCGGCCTCGTCGTCGGAAGGTCAGGAAGCGGAAAGAGCAGCATTGGAAAAGCGATGTTTCCCGGCGTTCCGCTCTACGACCTTTATGCGGGATGGCACGAAGACCGTCCCATCATCGACGACATCTGTCCCGATGGCGACTTCAACACCGTGACCGGCGCGTTGTCGGCTGTTGGCCTCGGTGATGTTCCGGCATGGCTCCGACCCTTCAAGGTGCTTTCAAATGGCGAGCAGTTCCGCGCAGGTTTGGCCCGCCTTGTGTGCGAACACCCTGAAATCGCCGTCGTGGACGAGTTTACCAGCGTAATTGACCGACAGATTGCCAAGATAGGCGCGGCGGCATTCGCAAAAAGCTGGAGGCGCGGCAAGGGCAAAATCGTCCTGCTCACGCCACACTTTGATGTGATTGAATGGCTGCAACCCGATTGGGTGTACAACACAAACGAGGCGCGGTTCTACACCCGCGACTGCCTTCGGCAAAGACCTGAAATCGAACTCTCAATTTATCGGGTTCCGGGAACGCGATGGAGTTATTTTAAGCCGCATTACTATTTAGACCTGCCCATGCCCATTGCAGCGCAGTATTTCATCTGCTTTGCCGGTGACGAGCCTGTGGCGCATCTGGCTGTCTGCCCCATGTTTCAGGGTGGACACTACCGGGCAACTCGTCTGGTGGTCTTACCAGAGTGGCAAGGCATAGGTGTAGGCACGGCCTTCCTGAACGAGGTGTGCCGCCTTCATCTTGAAGGGCAGGGACGGTGTGGAAGGAAATACACCACGCTGTTCCACACATCGCATCCGCAGCTGTGCCGTGCCCTACGCAAGTCGTCCAAATGGGTGCAGGTGAGCGGTGCGCTGAAGTTTGCCGACAAAAGCAAGTCCATCAAGACGCTTGACCGTGCTGCAAGCAGGCAGGGAATGAAACACGGTAGCGGAGGATTTGGAGGCCATTTCAGGGCTGTACAAGGATTTGAATATATAGGAGATCAAGAGCCATGTTAGTTAGAATATTAGGACAGACCACATCCAAGGCTTATCTTGCGGCCAAAGAGGTGGTGGAAAAATGTGGGTGCACGGTGTTCCATGATTCGATGGAGTATTTGCCGGGCATGGAGATAGACCTGAACATTGCACCATTATTGACGGAAAAGATACCGTCCGATGTAATCAAAGAGCCTCGTTTTGGAACGCTCATTTTCCATCCGTCACCGTTGCCGTATGGACGCGGTGCGGCATCAATCAAATGGGCCTACAAAAGAAACGAAGCGGTCACGGCGGCCACATGGTTTTGGGCTGACGATGGACTTGACACGGGAAACATCTGTGAGCAGGAAATCGTCAAGATAGACCATTCAATCAAGCCGCGACAATTCTACGAGCGCGATATAATTCCAGCCCTTTGTCGCACACTTGAACGCTGTTTAAGCAGCCTTCGAATAGGTCTTAAACGCGAAATAAAGCAGCAAGGGAAATACGCCACATTCGACCGAAAAGAGGGCTTATAAACAAAGCGGGCGCATCGAAGAAAAACGACGCGCCCACTTTTTGTTTTTTTGTACAATTCATTTTAGAAATGTGTACAATTCATTTTTGCGATTATACCTGACTATCTGATTCACTGAAGCAGACAATCCCGCCAAACGACTGGGCACTATACGAGCCTCTCACGCTTCCATAGAAGAAGCAATTATCTATTTCAGCGTCGGCATACCCGCCTTCCGAAAGGTTGTGATATACGATACCTCCTCCGTTCCTTGAAACCAAATAGTCATTATCACCATAGCAATAGGCGCAATTCCTTACAACGGAGTTTCTGTTCAATCCGACAATACTACCAAATTGGTCATCTCCTCCAGCCCTTATTTTTACAATGCAACCATCCACCACAGAGAGTGAATCGGAAATACCCACCAAACATCCGTTAAAAAACTCTCCGCCGTTGAGGTGATGGCTTGTAACAAACAAGCCTGAATTGACAACAAAATCTTTCACTGTTCCATGTTTGAGACATCCGAACATGCCTATATCAAAAGCGGGATCATACTCTGGGGAATTATACGCGACATACAAGCCATCGATTGTATGACCGCCACCATCAAAAGTACCCATAAAGGGATGTTCGCGGCAGCCGATGGGCGAAAAGCGCCGATGCGCACCAGCGTCAAGGTCGATGTCGCAAGTGAGCCTCACGGTGCGTCCATCGAAATTGTCAGGCTCGCAACCGTTCTGCCCGTTCGCTGCACTTATCAGCCAAGCCAAGCCTTCGGGCGTGGAGATTTCCGCATTGCCGTTGGCATCCATCACAAAGCCATCAGGCTGCACTGTGACAGAATCAATCCATAAAGGATATTCTTCAATATAATGCGGCCAAGGGTCGTCTTTGTTTTGTGCCTGAATCCTCGCCCCAAGCATTAAAAGGGCAACCAAAGCAATAAGTCTAATGTATCTCATCGTTTCGTGATTTTGTTCGTGTAAACTTTTCCATCTGCATCAATAATGCGTAACAGATAAACCCCTTCCACCAATCCCTCAACATCAATCTCATTCGTCCCACGCACACATTTCACCAACTGCCCTGAAGTATTGCAAACCTTTACCTCAACAGCCTCCATGCCTTCAACAACAACCCTGTCCTTTGCCGGATTGGGATAAACGCCAATGCTTTCCGCTTTTTCCTCGACTCCCACGCACTCTCCATCAACGCAGAAGTCATCAAAGCAAACGGCGCAGTTTCCGCTGCAATAAAAGTGTCGTATGGCGATATAAACCTCTTGGCCACAATATTGGGACAAATCACACATATAATTGTACCAGTTACCCTGGTTGTACAATGTCCAATGTTGCATCATGGTGAAAGCCATCGGGTCATCGTTGGTGGTCGTCGAAACGAAAACTCCAATGTGTTCGGCAGGGTTGGCTGTGTCCAAGGCGCAAGCCCAAAATGAAACCATTCCCAAACCATCTAACCGAATACGTGGCGAGACGAGATAATTGCTTGGCGTTAGAGAGTCACCAGTGGCGATGTCTTTTGAGTAAGACACCACCATGCCATCGGATCCAGAGTAGCCCATGCCACCGGTCGGGTAAATCTGCCAGTCGTGGCCGTCGCCGTCTGCATCAATGGTAGTCCATTCCAAAAGATGGCCCGCTGCAAAATCATTTTCAAAGTCCCAACAAGTCTCACTGTTGGTTTGTGCTTGCATCGCTCCGCATACCAGCAATGCGGCAAGGATAAATGATAGTTTCTTCATAGTTTATTCTGTTTTAATGATTTGTCGTTTGCAAAGTTACACATTGGTTCATTCCCTCAGCACTTTCCGTGTGAGGCACACATCCGCATTGCGGATTCTCAGAATATACATCCCTTTTGGCAAGTCGCCCATTTCCATCCAACTGCCTTTGCCGCTGAAGGTCTTTGTGGCCACCACCTGGCCGCTCATGTTGATGAGTTCCATTTCCGTAGCCTCGGCCTCGTTGGGAAGCAGCACGCAAACCGTGTTGTTCGTCGGGTTGGGATAAACCTCCACCGCAGCCTCTTCCTTTGGCATGGGTCGTTCCGGCACCTGCAATGTGGTGTAGTCCACCGTGTCGGTGATGTGCAGAATCCAATAATCCCGATTTATTACCTGTGGAGTTGGAGTATATGTGAAGGCGCAGTTGGAGCAGTTCACATCTCCGCTGGAGCCGGTTCGCGGACATATCACGTCGCCGACAATCGTGTATTCCCTGTCGTTATGTTGAACAACCTCCTTAAATATAGTGGAACCATCTTTTGTCCCCAAACAGCGCTCCCAAAGTAAATTGCCGTGGGCATCAGTACGAAACACCCAACCTATGCCATCGTTAAGGTCACTCAAATTGAGGTGTGCTGCACTGGCCACATCACCATCAATGGATTGCGTCGTTCCAAACGCCATGAAGCCGCCATCTTCTAACGGAAACACTCTCGCTGCACCTTCATGGGAACTTCCACCGTAGCACTTGCTCCAAACGACATTGCGGTCTAAATCCAAGCGTAACAACCAAATGTCGTAACATGGGAAACCTGCTCCGTAATATCCAGGATGCCATCCGGCACCTTGCAAATCACCGTCCGTACAAGTTGTTTCCCCAATGCCGATATAGCCGTCTTCAAGGTCGATAAACCTTAATATCGCCGATTCTTTATTGGGTCCAGGTATGCATCCGTAACATTCCTGCCATTCTATTCCTCCGATGGAATCCAGTTTGATGAACGTGGCATTGCTGTTCATGGGAGGATCATAACATGGCGTGAGGTTTCCGTAGGATCCCGCAGGGTCATTATACATAGTGACATAATAACCACCTTTGTCGCTTCTATCCACCCTACTCAAAAGATCCACTGCTTGTGTTCCAAGAGTGGTCTCCCAAGTCATGTTCCCGAGGCTGTCCATCGCTACCATCCAACCATCCACAGCACCATAAAAATGGCTGATGTCGCAACCACTACTAAAATAATTCGCAAAGGCGAGCACTCCTCCGTCGTGTGTCAAATCGCCTCCACCAGACTCCCAATAATAACCCTCTCGGTTACCGAAGCAACTGGTCCAAATTTCTTCTCCATTGGAATTGATTTTGATTACTTTCATGTTACGTACAGTATCTCCACAGATGTCACAGAAAGCACCTCCAACCAAATAGTATTCTTTTCTCTCACCGTTTTCAACCTTTAGGATGTCTTTGACACCCATATCATAGCACCAACTGTCGATGAGTTCATAATCGTAGTTGATTTTCACAATCCAAGCAGGACTGTAAACATACGCATCGCTGCAATATTCGGGCACCAGCCCCGTGCCGACACCAGGCTTATAGGTATAGCCCGCAAGCAAAATGAAATCATCTTCCATGATGATCCCTCTTCCTTCTATAAGGTCTTCGTCATATCCCCCAAAGCATTGCTGCTTGTCGATACGGATTTGTGCTTGCATCGTCACCCCTCCCACCATCAGCAGGAGCACAAGCAGGGTGTAAAATTTTGTTGCTTTCATTTCAAAGTGTTTTTCTGTATTATGCACGCAAAATTATTCAAAAAAACCTCCAAAAAAACATCTGTCAAGTCCTAAAATGGTTTTGTCCCTATTATTTTCGATTACAAATTTTTTAATATATTGAATTTCAAATGTTTATGAAAAATCGGTTGGGGGGCTTGTCCATATTATTTTTTCGGTTTCAAGGATAATCAAATGCGATAATTCCTGCAATTTTGGGCAAAACAAGGTTTGTTTTTGGGATATTGCCTCATTGAGTTGCTGAAGGTCAATAACGCAAAAGACCCACCCCTTTCGAGGCAGGTCTTTTGCTCGTTTCCATTAATCGGTTATCATTTCAAGCATTTCCCTCATTCTGGCCACTAATGCCTCACCAACAATTTTTGTCATAGCTTCAGCAGATCCAGTAGTGGCATATTCATCGAATGCATCGTAGTAACGCTTCCTGTCGGAAAACTTGATGTTGACCGCCGGCAACCCTGCTTTGATGAGTTGCAGATTCATAAGAAGTCGGCCCGTGCGGCCATTCCCGTCGATGAACGGGTGGATGCTCTCAAAACGAAGATGGAAAAGCGCGACACATTCCACAATGTGTATTGTTTTGCGCCAAGTAATGTAATCGTTCAGCAATTCCTCAATCTTCGGCTCAATCAGATACGGCTGCACGGGATTCGTCAAGCCGCCTGCTATGCGCACATTGACCCTGCGGAAGGTTCCTCTGTCTTCCGGTCGGTCGGCCAACACCAAATTGTGAATGCCCTTGATGTCAAATTCGGAAAGCTCCTTGTCTTGTTTTGCCAGTTCCTCCATATATTGAAATGCTTCTTTGTAACCCACGGCTTCCAAATGGTCTTTAAGGGGTTTTTGGTCAATGGTAACGCCTTGAAGCACAAGGGCGGTTTCCTGCAAAGTCAAAGTGTTTCCTTCGATGGCATTGCTATTGTAAGTATGCTCGACAAGGAAAACCTCTTTTATCGCCTCGACTTCGGCCGGTGTCAAGGGACGGCAGGCATCCAACGATTTTTTGAGCGCGTCAACCTGTTCAAGAATTGGCCAGTAAGTCTTTTTGATGGTCTTTTTTGCATAAGTTCTTGCATCTATGGGCTGTGCTGCATCTTCTGGAATCAAATACAAATTGCCTTTTCTCTCAACACCTGCAATGCGGCCTTGTTCGCACAACGCCCTCACTCTCCTTGAAGAAATGCCCCATTTTGCGGCGGCTTCCGAAACCTTTATATACTTCATATCATTCCGATTTTTTGATTTTTACGCCGCAAATATACCGATATTATTCCAATTTTTGCAATTTTAGGAATAAAACTGTGGTTTATTAATGGTTTTGTAAGGTAGTGTCATATCGCGACATTCACGAAAAAAAGGCCGACCGCTCACGCAGTCAGCCTTTTGCTCGTTTCCATTATTCTGGATGCTTATTGTCTGGATTGCTTCGTTCCTCGCAATGACGCGAAGCGTGTCATTCAAGCGAAGCCATTCCGCATTCCACATTCATAATTCTGCATTCAGGATTACATCATCCCGTCCATTCCGCCGCCCATCGGCATAGGAGGTGTGGGAGGTGTAGGCTCCTTGTGGTTGCTGATAACGCACTCGGTGGTCAGCAGCATACCAGCGATGGAAGCAGCGTTTTCCAAGGCGACTCTCGACACCTTCACTGGGTCGATGACACCCGTGGTGAGCAGGTTCTCGTAAACCTCGGTGCGGGCGTTGAAGCCGAAGTCATTCTTGCCTTCCATCACCTTGTTGACCACGACCGAACCTTCCAAGCCGGCGTTTTCAACGATCTGGCGCAGCGGCTCTTCCAAAGCGCGCTTGATGATGGCGATACCCGTGGTTTCGTCTTCGTTTTCGCCCTTCATCTTCTCGATGGCCTTGATGGCACGGATGAAACCGACACCGCCGCCAGGGATGATACCCTCTTCGATGGCAGCGCGGGTGGCGTTCAAAGCGTCCTCGACGCGGTCTTTCTTCTCCTTCATCTCAACCTCAGAGGCGGCACCCACATAGATGACTGCCACGCCACCGGCCAACTTGGCCAAGCGCTCTTGCAGTTTCTCGCGGTCGTAGTCGCTCGTTGTGGTCTTGATTTGAGCCTTGATTTGGTTGGTGCGGCCTTCGATGTCCTTCTTGGCACCGTGACCGTTCACGATGGTAGTGTTGTCCTTGTTGATGCTGACCTTGTCGGCCTGACCCAGCATTTGCAGGGTGGCATCTTCAAGTTTGTAGCCTTTCTCTTCGCTGATGACAGTGCCTCCGGTCAGAATGGCGATGTCTTCCAGCATTTCCTTACGACGGTCACCGAAGCCAGGAGCCTTGACGGCAGCGACTTTCAGCGAGCCACGCAGACG
>Ga0326511_10001381_pt1 | contig 20113 bp, 16 predicted proteins | sample 0_2496_0518_D_FD_203701 | JGI IMG/M metagenome (GOLD analysis project Ga0326511, IMG submission 203701) | Bovine rumen microbial communities from UC Davis, California, United States - 0_2496_0518 | ecosystem: Host-associated > Mammals > Digestive system > Stomach > Rumen | place: USA... | reverse complement strand
CGCTTTGCTTGCAAAGAATGCTCAATGCTTAATGCTTAATGATATACCCGTAGGTGTGGGATAAGCGGGATAAGCGGGTTATTTTCTTGTTTCAGTACTATATACACGCGCGAGGCTCCAGGAAACAAATGAGACGTTTTTCTTGAAACGTTTTTCTGGAAACGAATGGGTTGTTGTTTTTGAAACGAATTGTCCTAATTGACTTTAATTTTGACCACGAATTTTATTAATGAAAAGAATTGGAAAGAATTGGAAATAATTGATTCCAAGAATTACAAAATGAATTTTTATTCTTATTGTTGAACGAAATTCTTGCTCATTCTTGCTTATTGTTTTCCCATAAAAGTCATTAGAAAAATTAGGTTCCAATTAGAATAATTCGTTTCTTAAAAATAACAATTGGTTCCCGATAAATTGGTGTTCGTGACATGGCCGACGGAAAAGGTGACCTTTAGCAGTGAAAGGATGACCTTTACGTTTCTAAAGGTGACCTTTAGCAACGAGAAGATGACCTTTACGATTCTAAAGGTGACCTTTAGCGCGCTAAAGGTCATCTTTTTGTACATAAATATGCACATAAATATGCATAGTTAAAGAAAACCCAAATAAAATTTGGTTTTCTGCTCACTTAATCGTACCTTTGCACCGAGTTGAACAACAACACCAAGGAAATGATCATTGCCAATCCTATTTACGACGTAGTGTTCAAGTACCTGATGGAAGACGAGCGCATAGCACGAACCATCCTCTCTGCCCTGTTGAAGGTGGACGTGGTGGCTGTGGAGGTGCGTCCCCATGAGTACAGCAACGACCAGCGTGATTCGCTCTCGGTCTTCCGTATCGATTTCGGTGCCACGGTGCGCTCCAGCGACGGCAGCACCAAGCTCATACTCGTAGAGCTTCAGAAGACTTGGCTTGAGACGGAGACATTGCGCTTCCGCCAGTACCTTGGCGTCCACTACTCTAACCCGAAGAACATGAAGGGCGACGATGCGCTGCCTACAGTGGCCGTCTACCTGCTTGGACACAAGGTGGGCGACATCGAGGAACCGGTGCTGTACGTTCATCATCAGTCATTCGACTACAACGGCAACCTGGTGACGAAAGGGTTGCCCAACGCCTTCGTTGAGAGTCTGACGCACGACAGTATCATTGTCCAGATACCCCGCCTGCATGGGCAGATCAACAACCGGCTCGACAAGGTCCTGAGCATTTTCGACCAGACGTACAAGGATAAGAACGACGAGCATGTCCTGAAGCTTGACGAGACGACATACTACGACGACAAGGAGATGGAGCTCATCCTCCATCGGTTGACGATGGCTGTCGCCGATGCCGACCTGCGTCATAGCATGAATGTTGAGGACGAATACTTCTCTGCTATCGAGCGTCGTGATACCGAATTGTTGATAAAAGACCGGCAGCTTGCCGAGAAGAATGTCCAGTTAGCCGAGAAGGACGGTCAGCTTGCCGAGAAGGACGGTCAGCTTGCCGAGAAGGACGGTCAGCTTGCCGAGAAGGACGGTCAGCTTGCCGAGAAGGACGGTCAACTTGCCGAGAAGGACGGTCAACTTGCCGAGAAGGACGGTCAACTTGCCGAGAAGGACGGTCAACTTGCCAATCTTCTTCGTACCTCTGTTTTGTCATTACACAAGGCCGGAATGGACGCAGAAGCCATAGCAGCGACGCTGAACCAGGACATCAGTATTATCAACAACATCCTTCGTTAACAAAAAACTACACAAATGGGACGGTTCTCTTTGTGTAGTTTTGCACAGTACATAAAAAGTACACAAAGAGAACCGTCCCATTTGTGTAGTTGTGGCGGCTTTTGTTTTTTTTAAGTGTTCAGATTTTGCAGTACGTATTATATTTCGTAATTTTGCAAACCGAATGAAAGAATAACTGACTAACATTAAACTTAAAAACTAAAAAAGAAACATGGCAAATCCTTTTTCACTTGAGGGAAAGAACGCCTGGATCACGGGCGCTTCCTACGGTATCGGTTTTAACATTGCCAAGGCCTTCGTAGCCGCTGGTATCAAGACCATCATCTTCAACGACATCAACGAGGCTGCCCTGCAGCGCGGTCTGGACAACTACAAGGAGGCCGGCATCGACAACGTGAAGGGCTACGTGTGTGACGTCACCGACGAGAACGCGGTGAAGGCACTGGTGGCCAAGATCCACGAGGAGGTGGGACAGATAGACATCCTGGTGAACAACGCCGGCATCATCAAGCGCATCCCCATGCACGAGATGAAGCGCGAGGAGTTCCAGCAGGTCATCGACATCGACCTCGTTGGTCCGTTCATCTGCTCGAGCGCTGTCATCCCGGAGATGATGGAGCGTCGCGAGGGTAAGATCATCAATATCTGCTCGATGATGTCCGAGCTGGGCCGCGAGACGGTGAGCGCCTACGCTGCCGCCAAGGGTGGTCTGAAGATGCTGACGAGGAACATCTGCTCGGAGTACGGCGAGTACAACATCCAGTGCAACGGCATCGGCCCGGGCTACATCGCCACGCCGCAGACGGCTCCGCTGCGCGAGCGTCAGGCTGACGGCAGCCGCCATCCGTTCGACTCGTTCATCTGTGCCAAGACGCCTGCCGGCCGCTGGCTCGACCCCTCGGAGCTCGGTGGTCCCGCTGTGTTCCTGGCTTCGCACGCCTCTGACGCCGTGAACGGCCACGTGCTGTATGTCGACGGTGGTATCCTGGCATACATCGGTAAGCAGCCGAAGTAAACAAATGATAAATACTAAGAAAGGCTTCCTTGTGGGGAAGCCTTTCTTGTATTTTTTCTTTACAAAAAGATTAGTTGATGGCGTCAGCCAGCTCTGCACCGGGCTTGAACTTAGCAATCTTCTTAGCAGCAATCGTGATCTTCTGCTTGGTGGCGGGGTTGATACCCTCACGAGCGGGGCGCTCGTTGATGCTGAAAGTACCGAAACCGACGAGGGAGATCTTGTCACCTGCTACCAGGGCGTCCTTAATAGCTGCAACAGTAGCGTCAAGAGCCTTCTTTGCGTCAACCTTAGAGATGCCAGCACCTGCTGCAATCTTCTCTACCAATTCTGTTTTGTTCATAATTGTTGTTGTTTTAAGTGGTTATTAATATAAAAAAACTAGGTTTCTAACGAATTTCACCGCAAATATAGGGTAAACAATTCAGAAAAACAACAAAAAATGAGAAAATTTTGCTTTTTTATTGAAAAAATGTGGCGAAAGCGGGGTTTTTCTGCAAAAAACCGGGATTTTTTAGTAATTTTGCAGCGCGAAAGGCCGCGAGACGTCCTCAATGGACGGCAGCTGAAAAATATATTTGTATATCAACCCTAAGTGCATAACAACAATGTTCCGTAACATACCTGTAGTCACCAAGAACCTGCTCATCATCAACGTCCTGGTTTTCGTAGCGACGTGGGTGCTGGAGCTCCAGAACGTCAACCTGACGGCGTTCGGTGGTCTGCATTTCTTCATGGCGAGTGACTTCCACTTCTACCAGTTCCTGACGTACCAGTTCCTGCATGGCAGTTTCACCCACTTGTTCTTCAATATGTTTGCCCTGTGGATGTTCGGCTGCGTGGTGGAGAACGTGTGGGGTCCGAAGAAATTCCTTTTTTATTACATTTCGTGCGGCATCGGCGCCGGCGTGATGCAGGAGATTGTACAGTTTGTGGACTTCTACCTGCGTGTGAGCGAGCAGACGCCCGACATTACTTTTGCCGAGCTGTTCGCCGTGGGACAGCAGCTGAGCCACCAGCTGAACGCGTGGAGCACCATCGGTGCCTCGGGCGCCGTCTATGCCATCCTGCTGGCCTTCGGCATGATCTATCCGAACGAGCGCATCTTCATCTTCCCCCTGCCGGTGCCCATCAAGGCGAAGTGGTTCGTCTGCGGCTATGCAGCCATTGAGCTGTTCATGGCGGTGAACTCGTCGGGCGACGGTGTGGCCCACATGGCGCACCTGGGCGGTATGCTCTTCGGCTTCCTGATGATACGCTACTGGAACCGTCATCCCGACGCCCGCTTCAACCGTTCCAGCGGCTCGGAGTTCTTCCAGCGGTGGAACGCGAAGAACACGCGCAACGGCAGTCCGTCGAGCCGTACGCGGCGGTCGGGTTTCGACGAGCCGACGTACACCGCGTCGACAGACCGTGACGATATGGCGTACAACGCGCGGAAGAAGCAGGAGCAGGAGGAGATTGACGCTATCCTCGACAAGATCCGCAAGAGCGGCTACGACAGCCTGACGAAGGAGGAGAAGCGCCGTCTGTTTGAAGCCAGCCAGAACCGATGATCAAGCAACTGCGCCACATACTGCTGAACCTTGCGGCAGGAGCCAACGTGGCCATCGTGCTGCTGATGCTCCTCGTGGGCTACTCCGACCGCTTGTCGCCCGTGGACTACCCGCAGCTGTCGCTGATAGGCATGACGCTCCCGCTGTTTCTCGTGCTGAACCTGCTGTTCCTATTCTTCTGGTTAGTGTTCAAGTGGCAGCGCGTGTGGATACCCGTCGTGGGCTTCGTCCTCGCGTATGTACCTATTTCTATATATATACCGCTGAACCGTCCCGGCGACACGTCGGAAGCCACGCTGAAGGTGGTGTCGTGGAACGTCTGCACCTACGGCGGCAACTACAAGTACAAGAACGGCTTCGAGGTGACACTGGACTACCTGAAGCAGCAGGATCCCGACATCATCTGCCTGCAGGAGGACGTGGACACCTGGCGCCGCTACGTGGTGAAGAAGTACGAGGAGAACGGTTACCTCTACAACGACACCACGGTGTTTAGCAAGACAAAGTCGTCGATGAACGGCGTGGGCATCCACAGCCGCTATCCCATCCTGAGGAAGGAGCGCATAGCCTATAAGGCGAATGCCCACGGCTCCGTGGCCTACTACCTGCAGGTGGGGCGCGACACCGTCCTCGTCATCAACAACCATCTGGAGACGACCCACCTGTCGAAAGACGACCGCCACAACTACCGGGAGATGATCCACGGCAACATGGGCAGGGACACGGCGCGGGCGGAGTCGATGGTGCTGGCGGGGAAGTTGACCGATGCCTCCGTAGTCCGTGCCCGTCAGGCGGAGGCCGTCCATGCGTATATAGAGAGCCACCGCCAGTACCCGATGATAGTCTGCGGCGACTTCAACGACACCCCCATTTCCTACTCCCGCCATACCATTGCCCAGGGTCTTACGGACTGTTTCGCGGCCCGTGGCAACGGTCCCGGTTTGTCATATAATCAGAAAGGTTTTTTCTTCCGGATTGACTATGTTCTGTGCTCCGATGCCTTCGAACCCGTTCGTTGCGAAGTTGACTCAAAAATTGACTCCAGTGACCACTATCCGGTGCTTTGTTGGCTTAAAAAACAGGAAAATCCTTAATTTTTGTATGAAAAACGGCAATAAATTTCCCGATTTGTAAAAAAATGCCTATATTTGCAGGCTTAAAATTGCAAAGCAACAAATAAATAACATAAAAAACCAAAATGCAAAACAAAGGAATTGTAAAATTTATCGCAGTGCTTTTGATTCTCGTGTGCTGCTTCTACCTTTCCTTCTCGTTCGTGACGCGCCACTACGAAAGTAAGGCTGCCGCCATGGGTGAGGAGGCTGGTCAGGAGTACCTCGATTCAATCAAGAACGAGAAGGTGTACTTAGGCATCTACTCGCTGAAGCAGTGCCGTGAGATGGAAATCGGCCTGGGTCTTGACCTGAAGGGCGGTATGAACGTGATTCTTGAGGTGTCAGTGCCTGATGTCGTCGACGTGCTCGCCGACCACAAGACCGACGCTGTGTACAAGAAGTCGATGGAACAAGCCAAGAAGGAGGAAGAGACCAGTCAGGCAGACTTCATCTCGCTGTTCGTGAAGTATTGGAAACAGAACGCCAACGGTCGTCCCCTGGCAGCTATCTTTGCCACTCAGCAGATGAAGGGCAAGGTGAGCACCTCGTCGACTGACGCCGAGGTGGAGGCAGCCATCCGTGCCGAGGTGCAGTCGGCTGTCGACAACTCGTTCAACGTTGTCCGTAACCGTATCGATAAGTTCGGCGTCGTACAGCCCAACATCCAGAAGCTCGAAGGCCAGAGCGGCCGTATCATGGTCGAGATGCCCGGTATCAAGGAGCCCGAGCGTGTTCGTAAGCTCCTCCAGGGTTCTGCCAACCTCGAGTTCTGGGAGACCTACAACGCCCAGGAGATCTACTCGATGCTCATCCAGCTGAACCAGAAGTATGCCGCCGTCGCTTCGGGCGAGGCCGTCGTTGACAGCGTGGCTGCCGATACCACCGCCGTGGCCGAGGCTGCCGAGGCTGCTGAGGCTGCTGCCGACACCGTGAAGGCCGCTACCAGCGACATCGCTGCCAAACTGGCCAAGAAGGACGCAAAGGGTAGCGACGTCAAGGCCAAGAAGGAGGCTCTGAAGCAGAACCCCCTGTTCGCCGTCTTCCAGCCCATCAACCAGGGTCTGGCCATCGTCGGCTATGCTAACGCCCGCGACACCGCTGACGTGAACAAGGTCATCTACTCCGACGTTGCCGCCACCATCTTCCCTGCAGAGCTGAAGCTCCGCTGGGGTGCCAAGGCTGAGGACTTCGGCGGTCAGAACACCAAGGGCGACGTCTTCGCACTCTATGCCCTGAAGATCACCACGCCCAACGGCCGTGCTCCGCTGGAGGGTGACGTCATCACCAATGGTAAGGACGACTTCGACCAGATGGGTCATCCCTGCGTCTCGATGCAGATGAACAGCGACGGTGCCCGCCAGTGGTCGCAGATCACCAAGCAGAACATCGGCAAGGCCGTGGCCATCGTCCTCGACGACGCCGTCTACTCTGCTCCCCGTATCCTGACTCAGATCGACGGTGGCAACTCGCAGATTACGGGTAACTTCACCATCGAAGATACCAAGGACCTGGCTAACACGCTGAACTCTGGTAAGATGCCCGCCCCCACACGTATCGTGCAGGAGGAGGTCGTCGGCCCGTCGCTCGGTGCACAGTCTATCCAGCAGGGTATCATGTCGTTCATCGTTGCCTTCGTGTTGCTGATGATCTACATGATCATGCTGTACGGCTTCATCCCCGGTCTGCTCTCTGATATCGCCCTGCTGTTCAACCTCTTCTTCACGCTGGGTATCCTCACCTCGTTCCAGGCCGCGCTGACCATGCCGGGTATCGCCGGTATCGTTCTGACGCTGGGTACTGCCGTCGACGCCAACGTGCTGATCTACGAGCGTACCAAGGAGGAGCTGCGCAAGGGCCTCTCCGTCAAGGAGGCCATCAACAAGGGTTACTCGAACGCCTTCTCGGCTATCTTCGACTCAAACTTCACGTCGTTGATTACCGGTATCATCCTGCTCTACTTCGGTACGGGTCCTGTCAAGGGCTTCGCTACCACGTGGATCATTGGTATCGCTGTGTCGTTCTTCACCGCCGTCTTCATGACGCGTCTGGTCTACGAGCACCAGCTGAAGAAGGACAAGTGGACGAACCTCACTTTCGTCACCGGATACTCGAAGAACCTCATGCAGAACACCCACTTCAACTTCATGGGCGCTTATAAGACATCGTTCACCATCTGGGGCATCGCTGCCGTCCTGTTCTGTGTCTCGTTCGCCATCCGCGGCCTGAGCCAGAGCATCGACTTTACCGGTGGTCGTAACTACGTGGTGACACTCGACAAGGAGACCCCTGTCGAGGACGTACGCACCGCACTGGCAGGCGCCTTCGTCAACACCGTTGGCGAGAATGTCGGCAAGGAGGCCAACACCAGCGTCATCGCACTGGGTACCGACGGCAAGACCGTCCGTATCTCGACCAACTGGGACATCGAGTCGAACAACCCCGAGGTTGACGACAAGGCTGAGGACATCCTCTACGAGACACTGAAGGGTGCTAACCTGGTGAACCAGGAGAGTGTCGAGGACTTCAAGAATCCTGACGTCCGCGAGGGTGGCTCTATCATCAGCTCGGCTAAGGTAGGTCCGTCGGTGGCTAAGGATATCACCTACGGTGCTATCATCTCGGTCATCATCGCCCTGATTGCCATCTTCCTCTACATCCTCCTGCGCTTCCGCAACCTCGCCTTCTCGCTGGGTGCTACCATCGCACTGGCTCTCGACGCCCTTGTGGTGATTGGCTTCTACAGCGTACTCTGGGGCTGGGTGCCCATGTCGCTCGAGATCGATCAGGTGTTCATCGGTGCTATCCTGACCGTGATTGGTTACTCCATCAACGATAAGGTGGTGGTCTTCGACCGTATCCGTGAGAACTTCGGTCTGTTCAAGAAGCGCGACCGCCAGACGCTGTTCAACGACTCGCTGAACCAGACGCTGGCACGTACCATCAACACCTCGGTGACGACGCTCATCGTGCTGCTGGCTATCTTCATCCTCGGTGGTGACAGCATCCGCAGCTTCTCGTTCGCCATGATCCTCGGTGTCGTCTTCGGTACGCTGTCGTCCATCTTCATCGCTGCTCCTGTGGCCTACCTGACCATGGGGCGCACCATCCGCGAGGAAGAGGTGCCCGCTGTCGAGGAGAAGAAGTAAACACCCGATAACCGTGACTGCGGCCTGACGGTTGAACATGGCCTGACGGCTGCAGTATAACGAAAATCTTCAAAAATCTGACATCATTCTGTCGAAAGACATTTGTGTGAGATTTTTGAAGATTTTCGTTTTTCCGTGCCCTTTACTCAACGTTTGGTTGCCCTTTACTCAAACGTTTGCATGAGTTTTTCGCTATTTACTGATACAATGTTCGGGAATAATGTCTATCTTTGCATCGTCAAAAGTAACCATGAAAAAACAAACGACACAAAAACTAATCTACTAAAGGTTAATAATATTGGTTTTGGTTGATGGAATGGGTCAGAAATCTCTGACCCATTCTTTGATTTGCTCCATGGCCTCCGCATGTTCCGGCGCATAGCGGAGGAGGACGGTGACCAGGCGCTGTGGGTCGCGCTCAACAATCTTGGCGTAGAACTCCCACTGGTCGTCCACGCCGGTATGGATGCTGTAGTCGTCGCCCACCTCCACCAGCTCCGCACCCATGCCCGACAGCATCTGTCCGGAGCTGCGTGTCCAGCCGTTGAGTGAGTCGACGATGACCGACACCGACACGTCCCTCCAGAGGAACACCTCCTGGAGCCCCTCGTCGTCAGGGACGTTCTGGCGCACGAGGAACGACGGGTAGTCGATGTCCATCGACAGCTTGTCGCTGTGGTACTTCATCAGCACCCAGTTGGCCATGGCGATGCTCACGCTGTCGTCGGGGGTGAGGACGTTCACGAACGACTTCGGCTGCTGCTGCTGACTGCCGCCACAGGCCGTCAGCAGCAGGGCCAGGAGCCCCAGTAGAAGTCTCACTCGTCTCATCTTCATTGATTACTTGATGCTCAGCACGACGATGGACTTCGCGGGCACCTGGACGGTGAGCGTGTTCTTCTTCAGCTTCGCGTCCTTGTAGGGCTTGGGCGCGACGACGTCGGGGTGGTCGAAGTCGTTGAAGTCGGCGACGTTCTTCGAGGTCAGAATCTCGCCACTGACGGTCTTCGCCTGGTAGCCGGTGAGGTCGAAGTCGATGGTCTGTGCCTTGTCTAAAGAGACGTTGGTGACGGCGAGGACGATGCTGCCGTCCACGGTCTTAGCGGCTGAGGCCGAGAGCATGGGGCAGGGGCGGTAGCCGGCATCCTTGGCACCCTCCTTCTCCTTGAAGTAAGCCTTCGACACCTGGATAGTCTCGCTCTCGAGGTCTACGGGCAGGTAGGTAGCCTCCTGGAACGGGGTGTACATACGGAAGACGTGGTACGTCGGTGTGAGCACCATGTGGCCCGTGCCCTTCTGGTCGGTGAGGATCATCGACTGCAGCACGTTCACCACCTGTGCGATGTTGGCCATCTTCACACGGTCGGTATACTTGTGGAAGACGTTCAGCGACAGCGAGGCCACGAAGGCGTCGCGCAGGGCGTTCTGCTGGTACAGGTGGCCGCTGATGGTGCCTGGCTCCTCGTCCCACCAGGTGCCCCACTCGTCAACGAGCAGGCCGACCTCACCCTTCGGGTCTTTCTCGTCCATGATGGCCTTGTGCTTCTTGATGACCACCTCAATCTCCAGGCACTTGCCGAGTGCCCAGTAGTACTGGTCGTTGTCGAACTTCGTGGCGGAGCCCTTCGGTCCGTCCCATCCCGAGCAGGTATAATAATGTAGGGAGACGCCCTGCATACGGTTGCCGATCTTGTCCATCAGCACCTCCGTCCACTTGTAGTCGTAGTCGGAGGCGCCACTGCCGATGCGGTAGAGCTTGTTGCCGGTATAGTCGCGGAGGTAGGTGTTGAACTTGCGGAACTCGTCGCTGTAGTACTCCGGCGTCATGTTGCCGCCGCAGCCCCAGGCCTCGTTGCCGATGCCGAAGTACTTCACCTTCCAGGCCTTCTCGCGGCCGTTCTGACGGCGCAGACGGGCCATCGGCGTGTCGCCGTCGCTGGTCATGTACTCCACCCACTGTGCCATCTCCTTGACAGTGCCCGAGCCGACGTTGCCGCTGATGTAGGGCTCGCAGTCGAGCATCTCGCAGAGGTTCAGGAACTCGTGGGTACCGAAGGAGTTGTCCTCGATGGTGCCGCCCCAGTTGTTGTTACGCAGCGACGGGCGCTTGTCCTTCGGGCCGATGCCGTCCATCCAGTGGTAGTCGTCGGCGAAGCAGCCGCCCGGCCATCGCAGCACGGGCACCTTCAGCGCCTTCAGGGCGTCGAACACGTCCTTGCGGTAGCCCTGGATGTTGGGGATCGGCGACTGCTCGCCCACCCACAGTCCGCCGTAGATGCAGGTGCCGAGGTGCTCGGAGAACTGTCCGTAGATTTCGCGGTTGATCTTCGCTCCCGCCTGGTCGGCGTGGATGGTCGCCTTCACGTTCTCGGCGGCAGTTGCCGTCATGCTGACAGCCATGGCGATGGCTGTTGTGATAATCGTTTTCTTCATATTCGTTTTAGGTTTAAGTTATGTTATTGTCTATTCCTCGGCACCCTTCTGGGTCACCTTGATGGTACAGGTGGTGATGCTCGTCGGGTCGTCCTTCTTCTTGTAGCCGTCGAGGGTGATGGTTGCGGTGCGGCCGTTGGCCTCCTTGTTCTCCTTGACGGCCACCTTCATCGTGATTTTCTGGCTCTGCGTGTTGGGCGCGCTCACCTGGAGCTTGATGGTCAGCCAGTCTGCGTTCTCGCTCTTGCGGAACTTCAGGTATCTGCAGTTCGTCTGGATAATCACCGTCTGGCCGTCCTCAACGTCCTCCGTGGCCTCGAACTCGCAGCCCGTGGGGTCGCTGTAGAGGTAGTACTTGTCGTCGGCCAGTATCTTCACGTAGTTGGAGCCCTCCTTGGCGTCGACGGTCTCCGTGGCGCGGTTGCCGTTCTTGTCGATGACGGTGACGGTGACGGAGCCGATGCTGACGGGAACGGTCACGAGGCCGTTGTCGTCGGTAGTGGCGAAGTACACCTTGCCCGTCTTGTTGTCCCTGACGATGACCGTCTTCTGCGTGGCGTCAGTACCCGTGTCGATGTTGATGACAGCCAGCTCAGAGCCCTTCGTCAGCTTGCTGGCCATGATGGGACCGCTGGCGGCACCTGTCTCGGCGGTCATAAGGCCCACGAGGTAGTCGCACGTCTCCTTGGTGATCTTGTTGACGAGCACCTCGGTAGCGTCGTCACCGAAGAGGTCCTTCAGGGCCGTCTTTATGTTGGCGCCTGTCTTGTTCGTCACGACGGTGTTGATGTCCTGCCACGTGGTCTTGCCCTGCGTGGTCTTCTTCAGCATCTGTAGCAGCTCCTGGCGCTCCCTGCCCATGGACGGGTAGTAGAGGGCGGCGGTGCCCACGGCCACCTTGGCTGCCAGGCGTGCTGCCTGCACTTTCTCCTGCACGGTCGCCGTCTCTTCGCGTGCAGCGGTGAGGATATTGAACAGATTGCTGATGTCGGTGCCGCGTGTCACGGTAGGCGTCAGCAGGTTACCCGTCTGCAGACGCTTCAGGGCGGCCTCGTACTCCTCGCTGTTCATCTGCAGCTTGGTGAACGCATCGACGAGGTTGTCAGTATTGCTCATGTTGCCGATACCGCAGAACAGGGTGCTGTCGGCATAGCCGTTGCTCATCAGCTTGATATACTCCAGGCGCATGGTCTCAACCAGCGCGGCGAAGTCGATGGCCTGCTTCAGGTCATCCTGGCTGATGTCCTGGTCCTTCACCCATATCGCCCCGGAGTTTCCGGGAATCTCGATCATGTCCGTGTCAAACGTCTTGATGTCGTCGTCACATGCCGTCGGCAACAACATCATGGCCGCCAACAGCAGATAGTACCATCTTTTTCTCATCTCGGTTTATGATTAATCCTTAATTCTTAAAACTTCAATTTTTCAATTCTTCAATTTTTCAATTTTTCAATTCTTCAATTTTTAATCGTTTTCAGCCATCACCTTGATACACATCTTCGTCAGGTCGTCGCTGGGCTCCGCATCGCCGACGAACTCCTCGACGGCTCTGTGGATGGTCTCCGACGTCTGCCGCGAGCTGTAAAACTGGAATGCCTCGTCCGTCATCCGCTGTATTTCGGGTGGCAGTTCCTTCTCTGCCCACAGGCTCGTTGAACACGTGGTCAGCAGCAGGAACAACTGTAAATGTGCTACTTTTGTCATGTCTATTCGTCGTTTTGGCTACAAAAGTACGACAAAAAATGAAAAATGAAGAATAAAGAATTAAGAATTTTCTGCCACCATGGAAAAAAAACTTAACTTTGCGGCGAAAACCCGAAAGAGGGTGTTGAAAAGCTGAAAAAAGCGACGATCATGACACAGATAGTGAAAGAAGGTGGGAAGACCATCATTAAGACTGGTAGCCGTATCGACACGGTGACCGCCAACGAGTTAGAGAGTGCCATAAAGCCTGTCCTCGAGGAGACAGGGCTCAATCTGGGGATGGACTGCTCGGAGCTGACCAAACATCGTCCTCGCTTGGCAGTCCACCAGCCGGCTGCGGCTCCACGGGAATCTCCAGCACAAAGCGGCTGCCGCCGGAGTATTGAGTGTCCAGCGTCAGATTTCCCCCCATGAGCTGCACCACACGTTGGCAGAGGAAAAGTCCCAGTCCGAGGCCCTCGGTGAACATATTGAGCTTTGTGAACTTCTCAAAGACAAATTCTGCCTTCTCTGCCGGGATGCCCGGGCCCGTGTCTTCTACGGTGAAGCGGACGGCATCCTCGCCGGTCTCCACACGCATGGTCACGTTCCCCTTGCGGGTGAAGTGCAGCGCGTTGAAGAGCAGTTCGGTGAGCGCAATGAGTAAGTGGTGGCTGTTCGACTTCACGGTGAACCCTTCGGGGACTCTACAGTCCAGGCACGTGTGCAAGTCGGTGTTGATGAGGCTGTTAGCGCTGTCTATGGCCTCCTTAGCCAGCTCCTTGCAGTCTATCGTGTCGTCCGTGCGGATTGTCTGGTGGCTCTCGATGAGCGATGCCGTGAGCAGCTTGCTCACCATATAGTCCAGAGCAATCGTCTGGACGAACATCATCTCCGCAATCTGCTGCTTCTCGTCGTCGGGGATGGTCGAACAGTCGTCGCGCATAATCTGTGAGAAACCGTGTACAATGTTCAGCGGCGTACGTATCTGGTGCGACATGTCCTGCATGAACTGAGTCTTCTGTTCGCTGCCCTCACGAGCCAGCCGTGTAGCCTCCTCCAGCTCCCTTGTCCGGTGCTCAGTCTCCTGCTTCGTCCGTTCAGCCTCCCTGATGTGCTGGCTGATACTTTGTCGCATCTGGCAGAAACTATTCTGCAGCTGTCCTATTAGGTCCGTGCGCTCACTCCGTGGCAGAATCTTCTCGTAGTCGCCGTCACCAATCTGTCGCAGTTCGGCAGCTAGCATTCCCAACGGCTGTATGAAGTGGTTTACGATGCGGCGGCAGCCCAGTACGAGCAGCATCAGTCCGATGACGAGCAGTGGTGGCAGTATGAAGTTCAGACTGTTGTAGCCGCGCAGCAGTTCGTTCGACGGGCATACCAGCGCCACACTCCACTGTGTGCCCTCCAGTGGGCGGTAAAGGACGATGTTCGACCTGCCGTCCATCTTCACCTCCATGTGTCCCGTCCGCCCGTTGGTCATCGCGTATCCCAGTGCCACGATGTCAGTGCAGTCCCTGGGGTCGGTGTTGCTGAAGATGGTCTGCTTCAGCAACTTCGTGGTGTCAGGGTGTACGAAGTAGTGTCCGTCGGCGCCCAGCATCATGAAGTACGAGTTTTTGTACGGGTGTTCGGCGGTGATGGTCTCTGTGAGTTTCTTCAGCGACAGGTCCGTCGATATCACGCCGATGAACCGTCCCCGCTCGTCGTGCAACGGCACACAGTAGGAAGCAATCATCTCCGGACTGGACAGCGTCCCTGCATTGAAGTCGTCGAAGGGGTCCACCCAGCAGTCGCTATTCATCCGCCGCGGAGTCTTGTACCACACCTTGTTATAATAGTCGTACTCCTCCTCGCGCACCGTGACCACCGAGTCCTTCGCCGACTCGCCAGCCTCGCCGTTCTCCATACGTACGGAGTAGGCCGAGAAACCATACGCCTCGTTGGGGAAGAAGTCGGGTTCCATCGTGATCGAGCAGCCGTTGACGTGCGGGTGGTTTGCCACGATGCGGTGCGAATACTTCTGCAGCGCCTCCTGCCTGTGGTCCACGTTGATCAGCCACAGGATGTTGCGCGTTGCCGTCTCCAACTCCAGCATGTGCCCCTTCACGCGCAGCGCCGTGTTGTCGAGCACGTGCGATGCCTCGTCGATGGCCTCCTGGCGTATGATGTTGCGCGACTGCCAGTAGAGGAATCCCAGCGACAGCGTGAAGACCAGTATGACGAGGAAGAGGATGTCCAGTGACAACCTTATCGACAGCGACTGGCGTATGTGTTTCCTCATCTCAATCATCGGCGGTCCTCCTTCCTCTTGTCTGCGATGTCCAGCAGGTTGCCCAGCAGGTCGGTTGTCGTCTCGGTGTGCGACTGTATCTTGTCCGCCATGTGCCGGCACTCGTCGGCATCCATGTCGGCAACGTGCTGACGGAATTCCGTCACCGTGGCGTGGATGGCCTTGACAGCCTGTTCCATGCGGTCACTCATGTTCACAATCACGGCATCCTTCATGCGGTCAGCCTCCTGTGCTTGCTCGTAGGCCACCCTCAGGTCCTCGTTGCGCTGGCGCAGCACGTCCGTCAGGTGGGTGATGTGCGCTATATGCTGGCTGATGCTCTGCTGCATCTGTCTGAACGTATTCTGAACGTATCCCACCTCATCGCTGCGGTGGCTCTTCTCCACCGGCTCGTCGAGCCGTCCCTTGGCCATGCCCCGTGCCACGTCCACCAGGTGCTGCAGCGGCTGCAGCTGGCGGTGGCTGATGAATAGGCTGAACAGTGCCAGCAGCAGCAGTCCCGAGAGGCTGATGATCAGCGTGTAGCGCAGTAGCGAGTTGTAGGCGCTGAAGACGTCGCTCTCCGGACAGACGATGGCCACGCTCCATCCCGTGTTCTCAAACGGGTGGTAGAAGATGAAGTTCGCCTTGCCGTTCAGGTGCATCTTGCTGTGGCCGCTGTGTCCCGTCTTCATCGAGATGGCTGCCAGGTGAGCGTCGTTCCTGACGTCGCCGTAAGCCTCGTTGAAGAAAGCCTCGTGAGCCTTCAGCGTACTGTCGGGGTGGATAATCAGGTGCCCGTCAGTACTCATCACCGTGGCGTGTGAGTTCGGGAACGGACGAAGCGAGAGCACCAGGTCGGCAAACCATTTCATCGAGATGTCCGCCGACAGCACACCTACCAGCTCGCCGTTGCTGTCGTGCAGGGGCATCCCGTACGAGGTGATAATCGTCGGTCTCCCGTGGTTCGCGTCTATGTAGGGGTCTATCCAGATGGGCTTTTCCTGATGCAGGGGTATAAAGTACCATTTCTCCCGAGTGTAAGGCTGTTGGCTGCCGTTCTCCACGACGTAAATCTCCGTCGGATCCTTCTGGCTGCGGTAGGCCCTCACCTCGTAGTAAGTCCCGTACTGCGGATAGACCCCTGGCTCGAAGGCGATGGCACAGCCCTGAATGTGTGGGTTGATGGCCATCAGTTGCCGGCAGAGGCTATCCATGATTTCCGGCTGGTCCAGCCGTTTCTCTATCGTCCAGTGCATGCTGCGCGTAGCCGTCTCCACCTCGCTCAGCGTGTTGTCTATCAGCAGCTCCGTGGTGCGCAGCGTCTGCCGTGCCTTCTCCATCGCCTCCAGATAGATGGACTGGCGGGCGTAGTGGAACATGATGAAGAGCGCCGCGACAAGGAGTATCGACACAAACCCCACCACCCACAGAACAATCTGCGTGATCAGCGAGTGTCTTGATTGTGTCTCCGTCAGTCTCTTCATAGTACAAGAAACCTTTGTTTATGGTCTTTCGGTACCCCGACCGAGAATCGAACTCGGAACTAAGCTTTAGGAGAGCCTTGTTATATCCATTTAACTATCAGGGCATGGAAAAATCGGTGCAAAGGTAATAAAAAATCAGCATTAAGCATGAATCATTAAGCATTTTTTTGTATCTTTGCGGCAGATTTTTTTAATTTATACGATTATGACAGTATTAGGAATGCAGGGAATCCTCCTCTTCGGACTGGGAATGCAGGAGATTCTGGTCATTGCCCTCATCGTGCTGCTGCTCTTTGGTGGCAAGAAGATTCCGGAACTCATGAAGGGTCTGGGTAAGGGCGTGAAGAGTTTCAAGGACGGCATGAAGGAGGTGACGGATGAAGGAGTGAAGAGTGAAGAATGAGACAGCGACATTCTGGGAGCACCTCGATGCCCTGCGGGCGGTAATCATCCGTTCGCTCGTGGTGGTGGGTGTGGCGGCAGCGGTAGCGTTCCTGCTGAAGGAGCCGCTGTTCCAGGTGGTGCTGGCTCCGCGCTCCAGCGATTTCTTCGTGTACCGACTTTTGGGTGTGGAACCCTTCGAGCTGCACCTGATGAACACCGGACTGACGGAGCAGTTCATGATCCACATGAAGACGGCCCTCTACGCCGGACTGCTGCTGGCCTCGCCCTACGTGCTCTACCAGCTGTTCTGCTTCGTGTCGCCGGCACTTTACGCCAATGAGCGGCGCTACGCGGTGTGGATTGTCGGGTCGGCATACGTGATGTTCATCCTTGGCACGGTCATTGACTACTTCCTGATTTTCCCGCTGACGGTGCGCTTCCTGGGTACCTATCAGGTGAGCCCCGACGTGGCGAATATGCTGACCATCCAGTCGTATGTCGACACGCTGATAGGCATGAGCCTCGTCATGGGCGTCGTCTTCGAGCTGCCCGTGGTCTGCGGCCTCCTGGGGCGCATGGGGCTACTCACGGCGCCGATGATGCAGCAGTACCGCCGTCATGCCATCGTGGCCATCCTTGTGGTGTCGGCCATCATCACGCCGACGACGGACGTCTTTACGCTGCTGGTGGTGTCGCTCCCCATCTGGCTGCTCTACGAGGTCAGCATTGGGATAGTGAGAGTGGTGAAGAATTGAGCATTAAGCATTGAGAAATATGAAACGAGTAATGATGATGGCAGCCCTGCTGCTGACCGCCATCGGCATGATGGCAGAGACGAGAACAGTGGCCTCGCATGACGGCGGGCTGGAATTGACGTTCAGTGACGAGGGCGGCGTGGCCACCTACTGCGTCACCTACAACGGTGTGGAGGTGGTGGCACCTTCGCGACTGGGCTTTGAGGCCGACTTCGGCGACTTCACTCAGGGACTGACGATGGGACAGTACCAGATGCAGTTCCGCGACCAAGTGCTGATTGGAAAAGACGGTAAGAAACAGAGCCCCGGCGGCGTGCGCTACACCGTGCCGTTCACCAACGCCAAGGGCCAGAAGATGTCCGTCGTCTTCCACATGATGAGAAACAGCGTGGCCTTCCGCTATGAGATTCCCCGTCCGGGCGAGAACCCGAAGTGTGCCGTCATACGCCGCGAGGTCTCGTCGTTCAACTTCCCCGACGGCACGACGACGTTCCTCTGTCCGCAGATAGGCCCGATGACCGGCTGGGAGCGTACGAAGCCCAGCTACGAGGAGGACTACGAGGTAGACCAGCCGATGACCAAGCGCTCGCGCTTCGGTCAGGGCTACACGTTCCCTTGTCTGTTTCATCAGGAGGGGGCTTGGATCTTGGTCTCCGAAGTCGGTGTCGACGGCAGTTACGTCGGCTCGCACCTCAGCGACTACTCGCCGGAGACGGGCTACACCATCGCCTTCCCGCAGGCTGGCGAGCACAACGGCAACGGCACACCCTACGCCGGTATCCCCCTGCCTTACACGACGCCGTGGCGCACCATCATCATCGGCAACTCGCTGAAGCCCATCGTCGAGAACAAGGTCAGCATCGCCCTATTAAATAGTAAGTACGCGCCCACGAAGGCCTCGGAGCAGATTAAGCCCGGCCGCTACACGTGGTCGTGGCTCGTGTGGCAGGACGAGTCCATCAACTACGACGACCAGGTGCAGTTCGTTGACCTCGCCGCCAACATGGGCTTCGAGTACTGTCTGGTGGACAACTGGTGGGACGAGCGCATAGGCCGCGACAAGATTGAGGAGCTGTCGAAGTATGCACAGTCGAAGGGCGTTTCGCTGATGCTCTGGTACAACTCCAACGGCTACGAGAACGACGCCCCGCAGACACCGCGCGACTGTATGTCGACGGCCATCGCCCGTGACCGTGAGATGGCGTGGCTGCAAAAGATTGGCGTGAAGGGTATCAAGGTCGACTTCTTCGGCGGCGACAAGCAGCCGACGATGCAGCTCTACGAGGATATCCTCTACGATGCCAACCGCTACGGCCTGGGTGTCATCTTCCACGGCTGCACCATGCCCCGCGGCTGGGAAATCATGTACCCCAACTACATCGCCTCGGAGGCCGTCCTCGCCAGCGAGAATGTCTACTTCAGCGAGGGTCACGCCAAGAGCGAGGCCTTTGAGCTCTGCCTACACCCGTTCATCCGTAACGCCATGGGACCGATGGACTGGGGCGGCAGCATCATGAACAAGTTCCTCTCGCGCGACAACAAGAGCCGTCACCGCCGCTATACAACGGACATCTTCGAGATGGCGTCGGCCATCACCAACCAGACGCGCATCCAGTGTATCGCCATGCAGCCCAACAATCTCGGTGAGCTGCCGCTGTTCGAGCTCGACTTCCTGAAGAGTGTGCCCACGACGTGGAGCGACACCCGTCTGCTCGACGGCTATCCCGGCCGTTATGTGGTGTTGGCACGCCAGCACGATGGCGACTGGTATGTCGCCGGCCTGAACGCCGAGACGCAGCCCAAGACGCTGACGATTACCATGGAGGAGTGGGCTGGCAAGACCGTCAGCTACTACGTCGACGACCCGCAGCTGGGGCCGCAGCTCCGTCAGCTGAAGTTCGACAAGCGGGGTAGGGCGAAGGTCACGATACAGCCCAACGGTGGTATCATCCTGAAATAAAAATAGGCCGAAAGCTTTGCGCTTTCGGCTTTTTTTCGTACCTTTGAGCTTCGCTCGAAAGTACTCTCGTTCGAAAACTCTCAAATAAATTTGGAGTTTTGCTCACTTATTCGTACCTTTGCAGCCGCAATTCAAGGGGTGCCAGTTGTTGCTGGCTGAGATGATACCCTCTAAACCTGATTCGGACAATACCGACGTAGGGATGGATAGTAGAATGGATAACCCCCTTTACATTATTTATTAATTAAAGGTAAAAAGACAAATGAAAAAGATTGTTTTGCTGGCGCTGGCCGTGGGGCTTACCGTCAGTGGCAGTGCCCAGCAGAAGTGGCACTACGATTCCACGAAAGTAGAGAAACTCGGCGAGGTCATCGTCAGCGGCGTGCGTGCCCAGAAGAATGCACCCTATGCCGTGAGCAACCTGAAACGCCAAGAGCTGGCGCAGTTTGCCACCAGCGGCCAGGAGATGCCGCTGCTCTTCAGCCGTACGCCGGGCGTCCTGGCATGGAGCGAGAACGGTGTGGGCACAGGCACGACGTATATGCGTATCCGCGGTGCCGGCGACTCGCGCATCAAC
>Ga0326511_10001380_pt1 | contig 20114 bp, 18 predicted proteins | sample 0_2496_0518_D_FD_203701 | JGI IMG/M metagenome (GOLD analysis project Ga0326511, IMG submission 203701) | Bovine rumen microbial communities from UC Davis, California, United States - 0_2496_0518 | ecosystem: Host-associated > Mammals > Digestive system > Stomach > Rumen | place: USA... | reverse complement strand
AGCCTTTCTGTAACCGTCGTGCGGTAGGAGAAAAAACCAATCCACAGCATCCATTACATTATAGCATTATTGTCCTTGGAGAGGGACTTTAATAACTACTACTTTATTATACGAGGAAAAAATGAAAAAATTATCTATTAAAAATTTAGTTGTTGTTTTCTTTACTGTCATTATATTACTCTGTGAAAGTGAAAATACAATGAACATAATGTGTAAATGTGATTAAAGTTAAATGAACCAAAGTTCATTATTTTTTAGGTGTATTCTTCCTAAATGGCTGTAGCTGATAGTTAATGTCACTTTGTTTAGCTACATCAGGAGAATGTGTCACAAGAATAATACATCTGTTTTCTTTATGTGCAAGCATTTTGAAAATATCCATAATCTCATCCTGAGTTTCAAGGTCAAGATTACCGGTAGGTTCATCAGCTAAGATGATTTCCGGATTATAGGATAATGCCCTAGCAATAGCTACTCTCTGTTGTTGACCACCGGAAAGTTTAAGTATGTGACGGTTAATCTCATCATCAGTCAGTCCTACTTTATATAAAAGGTCAAGAGCATATTGCTTTTTGTCGGTAAATTTCTTTCCTGAAATATCCATAGAAAGCATTACATTTTCAAGTGCAGTGAGGTTAGTAAGTAGGTTGAAACTTTGGAAGATAACACCCACACAGTTACTTCTGTATTTGTATTTATCTTGCTTTTTTATGTCTTGACCTTTATATAAGATTTTGCCACTTGTTGGGTTGGTTAACCCACTAAGTAGGGAGAGCAGTGTAGTTTTACCTGCACCACTCCTACCTGTTATAGCGTAGATTTTGCCATTTTCAAATGTATAGTCAAGGTTATCCAGAACAATAACCTTTTTACTGTCGTAAGCATAACTTACTTTTTCTAATTCAAGTATTGCCATATTATTACCTCCTTAATCTCTCTGAGATAGAATTTTTAGTGGTTCGTACCTCATTACAAAAATAACAGAGGTTAGTGAACTTACAATTGTCAGTCCAAGTCCCAGTAGGATTAATTCCAATACAACCATTAGGTCCGTTGCTGAAGAAACTGAACTAATGTAGTTACTTGCTTGTCCCATAAATCCACCACTTGGAGGGTTGCCCTTATCTTGACCATTGTCACTTGGCTTATTGTCTTGGCTACTGTTATTGTCAGAACTGTTGGAATTATTGTTCTGTGTATCACTGCCACGACCAAAGTTCTGTTCAACTTGAGTTTGCTGAGTTTGTGATGAAGTAACTTGATTTTCAAGTAGTGCATTTGTAATTGGTACACTGGTACAAGCACCGATTATTGCACCAAGAATAATAGCAACAAATGTTACAATAAATGTTTCTGTTAAGAATTGAAGTGCAACTTTCCACTTCTTCATACCTATTGCAGTAAGTACACCGATTTCATATTTACGGTTACGAATGTTAAACATATTAAATACAATCAGAATAATTGCACCGATAATTAATACGATAAGTAAGAACCAACCTGCAAAAGAACTTAGGTTTTCCAGAGGTACTAGAGAATTCTCATATTCAGTAAGGTCTTGTGACTGAATTGTATAGTCGCTTGATAAACCGGCTTTCTTAGCTTCTTTTTGGAAACTGTTGTAGTCATCAACTGAACTAAATACATATGTACCGTTTACTTGACCTCTAATAGCAGAACTCATTTTCATACCTGTAGTGCTGTCTGTTGAAGTAGAGGCATTCTTCTCTGACTTTGTGATGATTGATGATAAGCACTTGTAGCTTGTGTAGATTTGGTTTGCAGGGTCATTACTTGCGTTAAAGCCCATCATATTTTCACTACTACTGCTAGAGTCACTCTTTGTATAAATACCACTGATTGTAAAGGTGATGGTTTCATCCTCATCATTAGGGTTTTGCAGTTTAATTGTGTCACCAACTTCAAGTGAGTTAAGAGTAGCAAGTTCACTGCTGATTAAACACTTTTTGTCTGATGAATTAATGTCGAACATACTACCGTCTGTGATTTTTGATGTGCCGTCAATAAAGTCTGTCATAGCACTTTCACTGCTATAACCTATTACAGTAAAATCACCTTGTGAACCCATACCACCTTTCATTTCAGGTCCACCTTGACCACCGTTATTACCTTGCATATCAGGTGGTGTGTTACCGTTGTTATCGGTAGAATTTTTACTGTCTGAACTTGAAGATTTACTTGATGAACTGTCACTTGAACTACTTGAGCTATCAGTATTGCTACTTGTGTCAACTGCTTCAAGGCTACCACTAGCATCTAATGAGGCTGATTGTGTGTAGTAGAAATCCTTTACACTTTTGCATTTAGCATACTTTTCAAGTTCATCAATGGAAAGGTCCTTTGTGTTTTGTAAAGCTGACTTCATATTTTCTTTGTTGCTACTACTGTCCGAACTACTACTGGTAGCATTTTTCATCATCTTACTTCTGTCAACTGAGATATTTGCCGTTATCTCCATATCTGACAAAGTAGATTCTCTGGTGCTTTCGGCTGATTGTCTAATTGATAGTGCAATACAGGCTGAAAGAGCAATTACAAGGGCAATTATCATTATCAAGATATTTCTACCCTTATTTCTAATAATGTTACGCAAAGCGTTTTTAATTACGTACAAGACATTCACTCCCGTTTTTTTAATTTCCGTTTCTCAAGAATTCTGTTTTCTCATAAAGACTTTCTGTTTTTCTTTACAGTTATTATATTAACGGGTTAAAGTGATAAAACCTTGAACATAAAGTGTAAAACCTTTTAAAGTTAAATGAACCTTGACTAAAATCATCTTTATTGTTAATATTACATATAGAATAATTTTCTATATAAGGAGAATGAAAAATGAAAAATCCAATTGTAACTTTTGAAATGGAAAACGGTAAGGTTTTTAAAGCTGAACTATATCCTGAAATTGCACCAAATACAGTAAAGAACTTCCTAAGCCTAGTAAACAGTGGTTATTATGATGGCCTAAACTTCCACAGAGTAATCTACGGTTTTATGATTCAGGGTGGCTGTCCTGAAGGCACAGGTATGGGTGGTCCTGGTTATAGCATCAAGGGTGAATTCTCAGGAAATGGTTTTAAAAATGATTTAAAGCACACAGAAGGTGTACTTTCTATGGCTCGTTCAATGATGCCAAATTCAGCAGGTAGCCAGTTCTTTGTTATGCACAAGACAAGCCCTCACCTAGACGGTCAGTATGCTGCTTTCGGTAAGGTTATTGAAGGTATGGATGTTGTAAATGAAATTGCTGAAGTTGATACAGATTTTCAGGATAGACCTTTAGACCCACAGGTTATGAAGAAGGTAACTGCTGAAACTTTCGGTGAAGAATACGGCGAACCTGAAAAGTGCTAATTGTATTTTAAAACACAATATCTTGTATTATTAGAACAGTGATGGTATAATTGTTATACTATAAATTGAGTTCACAAAGCACTGTTCGGTAGTGTTTAATCGGTGTACCCAAATATGGGTGCACCTTTTTGTTAGGAGAAAATATGGCAGAATATAATGTAAAATCCTTAAAAGCAGAGGAGTTTATCAATGACGGAGAAATCCTTGATACCCTCGATTATGCTGAGAAAAATAAGGATAACTTAGAATTAATTGATAAAATATTAGAGAAAGCTAAGGAAAGAAAAGGTCTAAACCACAGAGAGGCATCTGTACTTTTAGCTTGTGAAAATGAAGAAAAAATTAAGGAAATGTATGCACTTGCAAAGCAGATAAAGAAAGATTTTTACGGCAATAGAATTGTAATGTTTGCACCACTGTATCTTTCTAACTATTGTGTAAACGGTTGTGTATATTGTCCTTATCATATGAAAAATAAGCATATAGGCAGAAAAAAGCTAACTCAAGAGGAAGTAAAGAAAGAGGTTATTGCACTTCAAGATATGGGTCATAAAAGACTTGCGATAGAAGCCGGTGAAGACCCTAAGAACAATCCTATTGAATATATACTTGAGTGTATAAACACTATTTATTCTATTAAGCACAAGAATGGTGCAATCCGTAGAGTAAATGTAAATATTGCAGCAACTACTGTTGAAAATTATAGAAAACTTAAAGATGCCGGTATAGGTACATATATATTGTTCCAAGAAACTTACCACAAGAAAAGTTATGAACAATTGCACCCAACAGGTCCAAAGCATAATTATGATTATCATACAGAGGCTATGGACAGAGCAATGGAGGGTGGCATTGATGATGTAGGTCTTGGTGTGCTTTTTGGTTTGGAAATGTACAAGTATGAATTTGCAGGACTACTGATGCATGCTGAACACCTAGAGGCAGTTCATGGTGTTGGACCTCATACAATTTCTGTTCCAAGAATAAAAAGAGCAGATGACATTGACCCTAATGTTTTTGACAATGGTATTGATGATGATACCTTTGCAAAAATTTGTGCATTAATCCGTATTGCAGTACCATACACAGGTATGATTATCTCTACAAGAGAAAGTCAAAAGGTTAGAGAAAAGGTAATTGGACTGGGGGTATCACAAATTTCAGGTGCATCAAGAACTTCAGTAGGTGGCTATACAGAGGAAATCAGACCACACGATACAGAACAGTTTGATGTTTCCGATAATCGTACCCTTGATGAAGTCGTATTGTGGTTAATGAAAATGGGTTACATTCCATCATTCTGTACTGCTTGTTATCGTGAGGGCAGAACAGGTGACAGGTTTATGGCACTTTGTAAATCTAAGCAAATACAAAACTGTTGCCACCCTAATGCACTAATGACCTTAAAGGAATATTTAATGGACTATGCAAGTGAAGAAACCAGAAAAGTTGGGGAAGAACTGATTAAATCAGAACTAAATAACATTCCTAAAGAAAAGGTAAAGGAAATTTGTAAGGACCATTTGGAAAAGATTGAACAAGGTATTCGTGATTTTAGATTTTAAGGAGAATTTATGAACACTACACCAAAGTCAAATAGACTTCATATTGCATTTTTTGGCAACTGTAATGCCGGAAAAAGTTCTGTTGTAAATGCCTTTACAAATCAAAATCTTTCTGTAGTTTCAGATGTTTTTGGCACAACAACCGACCCGGTAAGTAAGTCAATGGAACTGTTGCCAATAGGTCCTGTTGAAATTATAGATACACCCGGGTTTGACGATAATAGTGATTTAGGAAAATTAAGAGTAGAAAAGACTCTCCAAATTCTTAGGAAAACCGATGTTGCAATTCTTGTAGTTGATATAACAAAAGGTAAGAATGATTTTGACAGAAAGCAGATTTCACTTTTTAAGGAAAAGAATATTCCATATATTGTGGTATATAACAAAATGGATTTGCAAAAATTAGATAACCTGTCCAATAATGAAATTATGGTTAGTGCCACAGAAAATATTGGCATTAAGGATTTAAGGGAAAAGGTTGCACATTTTGTAAAGGTAGAGGATAAAAAGATTATCGGTGACAAACTAAATGAAGGGGATATTGCTTTATTGGTTGTGCCAATTGATAAGTCAGCACCAAAGGGTAGGCTGATACTTCCTCAGCAACAGACTATTAGGGATATTCTTGATAGCAACTGTACTGCAATTGTGTGTAAAGAGGACAAAATAACCGAAACTATTAACAATCTTAACAAAAAACCAAAGGTGGTTATAACTGATAGCCAAGTTTTTAAAAAGGCAAATGCCGATACACCAAAGGATATTTATTTAACTTCATTTTCAATATTAATGGCTAGGTACAAAGGCTTTTTAGCTACAGCAGTAAAAGGTGCTAAAACAATAAGCAACCTAAATGACGGTGACAAAATTCTTATTGCAGAGGGTTGTACCCACCATAGACAATGTGAAGATATAGGCACAGTAAAACTTCCAAAATGGTTAAATAATTTCACAAATAAAAATATAGAAATTGATTTTTGCAGTGGTACAGAATTTCTAAATGATTTAGGAAAGTATAAACTCATTATTCATTGTGGTGGTTGTATGTTAAATGAAAGAGAAGTCCAAAGCAGAATGAATATGGCTATTAAACAAAATGTGCCTTTCACAAATTACGGTACATCAATTGCCTATATGCAAGGAATACTGGAAAGAAGTCTAGAGATTTTCCCTGAATTTTTAGAGCTTATTAAGTGAAAAAGTAATTGACATAGATAATAACTAGATATAGAATAAAGTAAATAATTTAATATTTGGAGGTGCGTTATGGCTCAACTTACAAATGAAAGAATTATTAGAAATGCAACTGCCTCTCTTGAAATAGAGGGTTTTACTGTTGAAGATAAATATAAATTCTTGTGCAATAAATTGCTTAATAAAGAAATTACTATGTCACAGTATATTGAGATAGTGAAAAAACAACAAGGAATAAATGTGTAATTACATAGTAATATAAAAATAAGGGTTTCCGTTTGGAAACCCTTTTGTATATTTTATGTCATATTTTGGCTTACAGTTGTAGGGGCTTCACTACAAAAGTTTTTATATAAAAAACTTTTGCATAAGTTCACATTAGCAAATCAAACTTCGCCTATGGCTCGTTTTCTTTGATGTTCACTTAATTGTTCGCCCGTTAAAAAAGTGTGATACCTATGGGACTTTGTCCTATTTACAACCTATAAATTTATAATATCTGCATAGGGCAATATATCGATATAAAGGCTAATTTGCTCGGTCCACCAATGGTGGACCCTACAATGGTAACCTAAAGTTTTCTAATTTAGTGGTTATTACTGATGGAATAATTTATAATTAATATAAAAATTTGCTATAGGAATTATATTGTAATTAAAACCTCAAATCACAAACCCACCATTAACATTTAGAATATTGCCGGTTAGGTAGTCGGAGTCTTTACTACCTAAGAAGGCTACTGCTTTTGCAATATCTTTAGGAGTACCAAGTCTTTTTAGTGGAGTATTATTTTTAAGATCTTCCAAGGTTTCCTCGCTAAAAATATTCAGCATATCGGTTTTGATAACACCGGGACAAACGCAATTTACATTAATATTGCTAGGTGCAAGTTCCTTTGCCAAAGCTTTTGTAAAGCCGATAATACCTGCCTTTGCAGTACTGTAATGAACTTCACAACTACCACCGGTAACACCCCACATAGAGCTAATGTTGATTATCTTGCCGTATTGACGATAAATCATATCATGCATTACTTCTTGTGTGCAGTTAAATGCACCGTCAAGGTGAGTGCTTAACATTACTTTCCATTCTTCATTTGTGATTTGTGAAAATTCCTTTTGTGTGCTGATACCGGCATTGTTTACAAGGATAACTATTGTTCCAAGTTCATCCTTAATTTTAGCTACCATATTTGCAACTTCATTTCTGTCTTTAACATCAGCTTTGTATGCACCCACAGGTACTTTATATTTTTTCATCAACTCTAAGGAAAGAACCTTTGCCTTTTCTTCACTTTTGTTGTAGTTAATTGCAACGGCATAACCAAGGGATGCAAATTCTTCAGCAATAGCACTGCCGATACCCTTTGAACCACCGGTTACAAGAACAGTATTCATAAATTTTACCTCGTATCTAAAAATAAAGGCATTGGATAACCAATGCCTTTTGTTGTTATATTAAAGAAAATTATTTTTTCTTCTTAAAGCCATCCTTTAGGCTAACACTTCTGTTAAATACAAAGTGGTCTTTGCTACTGTCTTTGTTGTCAGTACAGAAGTAACCTAGTCTCATAAACTGATAATGAGTATGTGGGTTATCCTTAACAGATGCCTCAACCTTACAATCATTTAGTACAACAAGACTTTCAGGATTAATATAGTCTAGGAAGTTCTTGTCACCTGTGTCAGGTTCAGGATCAGTAAATAGATTGTCATATAGTCTAACTTCTGCCGGTACATAGTTGTTAGCATCTACCCAATGGATAGTACCTCTAACCTTTCTACCGTCAGGAGTATCACCACCACGAGACTCAGGGTCATATTCAGCATATACAGTAGTAACATTGCCGTTTTCATCCTTGTCACAACCTGTACAAGTAACATAGTAAGCTGACTTTAGTCTTACTTCATTGCCAGGGTATAGACGCTGATACTTTCTGAAAGGTTCTTCCATAAAGTCTTCACTTTCAATGTAACATTCTCTTGAGAATGTAATTGTTCTTTCACCATCTTCAGGGTGGTTAGGGTTGTTCTCTACTGTGAATTCTTCTGTTTTGCCCTCAGGATAGTTAGTGATAACTAGCTTAATAGGGTGAATAACAGCCATAATTCTGTTTGCTCTATCGTTAAGGTCATTTCTTAGACAATGTTCTAAGAAACCGTATTCAACTGTTGAATTAACCTTAGATACACCAATCTGTTCACAGAATGAACGGATAGATTCAGGTGTATAACCTCTTCTTCTTAAACCACATAGAGTAGGCATTCTTGGGTCATCCCAACCATTAACATAGCCTTCTTCTACCAACTGACGAAGTTTTCTCTTGCTCATTACTGTGTTATTAATACCAAGACGAGCAAATTCAATCTGTCTAGGCTTTGCCGGTGCTGAAATATTAGCAATAACCCAATCATATAGTGGACGGTGACTTTCAAATTCAAGTGTACATAGTGAATGTGTAATACCCTCAATAGCATCTTCAATAGGATGTGCAAAGTCATACATAGGATAAATGCACCACTCAGTACCTGTCTTATGATGTGCCATATGGTTGATACGGTAGATTACAGGGTCACGCATACTAAAGTTACCTGAAGCAAGGTCAATCTTTGCTCTAAGTGTCATTTTACCGTCTTCAAATTCGCCATTCTTCATTCTTTCAAATAAGTCAAGGCTTTCTTCAATAGGTCTGTCTCTATATGGGCTTTTTGCCGGAGTCTTTAGGTCGCCTCTGTATTCCTTCATCTGTTCTGCGTTTAGTTCGCAAACATAAGCTAAACCTTTCTTGATAAGTTCAACTGCATAGTCATACATTTGTGGGAAGTATTCAGATGCAAAGTAGAATCTGTCACCCCAATCAAAACCAAGCCACTTAATATCTTCCTTAATAGCATCAACATACTCTACATCTTCTTTAGTAGGGTTTGTGTCGTCCATTCTAAGGTTACAAAGTCCGTTGTACTTTTCTGCTGTGCCAAAGTCAATGCAAATAGCCTTTGCATGACCAATGTGTAGGTAGCCGTTTGGTTCAGGAGGAAAACGAGTGTGTACTGTTTTACCTTCATACTGACCACCCTCGGCAATATCTTCATCAATAAAAGTATGGATGAAGTTACTTGACATTACTTCTTCATTATTATTGTTCTTTATTTCCTCAGCCATAGTGTTCCTCGCTTAAAAATTTTTCTTAAATATATAGATAAAATTATTATATCATAAATATAGAAATTTTCAATATTAGATTTATAGCTAATTTTAGGACTTTATTGTGTCAAATAATAAGGATTATATATGGTGAAAATAACTAAATATAAAGAATATCACTATCAATTTTAACGAATTTAAGAAGGCTTATTTGTGCAGTTAACTAAATTTTTTTGCTAATTCTTTAACACTTTAAAGCGTTATTGACAACCAAATTTTACTGTGATAAAATTGTGTTATTAAAAATAGAGAGGAACTCTATTTGGGAGGAAAAAACAATGAAAAAATTATTAGCAATGCTTTGTGTTGTTGCTATGGCTCTATGTGCAACTGCTTGTGGCAGTGGTTCAAATAGCTCAAACGGCTCAAGTAATGACGCAAACAAAAGTTACAAAATCGGTATCTGTCAGCTTATTCAGCATCCTGCTCTTGATGCTGCAACAAAGGGCTTTAAGGCTTATTTAACAGAAAAACTTGGTGACAAGGTATCTTTCACAGAACAGAACGCTGCAGGTGACTCAGCTACTTGTGCTACAATCTGCAATCAGTTTGCTTCTGACAATGTTGATTTGATTATGTCTAACGGTACTGCTGCTTTACAGGCTGCTGTTTCTGCAACAAAGACTATTCCTATTCTAGGTACTTCAATTACAGATTACGGTTCAGCTCTTGGTATTGACAACTGGACAGGTACAACAGGTGCTAATGTATCAGGTACAACAGACCTTGCTCCACTTGACGAACAGGCTGATATGATTAATGAACTATATCCAAACTCTAAGAAGGTTGGTATTCTATATTGTTCAGGTGAACCAAACTCAAAGTACCAGGCAACAACAATTACAGATTACCTAAAGAAACTTGGTAAGACAGTTAAAGAATTTACTTTTGCTGACTCTAACGATGTAGCTTCTGTTACAAAGACAGCTTGTGGTGAAAGTGATGTTCTTTACATTCCAACAGATAACACAGCTGCTAACTGTGCTAAGACAGTTAACAATGTTGCTCTAAAAGAAAAGACACCTATCATTGCCGGTGAAGAAGGTATTTGCTCAGGTTGTGGTGTTGCAACACTTTCAATCAGCTACTATGACCTTGGTTATACAACAGGCGAAATGGCTTATGATGTTCTTGTAAATGGCAAAGACATTTCAAAGATGGAAGTTAAGTCAGCTCCTAAGTTTACAAAGGAATACAATGTTGAAATTTGTAAGGCTCTGGGTCTTGATGTTCCATCAGATTACAAGGCAATCGGTGAAGATAAGTAATTAAAATTTACTAAACAAAAATAGGGGTTGGCTTATGTCAACCCCTAATTAATAAGTTGGTTCAAAGGCATATAAATGTGTTTCAAATGAGAAAATACATTTATATGCTTTTGGGCGTAATTATAGGAGGATAAAAATGGACGCTATTATGTCATACTTTAGCTCTCTTAGTCCACTACAACTTCTAAATAATTTACCCGGTGCAGTTGCTCAAGGTATTATTTGGGGTATTATGGCTTTGGGAGTTTACATTACTTTTAGGCTACTTGATGTTGCCGACCTTTCAGTTGATGGTACTTTTACAACCGGTGGTGCAGTAACTATTATGTTAAAACTTGCAGGTTTCCCTATGTGGTCTTGCTTAATTATTGCAGTACTTGCCGGACTTGTGGCAGGTTTTGTTACAGGCATTTTACATACTAAGTTAGGTATTCCGGCTATTCTTGCAGGTATCTTAACACAGATTGCTCTATATTCTATTAACCTAAGAATTATGGACTTCTCATCAAATAAATCATTTGCTTTTGGTGAAAAGGATTTATATGTTACTCTTGGCAATGTACCACAGGCAATTATTGTTTCTGCTATTTTTGCAGTAGCACTTATTGCTTTGTTATATTGGTATTTTGGTACAGAACAAGGTTCAGCACTTAGAGCAACAGGTAGTAACCACTCAATGAGTAGCGCACAAGGTATCAATATTTCAACAATGAAAGTTATCGGTCTTTCATTATCAAATGGTATCGTAGCACTTTCAGGTGGTTTAATGACTCAGTATCAAGGCTTTGCCGATGTTAACCAAGGTAGAGGTGCTATCGTAACAGGTCTTGCAGCAGTTATTATAGGGGAAGCTATCGGTATGGCTATCTTAGGCAAGAAGATGAACTTTATCGGTAAACTTGTTTTTGTTGTAATCGGTGGTATTATCTATTACTTCATTATGACAATTGTATTGTGGCTAAAGTTAAATTCAAACGACCTAAAGCTATTTACTGCAATTATCGTTGCATTGTTCCTAGCAGTTCCTTACTTAAAGTCAAAGAGTAAAAGTTCATTTAGTAAAGCTAAAAAGAGAGGAGAGAAGTTAGATGCTAAAGATTAGTTCTATTGAAAAAACCTTTAATCCCGGTACAATTAATGAAAAGAAAGCACTGGACAAAGTTTCTCTCCATCTTAACCCAGGGGACTTTGTTACCATCATCGGTGGTAACGGTGCAGGTAAATCAACTTTGATGAATGCTATTACAGGTGTATGGCCTGTTGATAACGGTAGTATTATTCTTGACGGTGTAAATGTTACAGGTTTACCTGAATATAAAAGAGCAAAGTTTATCGGAAGAGTTTTCCAAGACCCTATGATGGGTACTGCTCCCGATATGCAGATTATTGAGAACTTAGCCCTTGCCTATAGACGAGGCAAGAAAAGAACTTTAAAGTGGGGCATTACTAAGAAAGAAAAGGAAATGTTCCACGAAAAGTTAAAGATTTTAGGCTTAGGACTTGAGGACAGAATGACATCAAAGGTAGGACTTCTTTCAGGTGGTCAAAGACAGGCATTAACTCTTCTTATGGCATCTTTACAAACACCAAAGTTACTACTTCTTGATGAACATACTGCAGCACTTGACCCTACAACTGCTGCTAAGGTTCTACAGATTTCTGAAGAAATTATTGAGAGAGATAAGTTGACTGCAATGATGATTACTCATAATATGAATGATGCTATTGTTCACGGTAACAGACTTATTATGATGAACAACGGTCAGATTATCTATGATGTTCAAGGTGAAGAAAAGAAGAAACTAACAAAAGCTGACCTTATGGCTAAATTTGCTGAAATTGCCGGTGAAGATGCTGAGTCAGACAAAATGTTGTTATCTTAACTTAATAAATAACAGAAAGGTCGGTACAATAAGTACCGACCTTTTTTCATAGAAAAATTTAGTTAAGTTGTTCTCTGATTTTGTTTTGAATAATATTAGAACAAATTTCTGCCATTTCTTCGGGAGTTTCCTTCATACCATTATTAAGCCAACTTTCAATTATGCCCAAAACACCAAACACCATAAAAGAAAAGTAATGCTCTGCTGTATTAGTATCACCAAAGTGATTTGTAAATTTGCTATGCAAGAATTTAATCAACTTTTTAGTAAAGGCAATTTCTCCTCTATCGGAAAGCATAACCTGACAAAATTCATTGTTGTTCTTTACAAAGATAAAAACTTCTCTGAAAAGTTCTTCGTTTAGAACATCATCTTGTTTTTCAATAGGAACAAGAAATTCATCAAGCTCTCTAAACATATCGTCCTCAATTTGTTCTAACATATCAAATACATCTGTATAATGAAGATAAAAAGTCCCTCTGTTAATGTCTGCCTTGTCACACAACTCTTTTACCGTAATGTGTTTCACACTTTTCTCTTTCATTAGAGAAAGTAGTGAACTTTTTAGAACGGCCCTCGTTTTCCTAATTCTTCTGTCCTGTGTACCCATAAAATTTCACCTTCTCAACACAATTTACAAATATGTTCATTATCGTGCATATGGTTGCAAATTGCTTATTGTGTTTTTTTACAATACTAGTATAATAGAAAATGTTCAAGAAATCAACACTATGTTTAATTTTTTTATGAGGTGATTGTATGAGTAAAAAGAAAAAAACTTTTATACTCAAGGTCTTACCGATTATTGCGATTTGTATTGTAATGTTGATTCCATCAATATACGCTTGTGTATTCTTGGGTTCAATGTGGGATCCTTATGGTAACATAGGTGACCTACCGGTAGCTGTGGTGAATTACGACAAATCCGTTGAGTACAATGACAAAACATTGTCCATTGGGGATGACCTTGTAGATAAACTAAAGGATAATGATTCCTTGAAATTCAATTTTGTTGATAGCGATACGGCTGAACAAGGTATTGAGAATGGTACATATTATATGGTTATTACCATTCCAAAAGATTTTTCCAAAAATGCAACAACTTTGATGGATGCAAATCCTAAGAAGATGGAGCTTGACTACAAAACTAATCCGGGCAAAAACTACATTGCCTCTAAGATGAGTTCAACTGCTTTGGAAAAAATCAAAACAGAAATCGAACATACAGTAACAGAAACTTATACACAGACAGTTTTTGATACTATTGGAGATACAGCTGATAGCCTTTATGATGCAGTTGATGGTGCACAGAAGCTAAATGACGGTGTTGGTAAACTTTCAGATGGTAATGACACTATTACAACTAACCTAAAGACTTTAGCAGATAGCTCAGTAACATTTGCCGATGGTGCAAATACTCTAAACACAGGTCTTGTAACATATACTAATGGTGTTACATCCTTAAATTCCGGTGCTTGGAGAATTAAAGCAGGTCTTGATACATTAAACGGTAATGTACCTACTCTTTCAAGTGGTATTAGTGCTTTAGCAAATGGTGGTGTATCACTAAAAGACGGTATCAAAACTTATACTGACGGTGTTGCAACTGCTAACACAGGTGCTCAGACACTTAACAAAAATTCAAGTACACTAAATAACGGTGTTTCTACTTTGCATAACGGTACAACAACTTTAAAGTCAGGTATTAAGACTTATACTTCAGGTGTTGCAACTGCTAACACAGGTGCTCAAACATTGTCACAAAGTTCAAGCACACTTAACAGTGGTGCTTCTTCTCTAAAGACAGGTTCAAGCACATTGTCAACAGGTACTTCAACTTTAAAGTCAGGACTTAACACAATGTCCGGTGAACTTGCAAAGTCAGTAACTGATGAAAATGCAGAAAAGCTAAAGACACTTTCAAGTGGTCTTACTGCTCTAAACAGTGGTATTTCTCAGTTAAATGATAGCCTACAAAATGCAGAAGAGTCAACACTTGGAAGTGATCTAACAACTGTTGGTGCTGATATTCAAAATGCAGGTGCTGAACTAAAATCAGCATCAGACGGTCTTACATCTTTACAGAAAGAAATTGCAACAATTTCTACTTCAAGCTGGTTCAAGAGCCTTGATGCAGCAACTCAAGCATCTGTAATTAATGGTCTATCTTCTTCAGCAAAAGAAATCGGTGCAGGTTTACAGGGCATACAGTCCGACTTGACAACTGCCGGTGCTGACCTAAAGACAGCAGCTTCAACAGCTAAAGAAGTTGGTCAGTCAGTTGATACTGTAAAGGCATCTGTTAAGAAGATTAATGATAACTCAGAATTACTACTACCTACTGCAAGTAAGCAAGTTACTGCACTTTATGGTGGTTTAAGTTCTGTTAAGGATACACTTGATACAAAACTTATCCCAGGTGCTACTGCTCTTGAAAGTGGTGCTTCTCAGCTAGATGGTGGTATTGATACTCTAAAAGCAGGTTTATCAACATACACAGGTGGTGTTGATACTCTTGCAAATGGTACAAAACAGTTAAACGACAACAGTAAGAGTCTTAACGATGGTGCTAAGAGCCTAAATGACGGTACTAAGTCACTAAAGACCGGTGTTTCAACATACACAGGTGGTGTTAAGACACTTGCTGATGGTACTAAGAAATTAACCGATAACAATAAGACTCTTAATAAGGGTGCTACTGATTTATCAAACGGTGCTAATAAACTAAAAGACAGTGTACCTACACTTTCAAGTGGTATTGAACAACTATTTAACGGTTCAACAACTCTTGCAAATGGTACTAAGCAATTAATGGATAATAACGATAAGCTTGTTTCCGGTAGTAAAGAACTTGCAAGTGGTGCAACAAAGATTTCTGATGGTGCAGATAAACTTCATGATGGTTCAAAGACTTTAGGTAAGGGCTTAACAACAGTTGATAAGGGTGTTACAACTCTTAAGAAAGCACTTAAGAAGGGTGCTGATACTGCTAAGGATACAACAATCTCAAGTAAGCAGAAGAAAATGTTTGCTTCTCCTGTAAATGCAAATGAAACTCAGGTTTCTAAGGTAGCTAACAACGGTTCAGCTATGGCAGCATATATGATGTGTGCAGGTCTTTGGGTAGCAGGTATTTCATTCTGTGTTGTAACCGGTGCAGAAAATGACCCTAAGCGTATCAGAAGAAAGAAGAAACTTTGGATTAGAAAACTTCTTGAACTTGCACTGTTTGCAGTTGGTGCAGGTGCAGTTCTGGTAACACTTCTAATTAATGTTAACGGTATGGATCCTGCTTATGTTGGCAGAACATTTGCTTTAGCTATTATGACTTCTGTAGCATTTACAGCAATTGCATACTTCTTCAACATTATCCTTGGTAAGGTTGGTTCATTCGCATTGCTTGTTCTTCTAGTTCTACAACTTGGTTGTGCCGGTGGTACATATCCACTTGACCTTTCACCAAGTATCTACAGAACAATGAAACCATTCTTCCCATTCTCTTATGCAGTTGACGGCTTTAGAATGACAATTGCTACAGGTCAGGATATTACAGGTATTATGCTTGTACTTGCCGGTTTTGCAGCAGTATTTATTGCACTAAGCATTATTGTAACTGCAGTAAAGGTTAAGAGTAAGAATGAAAAGGAATATGGTCTATCAAGACTACTTGATGAGGCTTTCTCAGTTCCATTTAAGGATTAATCAGATTATTCCGTATATTCTTCCAAAATATAATAACAAAATGCAAAGCACTCTTGAATTTAATTCAAGGGTGTTTTTGTTTGTGCAATATGTATAAATTAAGATAAGATATTTCTATGTATGAATTATTTACAAAATATACCATACAACAAAATCTGTGGTATAATTTAAAGAAAGAACAATTATCATTATTTATCATTAATGAACTAAGGAGGATATGTATGAAAAGAACAATATCAATTATTTTATCAGTTATGATGATTTTATCATCATTTGTAGGTGTAACTGCATTTGCAGTTACTAATGATACTTGTAACATAGAATATGTTTCTGCTGAAAATGTTACTTTTTCTAATTCTGAGAAAAGTGTAAAATTAGGAGACTCTTATACCACAACAGTTACTTCAAGTGTTGTCAAAGATTTTGATGGTATGGATGTTAGAGCAATGATGGGTGATCAAGTTATTTATCCACAAAAAGTAACAAACGAATCATATAAGATTATTATTTCAAAAGTTACTGATGATGTTAAGATTATTGCAAAGGCTTATGAAAAAACTGCCGATACAACCGAAGCTGGCCAAAGCAGATATATTTCTATTAGCCGTAACCTTGTAAATTGTACATCATCCGGAAAATCCAATGTTGTATTAATGGGTGGAAATTATGATGAAATAATAACTCCTAATCCGGGATATAAACTTACCATGGTGGTTTGTTATGGTTTAATAATGGTTGAAGATAAAAAATATTCTTATGGACAATATACTTGTTATAACAATGGTGATGGTACTTATACTGTTGACTGTGATAAAGAGATAAATATTATTTATGCAGTTGCAGAGCCAATATCATCAGACTCTACAACTACAGAGCCTACAACTGTACCGGTAGTTAAAGGTAAAATAAACTTAAGTAAAAAAAGTCTTACACTTGCAAAAACAAACAAGAATATTTCTACCAAGTTAGTAGCAAAGATTACACCAAATGAACTAACAAATAAAGGTGTGGTTTGGTCTTCAAGTAACAGTAAAGTTGCAAAAGTGGATAAGAACGGTAAGGTGACAACTGTATCAAGTGGATTTTGCACAATTACTGCTAAACTGGCAGTTGATAATACTGTTAAGGCTAGTTGTAAGGTAAGAGTAATTCAGAAAGCAACTAAAATTAAATTGAATACAAATAAAAAAATAATGAAAAAAGGTAGCACTTTTTCATTAAAAGCAATTGTAACTCCTAACAATACCGGTAATAAGAAAGTAATATGGAAAACAAATAAAAAAGCTGTAGCTACTGTAAACTCAAAGGGTAAGGTAATTGCAAAGAAAAAGGGAACTGCAATTATTACGGCAACTACTGCTGATGGCAGTAAAAAATCTGCAAAATGCAAAATTATAGTTAAATAAAAATAGATAAAGATAGCTCCAAATATTGGGGCTATTTTTATTATGGAAAGTAAAAATAAAGTCAAAAAATCTTTAAACAAAAGTTAATATGATAAAAAATAGCAAATAATAAAGAAAAATGCTTGATAAAATACTGAAAAAAGATTATAATTACCTTGTATGAGAGGACTTTCTCAAACAAATCAAAGAAAGGAGTTAAGTACAATGAATTATTCTAATGAAGTAATGAATATGTGTACTGTAACAAAAGGACCAAAGCACGGTCCTGCACCTATTCCTGAAGAAGGTAAATGGGTAAAATCTTATGAAATCAAAGATATTTCAGGTTTTTCACATGGTATTGGTTGGTGTGCTCCTCAGCAGGGCGCATGTAAGCTATCACTAAACGTAAAAGACGGTATTGTTGAAGAAGCTCTTGTAGAAACAGTTGGTTGTTCAGGTATGACTCACTCAGCTGCTATGGCTGCAGAAATTCTACCTGGCAAGACTCTACTAGAATGTCTAAACACAGACCTTGTTTGTGATGCTATTAACACAGCTATGAAGAACATTTTTGAACAGCTAGTATACGGTCGTTCACAGACTGCTTTCTCAGAAGACGGTCTTCCAATCGGTGCCGGTCTAGAAGACCTTGGTAAGGGCCTTCGTTCACAGGTTGGTACTATGTTCTCAACAAAGGCTAAGGGCGTTCGTTTTATGGAAATGGCAGAAGGCTATGTTCTTAAGACAGCTCTTGACGAAAATGACGAAGTTATCGGTTACCAGTTTGTAAATCTTGGTAAGATGATGCAGGATATTCGTCATGGTGTTACACCGGATGAAGCATATAAAAATAACATTGGTCAGTACGGCCGTTTTGATAACGCTGCTAAGTACATTGACCCAAGAGAAGAATAATCAGTAAGGAGGAGATTTAAACATGGCAGTTACATTTGAAAGTATGGAAAGAAGAATGCCAAAAATCGAGAAGTGCCTTGCTGAAAATGGTATCGGTTCTCTTGAAGAGGCAAGACAGCTATGTCTAGATAACGGCTTTGACCCAGACGAAATCGTTAAGGGTGTTCAGCCAATCGCATTTGAAAACGCTAGCTGGGCTTATACACTAGGTTGTGCTATCGGTCTTAAGAAGGGCGTTAAGTCTGCTGCTGAAGCTGCTGAAGCTATCGGCGTAGGTCTTGAAGCATTTACAATCCCTGGTTCTGTTGCAGAACAGAGAAATGTTGGTCTAGGTCACGGTAACCTAGGTGCAATGCTACTTAGAGACGAAACAAAGTGTTTCGCATTCCTAGCAGGTCACGAATCATTCGCTGCTGCTGAAGGTGCTATCGGTATTGCTAGAAACGCTAACAAGGCTAGAAAAGAACCACTAAGAGTTATCCTTAACGGTCTTGGTAAGGATGCTGCTTACATCATCTCAAGAATCAACGGTTTCACATATGTTGAAACAGATTTTGACTTCTTCAACAGCGAACTAAAGGTTGTTCGTGAAGTTAAGTTCTCTGATGGTGAAAGAGCTGCTGTTCGTTGCTACGGTGCTAACGATGTTCGTGAAGGCGTAGCTATTATGCAGAAGGAAAATGTTGGTGTTTCAATCACTGGTAACTCAACTAACCCAACTCGTTTCCAGCATCTAGTTGCAGGTACATACAAGAAGTGGGCTATTGAAAATGGCGTTAAGTACTTCTCAGTTGCTTCAGGTGGTGGTACAGGTCGTACACTTCATCCTGATAATATGGGTGCAGGTCCTGCTTCATACGGTCTAACAGACTCAATGGGTAGAATGCACGGTGATGCTCAGTTTGCCGGTTCTTCATCAGTTCCTGCTCACGTTGAAATGATGGGTCTTATCGGTATGGGTAACAACCCAATGGTTGGTGCTACAGTTGCTTGTGCAGTTGCAGTATACGAAAGCCTAAATAAGTAATTCATTACTTTATATACTAGGGAGTGTATTTTACACTCCCTTTTTTCTTGCAAAAATTCTTACTTTATGTTATATAATAGGTAAGGGTTGTGATAATATGAAAGATAAGCTAACAGGTAAGCAAGTGATTATTATGCTATCAATCATTGCTTTGGCAGTTGGGCTTTTTGTCGGTGGTATGGCACTTACCGATAGATATAAGAAAACTATAGTGAATACCTATGATAAATACTATAATAAGTATTATAGTATCGCTTCAAGCTATGTTGACCAAGGTCAAAGTATTATACAAAAGAATATTGAACTTGCCTCTCAGCAAGATAAAAAATAAGGACTTCTGTTTTAGAAGTCCTTATGTCTTTTTATTCTTAATTTTGGGTAAAGATTAGTTTTATAAATTGTTTTTTTTAATTTGATTATACTAAGCTGAAAATACTTCAACAAATTAGGGTTTTTCAATTTTGTCTGTGAGTAAAGGTGAGAATGATAAATTAGGGTTTGTGGGTGTGAATTATAGCAAAATTTTGGCTTACAGATGTAGGGGCGAACACTGTTCGCCCGTTTAATAGTAAAATGTTTTATGTAACTTCATCCTA
>Ga0326511_10001378_pt1 | contig 20128 bp, 22 predicted proteins | sample 0_2496_0518_D_FD_203701 | JGI IMG/M metagenome (GOLD analysis project Ga0326511, IMG submission 203701) | Bovine rumen microbial communities from UC Davis, California, United States - 0_2496_0518 | ecosystem: Host-associated > Mammals > Digestive system > Stomach > Rumen | place: USA... | reverse complement strand
GTTTTTCATCGAAGCATTTGAATGCAAAAACAAACTGTTCGTCACCTTGTTGAAAGTCGATCAATTTGTATGGCAGCACAAGTGAACTTTCGATTTTTACTTCTGTATACATAACTCAACTCTCTCCATGCTGAAAATAATGAAACTATCATATCACTTCTATCTGATTTCCTACCACTCCATTATACCATAATCCTTCCAATTCATCAAGTCAAAAAAGGCAAAAAATAACGGCTCACCGAAGTGAGCCGCAGCCGGAAGCAGATCATACTGCTTCATCCTTTGTTCTGTTCATCTCCTGACGGGCGTTCTGGACTTCCTCCATGCGGTGAAGCTCCGCAGCAGCATCCTCCAGTCCCAGATGCGTATAAACGTCAAGCGTAGTCCTCTTGCCAAATAGTAACACACTTTCGTATGGTGTGTAAACAACGTAAATACGCCTTAAAACAGGCTTCTCTTGTCTTTCAGAGGTTCATCGAGCAGTTTGTAGTAGATGTAGATCTCACGAGGCTGCCCCTCAACATAGGCATCAAGGGTGATATACTCGATCAGCTCTAAGCACATCTCACGGGTAAGCTCCTGTACATCAGTATACTTTCTCAGACGCTCCATGAACATGGTAACATCTTCCTCGTCCTGCCTGATCGTGGAGAACTTTTCTTCGAGGTCAGCAACTTCTGCCGACAGCTCTTTCTGCTCGGCTTCATATTTCGCTATGAGCTTCATCGCAACTTCCTCTGACACCTTGCCGAGGACTTTGTCCTCATAGATGCTCTGTATCAGCGTATCAAGCTCCTGCAAGCGAAATTTGCCCTCTGTGAGCTTCTTGGTGTCAACGGAATACTGCTCCTCGTGGTGCTTTGCCTTGCGTTCAAGAAAACGCTCCTTTGCTTTCTCCTCGTCCTCTACAACAAGCTGTGCAAGGCTGCGAATATCTTCAAGCACAATAGCGTCCATATCCTGCATTTTGATGTAATGGCTCGGACAGTAACGCTTTCCAAACTTCATGTAGGAAGTGCAGTTGTAATTGTGACGAAGATATTTTCTCGGCTTCTTCTTACTGCCGTTTGTGGTGTTGTTCCACGCAAGGCGGACTTTGTTTCCGCAGTCCTGACAGTAAATAAGTCCACTGAGATTGGCAACATATCCGCTGCTGTTACGCTTGCCCTGAGACACCGACTGCTCCATCTCACGCACCCTGTCCCAAAGCTCCTGAGAAACAATAGGCACGTGCGTATTCTTCACAACGATCATATCGTCCTCATCGTTCTTAATGACCTTGTGATTTTTGTAGCTGACAGTTCTTGTGCGGAGCTGAACAAGATGACCGAGGTAGGTGTAATTGTGAAGTATTTGCCTTACAGTTTCGGGACTCCACAGATGCCTTGTGCGACGTGGATTAGGCTTGCCGAGTTTTGCATAATAGTAATCTGAGGGAATCGGTACACCGTCCTCATTTAGCTTGTCAGCAATGTGATGCGGAGTGATACCGCTTGCCCGCATTTCAAAGATGTTACGGACGATAGGTGCGGCATCGGGATCAATGACAGGCAGATGATTTGGATCATCGCCTTTTGTATAGCCGAACGGAGCGCAGGTCGTGCGATACTTGCCAGCCTTTGCGTTTGCTTCGATGACCGCCTTAATCTTCTTGGAAGTCGAAGCGGCGTGCCACTCATTGAACAAATTCACGATCGGCATCATATCAAGTGCTGAGGTATCCTTGCTTGCGGTATCCACACTATCATTAAGTGCGATGAAGCGGATATTATAACTCGGAAAAATGTAATCTACATATCTGCCGACTTCGATGTAATTGCGACCGAAGCGTGAGAGGTCTTTGCAGATGATAAGGTTGATCTTCCCCGACTGAGCATCGGACAGCAATCTCTGCACCGCAGGTCTGTCGAAGTCCGTACCGCTCCAACCATCATCGACGTAGGTATCGACGAGATTCCAACCTTGCTCCTTGACATACTTGGTGAGGATAAGTTTCTGATTTTCTATTGACAGGGATTCGCCGGCTCTCATATCCTCCTGCGAGAGACGGACGTAAATTCCTGCATTGTAAATGGTCTGCTTTGCCATTATAACTCCTTTCAAATCAAAGCAGTACCATACCGACATCTTCAGTATAGCGCAAAATGTCGGTATAGTCAATGCCTTGCCGACAAAATTACGCCAGTGTTTCTTTTACGGCTCTTTCAAAAGCGAGCCTGCCGATCACTTCGTCGATATTTTTCTCTCCGACGAAGCGGCTGTGAACGATGTACTTCTTCCCGTCGATCTCATATTCCGAGACACGCTCAGGGAAGTTCTTGTACTTCTCGTTCAGCTCAAACATCTTTCCTGCCTTTTCTCTTTCTACGGCAGTAGTTGTTGTCTCTTTCAATTTTCTCCTTTCCGCCTGCGATTATTTATCTCTACACGCATAGGCTTTTTGTTGCAGGGCGTTACTCCTGCACAGTAATATTATAGCGCGCACCGTCCCATAGGTATTGCGCACAAAGTTTATGTATCTGATTTGTGCGCGTCGGACAATCTTTTGGACGGTACGTCTATTATCGTTTTGTTGTCGGATATATTTTTAATCCGAGTAAGGATCATTCTTCTCAAAGAAAGAAGTCTAACCGAGCATTTCTTCTTTGTCAGCGTCATCAGCATAGCTGTTATCCGACACAGATTTATCGTCAGAAACAGGCATAGCCGCCTGCTCGTGTTCTCTTGCAATCATATCCGCAAGAGCCTGCCCCTCACAGCTATACTGTTTGCACAGCGACTGATAGATCAGCAGAGCTTTCTGCTCACTCAGCTTTTCGCATTCAGCCGTATCGGACTTGATACGCTCTCTCAGCTTGCTGATCTTCTCATCGAGCTTCGTGATCTTCTTTGCAATGTCAGCCATATCATCACCACCGTTCGTTTCAGATTTCGGGAAGATACCCGATGATAATATTATAGCGCGTAATACCGCACTTTGTCTATTGGCAGTGCGCATGAACTTTGGTGTGTCAATTGAGTTTTGCGTTCGACAAATTGTTATGGGGAATTTTATTTTTGTCACGAAGTCGCATAGCTCCAAACGCTCTGACCCGGAAAACGTCCCGGACAATCCGGACGAGTGGCTCGAAGCCTTCAACACATTCTCCATTTACGAGGTGCTGCCGCAGCTCATTGAACTGTGGGGACTGAACGTGGAGACGCAGGCGGAATCTAAAAAAAACATCGCAAAACTGACCGCCCGATGACAACGCCCCTCTTCCTTCTCCGATGTGTGCAGATCGGGTTGTCCCTCTCGGAGCTTGATCTGCTCACGATTGGAGTCGTGAATGATATGTTCACCGAAAAGGAAAACGACGAATACGACGGCTGGTCGGAGGTCGCTGGACAGGCAGATTTTGATAATTTCTAAATAACCTCTTTACTTTTTCCATTTCATGCAGTATAATAAAGGAAAAGAAACTAAGGGGTGGTAATATGAGCAACTTCAGAGACGAGGATTATGTTTATATTCTTGGGGACTGTCTGCACGATATTTTTTATGTTGATTCTTCTTACCGAGGAAAGATTGCTCAAATGAGGGTTCTTTCTGAGATAATAGTAAGGAAGTTGATTGACTTTAATCCAGATGATCAGCTGACAATCGGTGACAAAGAAGTATTAAAAACTGTAAAAGCACTCACTTACGGCGATCATTTTAAGAAATGTATTCTTGCTGTTAAGAATGATACAAATGATTATTATGCAGCAAATTCTTGTTCGCATTCAAAGGTACGAGCACAGATCACAAAGGACGATTATAGCAAAATTCATGATCATTTACTTGACTTGATTTCATGCTTATTTATTCAGTTCTTTTCTAAGCATCCTTTTGGCGCAAATACAAAGATTGTAAGTTGTTTTTCTTTGCTTCCACCTATTATCCGGTATAAGGTTCTGAATTATTTATACGCTAATGACAGCAACAATATCATTTTGATTGATAAACTGGTTTTAGTTACATTGAAGGAGTTCGGACCGGAAAAAGCAGCTCAATGGGTTGAGGATAATAAGTCTCACTTGATTACAATTCCAACTATTGCCTTTGATAATATGTACCAATATTCTCTGCAAACAATATCGACAAATCTGAAAGCAACCTATAAAACAATGGAAGAGGTTCGAGAATTCGCCAAATTGATGGAATTTTTCTATACTGGAAGAAAGGTTGACACGACAATCGTTCCATCAGAATATGTTGTAAGTTTTCATGATAAAAAATAACCGGAACATCTTTTAAGGGGAGGAATGATTTGTATGCCGTATAATGCTTTAGGAGATCTGTATAAGATTGAAGTTGTCAAAAGGCTTCAAAAAATGGGATGCAATGTCAAAAGTGTTCATGCTTTGAATTTAATTTTAGAGGAAATGGGCATCCTTATTCATTCTGGAGATCATTGGCTCACTTCAAAAGAAGGTGTCAAGTACACTATATACAGTAGTCAAGTATTTGATGCCGATGCATGGCACCCTTCAATTGTCGATGCTGTTTTTGAGTATTTACAAAACAACTGAAGATTGTGAAACAATAAATATACACTGAGCAGTCCTTCGGGGCTGCTTTTTCATGCCCTCACGAAGGAGGTGAAACCGCATGGCAAACAGAATCAAGGGCATCACTGTTGAGATCGGCGGCGATACGATCAAGCTGTCGAAAGCGCTGGAAGGTGTCAATAAAAACATCAAGAACACGCAGACACAGCTCAAGGATGTTCAGAAGCTGTTGAAGCTCGATCCATCCAACACAGAACTGCTCTCGCAGAAGCATAAGCTCCTCGCCGATGCGGTAAAGGCTACCAAAGAAAAGCTGGAAATCCTGAAAGCGGCGGCAGAACAGGCAAATCAGGCGCTTGCCAACGGTGAGATCATCGAAACAGAACAGGAATTGCAGAACCTACAGCGTGAGGCGGAGGCTTCCGGCACGGCGCTTGCAAAGCTCGGTCAGGCGGGAGAAATGCTTGAAAAAGCCGGTGACAAGATCGCCAATGTCGGCAAGACACTGACCACTCATGTGACCGTTCCTGTTATGGCTGCCGGAACTGCTGCTGTATCCGGTGCGACCAGTGATGAGCGCTTGAGCGACTATGAGAGTTCGCTCAGAAATATTTTCACGAAAGCGATAAAAATAAACCAGTCCGACCTCAGCGGTCGGAAGAATATCAAAATCAAACCCAGCAAGCTCTGCATATTGTGTACACAAGTTCACAATATGCGCTGGCTTTCAAACCCAGCAAGCACGGTATTCATGGGGTACATTTTGAAAAATGACCACCCTGAATACAACAGCTTGTTAGAGGGTTTTGCACCCCTAAGACCCCGCTTGAAAAATGAAAGAAAAAGTGATATAATAGACAATGAAAATGGGCGAATACTAAGGTTTTGGAGGTTTGTCTATGAATGTAAAAAGTGATGATGAACGAAAGTCGAAAGTGTTAAAAATACGCTTGAATGACAGGGAGTTTGCCAAGCTGAAACAGTATACGGAGGAAAGCGGTCTGCGCTCAATGTCGCAGTATATGCTCAACTCCATTATCGCCACTCCCATAATTGAGTTGACGGACGAAGAACTTGCACCCGAAAAGGCAAGATTTAAAGAGATTACCGACCGCATAAATTCCATAGCAATTCGGGTAAATCAGACAGGCAAAATATATCCCGAAGATTTGCAGGAAATCAGGCAAGGTTTAGATGAAATTCAGAACAAACTTGCGGAGTATCAGGCGAAGCTGGAACGCTTTGCCGTGACACCGCAGACGTTCAGAGCGATAGTCGATAAGGCTCACGAGGACGTGAAGAAATAAGAGAAAATTGCACCGAGGAAAACGCTTATATTGCTGCGCCCTGCACAAGAATTATTACAAATAATTCGCAGAGCTGGACTCCGAAAACGGAATAGGTTATAATAATCTTACAATACTTTTTGGAGGTGCAGAATATGTTAGCAATACCCGAATTGGCAATGCCGAGATCACGCAAGGTCACGACTATCTACAATGGCAAACGAGAGGTCTGGTCGGACTACGAAGATGCAAAGACATTTTTCCTTGAAATGATGATGACTACGGAGGGTGAGGAGCGTAACCGTGCAGAGTGTGTTTATATTCAGCTCACGCACGGGCTGGATGAGTGTTCGGATGAAGATGAATAACTTAAAAAAGGAGCGTTTCCGTAATGGCAACGCTCCTTTTTTGAATACACCGAAACTCTAATAGTAATAACTTAATCGCATTAGAATATTTCATTTTCAGCATCTATTCTATCTTGTACAGATTGATCCATAAAACTATTACTAATAATATCAAATATTCTTGATGTTTTAGGATAATGAATTTCAAATTTCTTTTTCAGTTGTTCATATTTTTGAGCAAGTAAATATTCATCTTTGCCAGCTGTGACATATCGAAATCCACGTCCATATATTATTGCAAAAGCAAATTCATGTATCAATTCATCATTTCCTATTTCTTCGATTTTTTCCCTGATTGCTTCATGTGGAAATAATCCGTCGGTTCCTATTGGAGAACAAGCAAACAGTTTTCCGAGTTTCCTGTTAAAGAGTAATTCTTGTCCTCCCTCCGTTAATCGAATGTGAAAAGTATTGATCCATGAATTTAATGTACCTGTATTAATAGTATTGTTGTTTGCTCCGGGACAAAACTTAATATCTTGCTCTAAAGAGTAAAAAGTCATGAATTTGTCTTGAGGTAATTTTTCATCCGAACCTTTCTTGTTATGAAGCAGTAATAATATGTCAGCATAATAATTTGCGTTGTTTGCAAAAAGGAATTGACAACATTTCATTTTCTCCCAACCAAGCACATTGAATAAACGTATTTCTAATTCAAAAAGAGCCGGATAGTTTTCGTATTCATTATCTATCCTTTTATAGACGATTGATAGCATTTCTTCTATATCATATGCTTCATTATTGCTAATGGTATGATTTTCAATAACCATTTTCTTTGTTGAATCAGAAACAATTGTAAGTATCTCATCTACGCTCAACATTGTTTCATGTTCACGCATCTTATTTCTACAAATAATAATTATGGGTTCACAAAAGTTAGAAATGTTTTTTCAGGAAATGAAATTGAACAGTTAAACAAGAAATTACAGATATACAATCTTCCAACTTTTATCAATAAAGAAGCTATTGATAATCCGCCTAAATCATTCCTTGTTTCGAGAACGTTGTTGGACAATTTGTACATGATTTATGTGAATCAGAAAAGATTTCAAAGTGTGAAAAACCTTCCTGATTTCTTGACATTATCAAAAAAATTATCCTGCAAAAAACTTGCACTATTAATCATATTAGCAACAAATAAGAAAATATCATCTTATGAGTTATCGTATTTTGATATACGAGAAGAAGCAGCCGCTCTAGTAAAAGAATACCCAGTTTTGTTTGAAGTTGGATATCATAGGTTTGCTTTACCAATTATTGATTCTATATACAAATTTGATACAAACTCGAGGTATTATCTTCTGAAGTATTTAGGAGATTTCTCAAAAAGTCAAAAGAAATACGATTTAATTGTAGATTCATATAAATATATCTATAAATGCATAAAAGAAAAGGAAAATGATTTTGTTGTTCCTCGAAAAATGCTTTCATATCTAAGGTTTGATATTTTAAGTGATATTTTTTATAAGAATAATAATTCAACAACTGACTTAATAAAATACATCTACGAAAAATTTGAAGATGAATTAAATGTTAGTCCGCAGTTCAAGCATCAACGCGCCAAAAGTATACTATGGCGTTTTAATGACGATCTTTCTAATATGCAAGAAGCTACAAAATACATTGAACTTCCGGAAGATCAAATCCCAAAGGACAAGGATACTGTCCGTGAAAGGCAGTACAATGAAACAATTAAACGAAAAGAGAACGAAATAAAGCATGTCCGACAATTATTTGATGAAGGGATGACCGTCACAGAAATAGCATGTGCCACACATCATTCGTCCAAAACCATAAGGAATTATCTGAATCCAGACTTCTCGCCTCACAACGGCCATTATGACTTAAAACGGCGTGGAAAATTGACACCATATGAACAGGATATCATATCTATGCGCAGCAACGGTCAAACTTATACTGAGATATACGAGTTCATCAAATCAAAAGGATATATCGGTTCTGTTGCAGCGATACGAATGTTTATGCAAAAAGAACGGGCTCACGCTAAAAGGTTAGGTCTGCATGGCGGAAAGGACTATATTCATAGGATTACGCTTTCTCAACTCGTATATCGCAATCTGGAAGATGTAAAGCTGATCACTCAGGATCAATATGAAGCGCTTCTTAAACAGTATCCGGAACTTGCTGCTTTATATGGCATCTTAAGAGATCTCAATCGTATTGTCTTCTCTAAAAAAGCAGAAGATCTTGAACACTGGATAGAACAGGCTTCCCATTTGGATGCCGTCCCTGAATTAAAGTCATTTGTTGACGGTTTGAAACATGATATATTTGCAATAAAAAATGCAATTATGTTCGATTACAACAATGGCCTTGCCGAGGGCAGCGTGACAAAAATCAAACTCATTAAGCGAATAATGTACGGTCGAAACAGCTTTGCTCTGCTTAAAGCTAAAGTCCTGATGCATGAGCTTTTATACGCAAACAGCAACTAACATTGGAAAGAGCCGATTATACGCTTACGTTAGACGTTGCAAATCAGCAATCACAACAACTAGCAAACAGTTGGGTGTTATATACCCAGCTGTTTGCTATTATCATATCTTATATAAACATTCAGAAAATAAAAATTCCTGTTATTAGCTCAAAAGATTTTTACCTTTACCGTGTGCTGCGATTTAGTTATATCCGAAATATTGATTTTTCCGTCATTATTAACATAGGCAAATTTCTGAGCATTTTCATCAAGAAGTTTTTTACCCTTAACGTGTACAGCTACTTTAGTTATGTCGGTGATGTTTATTACAATGTCAACATTCACATACCCCATAAGAAGTGGTTTGAATTCTCTTGAATCGGTATCTTCATTTAAATAATGGTAAGGGCTTAGAGATGCCAGAGGTCTGATTGTAGGGTGGAATCAGACAATGGCTAATATAAGGAAAAGAGGTAATACATATCAGGTACGTGTCTGCTGCTGTTACGATACTATATAAAGTCTTACATTCGTAAAACTGCTCCCGGAATTAGAATTTCGGGAGCTTTGCTTTCATAAACACTTTGATTCTTAGCGCTAATTGAAACAGCCTGTTCTAATTTTATCGGCGGTAGATAAAATTAACAATGATATTTCAGCCATATTGGATATGCTTTTATTTAGATATTATTTTATGGTGTTGCTTACGTCATTCTATCGGCAAATTCTCATTCCGGATAATTCATCCAAGTTTCAAGCTATAAATTCCAAAATCGGAATTTTATATCGACAAGTAGATCTGGATATGATATATTAAGGGAAAGTGAGGTGCATAATATGGTAGAACGTACAGAATATCTTGAAAAAATAAAGGTTTGGCGTGAAGAACAGGTCATAAAGGTCGTTACTTGTATTAGGCGATGCGGAAAGTCCACTCTGCTATAAGCAATACCGAGACTATCTTCTCAGCACAGGCGTTATGGTTTATGAGAAGCCGGCGGTCTTATTCGGGGCTGTCGTTTTTTCACTTTATTCGGATATGCCAACAAAAAATTCCACAATGAAAAAAGGCATCATCGTTCGGTATGAACGCGATGTCTTTTCTCAGTATATATCAGTTATGCAAAAACAACAGGTCACATTTTAAGTACCGATATCGCATCGGTGATGGTCTTTTCGAGGGCTTCCCTGCCATAAGCATCCACCTGGGCTTTGTTCTTCTCGCCGTGAGTAAGACAGCCTGCGCCACCTATGCAACCTCCGCTGCAAGCCATTCCCTCGATGAAATTCTCGGTAAGTACTCCGCGCTTTTTCTTCATCAGCGCTGTTTGGCACTCTTCAATGCCGTCACAGGAACATGGCTTTAGATCAAAATCCTCTATTCCCTGTTCCTTTATCGCTTCGGCGACAGCGTCTGAAAGTCCGCCGCTTCGTGCGAATATCCTGCCGAAATATGAAGCGTTGTCAAGAGCTTCTTCTTCAAGCTGAGTTATGTCAAGATCACGGCTGTCAAACAGCGCCTGAAGCTCTTCAAAAGTCAGCACAGAGTCAACATAAGCTTTGACCTCTTTCAGCTGAGCTTCAGCTTTTTTTGCAGTACATGGACCTATGAACACCACCTTGGCAGATGGTTCGATATCCTTTATGTACTTGGCGATCGCCGCCATTGGTGAGGGATTATGGGATATATGCTCGGTCAGTTCGGGGAAAGCTGACTTTACGTATGACACAAATGCAGGACAGCATGAGCTGGTAAGAAAGCCTTTTTCCACAAGCTCTTTCGACTCGGAATATGCTACCATATCCGCACCAAGCGCCGCTTCAACTACCGCGTGGAAACCCAGAGTTTTCAGTCCCGAAACCACTTGTCCCAGCTTAGCGTAGGTGAACTGGCTGGAAATCGATGGTGCCACCACCGCATACAGCTTCGATTTTTTATCGCGGCTGTTTTTCTTTATCATGTCGATAACATCCAGTATAAAGGATTTATCGGTTATAGCTCCGAAAGGACACTGGTATACGCAGGCACCACAGGATATGCACTTCTCATTATCGATGGCTGCACCGCCGTCCTCGTTTATGCTTATAGCCTTTATCTTGCAGGCATTCTGGCAGGGGCGGACACGGTTGGTTATCGCCGAATATGGGCAGACCTTTGAACATCTGCCGCACTCAACGCATTTGCTCTTATCGATATGTGCCACATGGTTGTGATCGAAGGATATAGCACCTCTGGGACATACGTCCTCACAGCGGTGCGCAAGACAGCCGCGGCATGAATCTGTGACTTCATATCCTGCCGCAGGACATTCATCACAGGCAATATCTATAACTTCGATAACATTGGGATTTTCCTTGTCACCACCCATAGCTATCTTTACGCGCTCCGCGATTATGGCTCTTTCCTTGTAAACGCAGCAGCGCATGGTGGGGGTCTTGCCTGATACTATTTTCTTCGGGATATCCAGAAGATCTTCAAGCAGCGTATCATCCCACGCTTCTCTGGCGACCTCTCGCAGGACCTTGTATTTCAGGTATTGTACCTTGGTATCAAATACTCTTTTGTTTTTCATTTATCTGTTCACACCCTTAAAAATAGCTGACCTTGATGCGCTTGCCCATCTCTCCCAGAGCCTTTGAGAGTTCCTGCACAAGGTTCATCTTGATGTTGAAATTTATTGGCAGTTCGGGGTTCTGATGTGCGGGATTTATTGCCCTGCCCACGTAGAAATTTATATCCGTGGCTTCCTCGAAAAGCATTCTGCTGATGAGGGATGCGCCGTCCCTGCCGTGGCTCCATTTCTCGTATAACAGATTTTCGCCGATATGATCTTTTGCGTATTCAAGCACGCGGTTGACGGTTATGACACCCTCAGTCACAAGGTCAACACCCTCGATAGTCGCAATGGGCGGTACGTCGCTGTGCTCAAAGCTGAGGCTTGCAACCAGCGGCTTTTTCAGCCACTGGGAAGCAATTGTCGAGGTAGTACCGCCGCAGATTATGTGCTTGCCCTCTTTAGAGAAAAACAGGCTCATCATTCTGTCGCAGTCATCTTTGTTTGATGGCGGACCGAAGAGAATATTCATCGGCACACGGCGGCGTATGCGCACAACGCAGGCAGTGGTATCATCACCGGGCTCGTGTCCGTAAAGATTGTCGCACTCATCTACAAGTATGGTAGAGAGGGTCTTTGCTGTATACCCCACAGGTGCAAGCATCTCCATAAACGCCGCGATATCCTCACGCTTCCAGCCGAAATTGTAAGCCAAGCCTATACCCGCATGGGGGCAGCCGTCACTCATGGATATGATAAGATCATTCTCTTGTAATCTTATCTCGGAGCGATATATCTTCTTTCCGCCGATGTTCATTTCTGTTTTGGGATAGTCACATACTTTTTCATTGCGGATAAGTATGCTCAGTGGATTGTCATACTGAATCAGCACAGCAGTTTCGTTATTGATGATATGGATTATGGTGAAAGTGGAATATGCAACGCCCCTCACCGAACATATGGGCAGAGTGCCTGCGATAGTTGAAACGCAGTCTTCAAGGGGAAGACCTGCTGCAAGCATGGTGGAGATAATCTTCGAGGTAAGGGTCGAGAGTATGCTCGCCTTTACGCCGCTGCCGAGACCGTCCGCAAGGACTATGACCGTGGAATCGTCGTTCTCCACGATATCGATATGGTCTCCGCACAGCTGTTCACCTGTATGATTTATGCTTTTGAATCCGATATCCGCACACAAGTTATTCATCCTGCATCGACTCCTTGAGCTTTGAAAGCGCTATCTTCGTTTCGGCAGTAGTTTCGCCGAGAAGCGACGCTATCTCCTGAACTATCCTCATCTGCTTCTCAATTACCTTATCAGCTACCTCGATGGTATTTCGGCTTATCTCTTCCTTTTTGCTGCGGGCATTTTCCTCATCGGTAACATCACGCATGATACAGATGAGCATTTTGCTCTCGCGGTCAAGGACGATAGTGCGCTCGGCATACCTCTGGTATTCGGTCAGGAATATCCTTTCATTGTACACGCCCTTGCCTGTACGCTGAACGTCTATAAATATCTTCGGGTCGAGTATCCTTACTACCTGATCTCCCAGCACATCTGAAGCGTAGCGAATATTCATCATCTCCATAGCCGCGGAGTTTATCTGCTGTACTTCCAGCGAATCATTCAGCACGATGATGCCATTGGGAGTATTTTTTACAATAGTATCGGAGAAGCTTTCCGCCTTGTCTTTCAGGAAAGGCAAGCACATGGATATATCCGCCTTGCCCTGATATATGGCTATGGCTTTCTCGCGACAGGTGTTGTATCCGCACGAACCGCAGTTCAATTCATCGGAAGTATCGAACTTGCCCATTTGCGCCAGTATCTGATGTATCTCCGGCTCGGTGGGCTGTGCATGACCAAGGTCAATCAGTGTGAACTGCTTTTTCATATACAGCTTGTCGGGCTGTTCAACGTCATAATCCTTCGAGCCTGCATATCTCGCAATCAGCATCTGATCTTCAACGGGAGTATAGCGGGCATTTTCCATAACAGGACCGCCTATACAGCTTCCCTTACAGGCTGACATTTCGATGAAGCATTTGTGTATGCTTCCCTTTTCAAGCTCCCGCAGAACGGATATGCACTTTTCGATACCGTCTATTGCTATGTATGTGTAGTCTGGCAGGTCGCAGTCCATGGTTTTAAGTATGCCACCAGCCGTAGGGAAAAATCTTGCTCGGCTATTTTCATCAGCAGAAAATCCCCGCTCTATCTCGATATTCTCTTCTTTCAGCCAGACTGAAAGTTCCTCAAAGGTGAGCACAGCATCAACTGTATCGCCGTAATGCTGTGCTTCATCCTTTTTGGAAACACACGGACCTATGAAGACTGTCTTGGCATCGTGGATACGCCTTTTGATATCTGCACAGTGTGCCTGCATGGGGGAAATAACATCTGCAAGCATGGGCAGAAGATCGGGGAAGTACTTCTGTATCAGCAGATTTACGGAATGACAGCAGGATGATATTACAACATCCCTGTTTTCTTCTTTTAGTATCCGCTCATATTCACGCTTTACATGGGTCGCACCTACAGCTGTTTCTTCAACATCATAAAAGCCAAGCTTTTTTAGCGCGTCACGCATCTGCTCAATGCCCGCTCCGTCATAATTGGCGATAAATGACGGTGCAAGACTAACAACAACAGGCGAACCGCTCTGGAGAAGCACCCTGACTTTCTCCGTTTCATCGACGATCTGCTTTGCATCCTGTGGACAGACTACCACGCACTGTCCGCACAATATGCACTCCTGTTCGATGATGTGCGCCTGATTGCCCGAAAATCTTATGGACTTTACAGGGCAGTATCTTATGCATTTATAGCAGTTTTTGCAGTTTGATTTTTTTAATGTTAAGCAACTCCTCATAGATGATTAACTCACTTTCCTATACGGCTCAATACAGCGTTCTGAAAAAACTCGGCGAAGCCCTCCGGGGTAACGCCTGTGTATACTTCGTCATCAACAGTGACAGTAACACCCACACGATTACACCTGCCAGCACAGAAACTGCCGGCAAGTGTAACTTCGTTTTCAAGATCATGGGTCGATATCGCCTGTTTCAGCAACTCTATCATATCCTCTGAACCTTTCAGGTGGCATGATGAGCCGACACATATCTGAATGATCATGTTTTATTTTACCTTCTGCTTTATCTCTTTCTCGAAGAACTCTCCCACTGTTTCAGGAGATACCGAGTAGAATTCATCATCAACAGTAACGCATACGCCCTGCTGACATTTGCCCATGCAGAATGTTCCGCCGAGCTTGACCTTGTCTCCGAGATCCTCTTTTGCGATAAGATACTGAAGCTGCTCGACTACCTGACGCGAGCCTTTCAGATGGCAGGAAGAACCAATACATACAGTTACCTTCATATTAAGCACCTCACATATTACATATAGTCTACAACGTCTACCCAGGAGAGCAGGAATTCACGCTCTTTTTCGTTGCCTTTTACCGATTGCGAAGCCGCAACGATGGGCATCCACTTCTGAACATACTGCTTTGCGGTATTACTCTTTTCGCAGAATATATCAAGATACATATCTGCGCCCTCAATATCGCCGTCAAGCCAGAAGCAAAGGTATGTTCTTGCTGCGTCTGCGGAAGCGTTGCCCTGTGTAGCGTGTGCCCAGTCGATGATATAGGGAGTACCGTCCTCGGTGATTATAACATTTGAGGGGTTGAAATCGCCGTGGCAGAGCCTGTAGTGCTTGGGCATACCCTCAAGACGGGTATGCAGATCATATCTTGTTGTAGCATTCAGGTCTGTCTGACTTATCTTGCTGTTCATCTTGTCTTTCAGCTTTCTCAGCATGGGACAGACTTTAGAGTGTATATCCAGATGGATATCAACCAGCTGTTCGATATACTCTTTCTTCTTTTCGGGCTGCTCCTCCATCATCTGTGCAAGAGTCTTGCCGTTTATATATTCCGATACGATAGACCATTTACCGTCGATCATCAGCACTTCTTTAAGGCGGGGCATATTGATGCCTGTTTCCTCAACCATGGACTGATTCAGTGCTTCGTTCAGCACTTCCGACTTCTTGTATGTATCATTAAATACCTTTATGCACTTGTCACCGTCACGATACACCGTCTTGGTATTTCTGACAGCTATTACACGATCCAGATTCATATTCCGTCCCTCCGTTTATACTCTTTTTTTGCCGCTGCTTACTGCGCGGTTGAAAGCCTGCTTGAAATCCTTGCTGCTGTCAGCACTGTCTATCTGACCTGCATCGGGCTTCTCGGTCTCAACGAAAGTTCTGCCGTAGTATACGTTCATGTATATCTGCTTCAGCTCGCTGATGAGAGGATATCTGGGGTTAGCACCTGTACACTGATCGTCAAAGGCATCTCTTGACATCTTATCCAGTGTTGCGAGGAAGTCTTCCTCGGAGATACCGTATTCAGCGATGGTCTTCTTGCAGCCCACAGCTTCCTTGAGTTCTTCGATCTTATCGATAAGACCGTCTACAAGTTCAGCGTCACTGTTGCCCTGTACGCCTAGGTATCTTGCGATCCTTGCATACTTAGCGGCAGCCTGAGGATATTCGTACTGAGGGAAAGTACCCATCTTAACAGGAACATCAGAAGCGTTGAATCTGATGACTTCGCTTATCACCAGTGCGCAGCAGATGCCGTGGGGCAGGTGGTGATATGCACCCAGCTTGTGTGCCAGTGAGTGACCAATACCCAGGAAAGCATTAGCAAAAGCCATACCTGCCATAGTTGCGGCATGAGCCATATTCTCTCTTGCCCTTACAGCTGTCTGACCGGTTTCTACACATTCGGGCAGATTATCAAAAGTCATTTTCAGGGATTCGAGAGCGATACCATCGGTAAAGGGCGTTGCCATTACTGATACCAGAGCTTCAAGGTCATGCACCATGCAGTCAAGACCGGAAGCGGCAGTCAGACCCTTGGGTGCGCTCATCATCATATCGGTATCAACGATAGCCATATTAGGCATAAGCTCGTAATCTGCAAGAGGATACTTGTGGCCTGTCTTGTCATCGGTGATAACTGCAAAAGGTGTAACCTCGGAACCTGTACCCGAGGAAGTAGGAACACATATGAAATATGCCTTTTCACCCATCTTCGGGAAGGTGTATATCCTCTTTCTGATATCGACGAAACGCATCGCCATATCCATGAAATCAGCCTCGGGGTGTTCGTACATAACCCACATGATCTTTGCAGCGTCCATTGCAGAACCGCCGCCGATTGCGATTATAACATCAGGCTCAAAGCTTCTGATAGCCTTTACGCCCTCCATAGCACAGGCAAGTGTGGGGTCGGGAGCAACATCGGAGAATGTCTCGTGAGTGATGCCCAGTTCATCCAGCTTGTCTGTAACAGGCTTGGTGAAGCCGTTCTTGAACAGGAAGCTGTCGGTTACGATGAATGCCTTCTTCTTGCCCATGACCTTATCCAGTTCATCAAGAGCAACGGGCAGACAGCCCTTTTTGAAATACACCTTTTCGGGAGCTCTGAACCAAAGCATATTCTCTCTCCTTTCGGCAACGGTCTTTATATTCAGCAGATGCTTTACTCCTACGTTCTCGCTAACCGAGTTTCCGCCCCATGAACCGCAGCCCAGTGTGAGGGATGGTGCCAGCCTGAAATTGTAAAGGTCGCCGATACCGCCCTGAGAAGAGGGAGTATTCACCAGTATACGACAGGTCTTCATTCTCTCGCCGAACTCGGAGAGCTTTTCCTGCTCGCGTACAGCATCGAGGTAGATAGAAGCTGTATGACCGTAGCCGCCGTCAGCGATGAGATGTTCTGCCTTGCCGAATGCGTCCTGAATATCGGAAGCCCTGTACATTGCAAGTACGGGAGAAAGTTTCTCGTGAGCGAATTCCTCGGAAATATCAACGCTTTCAACTTCACCGATGAGTATCTTTGCACCCTCGGGAACTGTCACGCCTGCAAGCTCAGCTATCTTAGCGGCAGACTGTCCAACTATCTTAGCATTGAGAGCCCCGTTGATGATAATGGTCTTTCTCACCTTATTTATCTCATCGGGTTTAAGGAAGTAACATCCCCTTGCAGCGAACTCTGTCTTAACTGCGTCATATATGCTGTCAAGAACGATAACGCTCTGCTCGGATGCGCAGATCATGCCGTTATCGAATGTCTTGGAATGGATTATTGAGTTTACAGCAAGCAGGATGTCTGCGCTGTCATCGATTATAGCAGGGGTATTGCCCGCGCCTACACCCAGTGCAGGCTTACCGCTGGAGTATGCAGCGTGTACCATTCCGGGACCGCCTGTTGCCAGTATGATATCAGCCTCTTTCATCAGCATATTTGTCATTTCAAGGCTGGGTATATCTATCCATGCGATTATATCTTCGGGAGCACCTGCTTCAACTGCGGCTTCAAGAACTACCTTAGCAGCTGCGATGGTGCTCTCCTTTGCACGAGGGTGAGGGCTGATGATGATACCGTTCCTTGTCTTCAGGGCGATAAGAGATTTGAATATCGCGGTGGAAGTAGGATTGGTGGTGGGTATTACCGCACCGATCACACCGATAGGCTCAGCAATCTTCTTTATTCCTGCCGATCTGTCCTCTTCAACAACGCCGCAGGTCTTGGTATCACGGTACTTGTTGTATATGTATTCGCTGGCATAGTGGTTCTTGATGACCTTATCCTCAACGATACCCATTCCGGTCTCTGCAACAGCCTGTTCTGCAAGATCTATCCTTGCGCGGTTTGCTGCAGTGGCAGCAGCAAGGAATATGCTGTCTACCTGTTCCTGAGTGAAGGACGCCATCTTTCTCTGTGCTGCCCTTACTCTTTCAAGGGCGGCTTCAAGCTTTTCAACGCCGTCAACGATCTCGTACTCTTTCTTTGCCATTGAACTTTCCTCCGTATCATTTCCTAAGTTTCATGGTAAGATATGCCAGTGAAAGTGCCAGATTTTCCTGACATACCGTTATATTTTCGGGGACATTAAGAACAGTGGGCGCAAAATTCCATATCGCCGTTATACCGCTCTTTATCATAATGTCGCAGACTTCTTCCGCACAGGCAGCAGGCACCGTGATTATTCCCGCGTGGATATCATAAAGCCGACAGTAGTTGGTAAAGTTATCCATGGGGAGTATCCTGTCGCAGAGCAGACGTTTGTCCACATCAAATGCGGCAGATATCTTGATACCGTATTCATCGAAACCATCAAAATCCAGCAATGCTTTGCCCAGCTTTCCTGCGCCGACTATAACAATGGGGGTAGCCGCCTTTCTGCCAAGGACAGATTCAAGTGCCGCAATAAGCTCAGTGGTCTTGTAGCCTATCTTCGGTTTGCCTGTACCGCTGACCGAATTAAGGTCTTTTCTCACCTGAACATCGCCCAGCCCCAGAGCCCTTGAAATCTCAGCGGCGGAGATATATTCTCCATGGTCGCCTGTTCTCAGGTAATCCAGATATATGGGCAGTCTGCCAAGGGTTGCCTTTGAAAATACCGGTTCTTTCACTTTCTCACCTCCGATGTTTTAATTATATCACCCTTTTTACGAGAACGGAATTACCAAAAAAGTATATCGATATTACCTTTACCGATATACCCCTTACCAATAAAAAAACACAGCTCTCCTTTTTACGGAAAACTGTGTTAAAGTTCGTATTTACGTCACTATATCATTCTTTCGGAAAATAAGCCCTCTTCGATTCGATAAGCGCAGTGATAAATTTGCGGTCAAGCTCGGTGAGGTTATATCCTTTCCGATATATCAGAACATCTTTGTACTGTCGCTTGTTGTCGATGCACTTTTTCTGTACAAGACCATATATATCCAGCACCCTGTCTGGCAGTGGCGAAACCCACATATATGTCTCGGGATTGAGGGACAGCAGGTCGAACTGACTTCCCCTCTCAAAAATGAATACCCTTCTGCCGATGCTGTCCAGAAGTTCTTCCTTTTTAACGTTTGAAAGGGGCAGTGACGGCACATAAGGGTCAGCATGAGCTATCTCGATCATATTCGTGAGATCACCAAAATGAACTTTATCAAGCGATGCTAAACTACTCTCCTTACTTGCCACCAGCATATATGAAAACTCGGCTATGAGCTCATACTCCAGTCCTTTTTCTTCCAGCGAGCGTTTGAAATACTTATCGTATACGGACGCATACCTGATTATGCCAAGGCTGTAATTGGAATCAAAGATATTATCTATGGCACGGTGAGCATTGGTTTCGTAGTAGAAAAGCTCTGCCGAATCACCTGTGATAGTCCGCGAAAACTCCGCAAAGGCTTCCGAGATATAGCTGGCTCTTGGTACAGAGATAGAAAACTTTTGTTTTTTTGGCACGCCCTGACGGTATATACGCTCAACATCGTCTATCTGGTCAAGTATCTTGCGGGCGTAACCGATAAATTCTTCGCCCTCGGGAGTAAGGTTCATGCCCTTGGAAGTTCGCGAAAATATAGTTATGCCAAGATCGGCTTCAAGCTCCTTTATGCTTCGGCTGAGGTTCGGCTGTGCTATCAGCAGTTCCTCTGCCGCTTTGTTTATCGAGCCTATCCTCGCCACCTCGACAGCATATTTCATATGTATGATATTCATAAGTTCACCCCCGTCAATTTTGTTTATTATATCATCATTCCGTGGAGATGTCAATATCATCATATACGCCATACACGCCAAACGCACGATCGATTATTCTTAAATGACTTTCCATTCTCTGTTATGCACAACAGAATGTCAAGAAATGCTGCCTAACTCATAACTAAAGTAGCTGCATACGTTAAGGGAAAAAAACTTCTTGATGGTAAGCGTATAATCGGCTCTTTCCAATGTTAGTTGCTGTTTGCGTATAAAAGCTCATGCATCAGGACTTTAGCTTTAAGCAGAGCAAAGCTGTTTCGACCGTACATTATTC
>Ga0326511_10001377_pt1 | contig 20133 bp, 21 predicted proteins | sample 0_2496_0518_D_FD_203701 | JGI IMG/M metagenome (GOLD analysis project Ga0326511, IMG submission 203701) | Bovine rumen microbial communities from UC Davis, California, United States - 0_2496_0518 | ecosystem: Host-associated > Mammals > Digestive system > Stomach > Rumen | place: USA... | reverse complement strand
CATCCGCATTTTCAAGGGTGGCGGCTTCGTTCTTGTGTATCATTTTGATTGCCATAATTGCTCCTGATGTTTTGTTAAATATACAACTTGTCCGTCAAACAACCCAATAAGTGAAGCGTGCGCCGCGAACCGTGTAGACCGCTTCCTTTGCGACAATCAGGCGCTTATCCTCCGTCAAGGCAGAAATGACCATACTGCCAACCGGAATGTCCTGATCGGTCACGGAGAACATTTGCTTGCGGGACCACAGCTTCGCAAGGTCATTGTAATTCTTCACGAGATTGCGCATTGTGCCGGCGGCTTGCGCAATAGGGCGCCCGCCTTCAAGAACCGCGTTCGGAGAGGCGCTTCCGCCAAAAGTGGCGGAAGTGGTATCGGACAAGGTGAATCCTATTGACACCGGCTTGCTGTACATCGCCTGAAAGCCTGCCATAACCTCGACCGGGTCCTGCTTGTAAAGCTGATTCAGGAACATCACCTTCTTGTTGACGAAATCAACAAAGGCAGGCGTGGCGCCTAAATTTGCCAACGTCAATATCATATCCGCATCGGAGTGGGTAAAATTCAGCAGGGACATTTCAGTCACGAGTCCATCGCCTTCAAGCTGGAACCCATAGTGCGCAATGATATCCTTGATTGGCGTATCGCGGAAACTAATTGGGTGGACCTCGTCATAGGCGGGGCACCTAGCATCAACGGCGCCGACATTGTAAAGCAGGGAACCGGTTGCATCAATGGATACATCCATACCGGAAAGCGTGCCTTCAAACGATTTGTCGTCCGCAGTCAGGGTCACCTTATTCATTGTATCGAAGTTATCCATCTTGCAGGTGAAGCGATAGAATGGATATTCGGACAATGCCTCCCTTACGAGGAAGCTCTCCGGCTGCTCGGATGCCGCTGAAATTTGAATATTCATATTTTGAAGTCCTCGTCCATTGCCACGAACTCACGATTCAAGGTCAACGGGTCGGGGCGGGGAATGACGCGGCCACGCACCAGCATCCAGGGAGAATCGATGCCGGCCGCAATCATTGTTACCTTCATATACTGATCTGCGCCAAAGATGCGGTCGGGGCGATACTCGTTAGAGGGCGTAGTCACGGCTGGCTGCCCTTGGTAGACCTTCCGAAGGTGAATATCGCTGTTGGTTGTCAACAGCATTTGAATGTTCTGCGATTTTAATCCAAGCGACGGCATAAATCAATCTCCTAGAACTTCGGCAGGTAGTTGGTTGGGATGGTCGCCTTCGCACCGCTGGAATCCTTATCGGTGGAAGTGCCATTCGTTACGGCAAAGTTGGCAAAGAGGCCGCCAAGCGGGTTGCTCATCTGTATGGACACCGAGCATTTCGTGGGGTAGTAGCCGGAGGCGTCCACAACAAAGGCGCCCGGAGTCACGCTCAACGAGGTAGGCATATAGGCGATATTCGCCTTGCCCTGCGGCTTCCCGTCAATCAAAATGGTCGGGGTCATTTCATCGCCCATGCCGGACCACGCGTTTTGGACAGCGGTCGGGGTATTTGAGTAATACTGGATGGCTGCCGTATTGAAGATGCTCCCGCCTTTGTAACGGTCGCGTGCCTCAAAATACTGCTTTTCCGCCTCGGAGCCCTCCTTGATTTCATCGCTGGCGCCAAGCAACGTGCTGGTATCCATCATATCCGAAACGGTGCCAAGGACCATACCTTTGACGGCGGCCTGCACCGGGTCGGTGTTGGAGAACGAATTTTTGGCCGGATGATAAACGGCGGTGCTCAGCTTCTTCGAGACGATTTCCTCCCATCCGTATTCCTTGCCTATGGTAGAAATGCGGGAGACAAACTCGTTGTACTGGCGGGCATTTTCAAAATACACGTCGCCATTGAGGGACATTGACATTCCTTCAATTTCGCCATAGGATACCCCGGGGACCGGCTTCGAATCCGTCATACGCAAGTTTTGGCGGATCTGTTCGATTTGCGTGCTCATGTTTACGAGGGTGGCAAACAGCTGGGATACGGCGCCATCGGGACTTTGCGTCTTGAAAGAAGGCAGCGCCATCTTCACCAGTTCCGGAATACTTGTCACATAAATGGGAAGGCCCAAATACGAAACGCAATTCTTACGCGCTGCGGCACGAAAAGATTTAGATTCAATTGCATCAGGCATTATTACCTCCAAGAGTCCACGCTGCTACTGCTAGGGCCGACCGGGATGACTCCCAAGGCGCGATCCTGAGAGGCAGGCGCCGGTGCAGGCGGTGCGTACGTTTCCCTTGCCTCAGTGCCGGTACGGGCAACATGGGTGACGCCAGCGGCCGTCGACGGGGTTTCGGCAACGGTGAACTCCCTTTTGGAGTTGGCGCGTACAGGTCCACGGGATGCCTTGTCAAGGCCGCCGCGGGAAGTGGTCATCGTCACACTGGTGGCTGCCGTCTTATAGGCTTCAAGGTTCCCTTCCTGAGCCTCCTCAAACAAATCGGCACGGCTCTTTCCGGTTGCCTTCATAACGGCGGCATCGGACTTGTCATAGCGCTTACGCACATTAGGCGTCCAAATGGCATCACGCAGTTCCGACAAGGCATAAGTAAGGCCGGCGGTCAACTGCCCTATCACTGTAAACATTGTGGCGGGGAGCGCAGTGCCCATTTCAATCAACGCATTGCCGGTTTGCTCGAACACCGGGAACATGTTTTGGAATTTCTCCATCACCTTTCCGATAATAACGAGGGCAGGCGGGGCAACAGCACTGGTCACCAAATTCGTTGTGCCAATGGACGATTTCTCCTCCTTGGAGACCAAGGCGCCGGTAGCCTTTTCGGCATACGCCTCATTCTTGGCAAGGCGCTCGGCGTTTTCGGCTTCGGCCTTGCTATTGGATTCATTGATGATTGCGTCCTTGATGGCGGTTGCCGCTTCTTCACCAGCCTTCTGTGTTTCGGTAACGGCGGCTTCGCCTTGAATGGTGGCGCCGGAATATGCGGCAGGGGCGGCGCCTTCTTCGCGCGTCGCCTTGGCAAATTCATCGGCAGCCCTGGACACAACAGCATCCGCCTCAAGATTACGGGAAGCAACCTCCTGGCGGGTGCGCTCCGCCTGAACAGCCGCGACGGCGTCCTCGCCACTAGGAGTCACAATTATAGGAGTGGCAGGAGCCGCAGCATTTTCCTTAACGGAAGGGGCAGGCGTGGCCGGAGCCACGGCATTTTCCTTAACGGAAGAGGCACCGATCGCGGCACCCTCCGGGGTCGTCGCGGTCGGTTTTCCCGGGGATGTTTCCGCAAGGCGAGCGGACCCCTCGGCCTCAATCTTATCGCGCGAGGCCTTGGCAGCCTCCAATTGTGCTTGAGCCGCCTCGGTCCGTGCCAACACTGCATCATTCGTTTTCGCTTCTTGGATTGCGCTGCCAAGGGAGGCGGTATGTTCTTCCACCTTTCCCTTATAGGAAGTTGTAGCCCTTGTGATGGCTGCTTCCTTCTCTATCTCGGCGCCTTCCAGTTTGTCCGCCTTTTGATCGGCGGCGGTAGCAATCTTATCCTCGTAGCGGGCTTCGGACAATTCGGCAATGTCCGATTGCGTCTGTGCCTGCGCCTTGAGGGTATTGGAGACGAAGTCCCCGATGCCTTTGCCAAACAAGGCACTGAGGAGTCCAACGCCTATTTCATTTTTAGCCGCGTTTTGACGCGTTGTAACGGCGGATAATTTCTCGGCGCGTTTACGGGCGGCCTCATCCCTTTTATGGCGTTCTTCATCGCGTTTTGCGCGTTTTTCAGCCTGTTTAAGTGCATCCGACTGCGTATCATTCAACATTGCAGTCACATCGGCCAATTCCTGAATATTCGCATTGAATTGGCGCTGCATTGTGTCGATTTGATTTTGGCGCCTGGCGGCTGCGTTCTTTTCGTCCTTGGATTCCTTATCGCGCCCGGAAGTATTCTTGTTGATGGACTCAACAAGCTTGCGCAGGGAATCCGGAAGATCATCAAGTTTGGTGGGAGACTTCCTTTCGGAGTCGCCTTTCGAACCCAATGCTCGAGTCAACAAAGAACTTACAGTTTCCATAATTACCCGCGTTAAATCTATAACAAAACTACATAATTTAGCGGCGATAAACACCGCCGCCGCTATCTATGATGATGGTCCTTTTTGCGGAGCATTTCCTCGCGGGCATCCATATAGTCAAGGATCTCCGCAAGGCACTGGTCCTCATTCAGGTCATAGCCTAAAATTAGTTTGATATTGGCCAAGCGCTTCCGGGTCAAGAAACGGCGTGTATTGAGTGACCTCCAGGGCACTCAGCGGCACACGATAGGTCTTCTTGCACTTCGGACAAACACAATTCTTATAGGTGTCCGTGATTGCGAAATACTTCTCGGCTGCCTTGAGCATCAACGCAATCAACGAGAAGTCCGTAATCGAGCCGAGCGCTTCCGCAATCTTGTCGGGGTCGGTTTCCTCGTCCACCTTTTGGACGTATTGCGCAACGATTTCCTTGATATTCTTATGCTCCGGATCGCGCTGCTCGAATCGCTCCATAGATTCAACGGTGGCAAACCCCAAAGTCCAAGTGTGGGCGCCATCGAAAATGGTAAGCGGATACGGCGCATCCTTGGCAAGCACGGTGATGGGCGGGAAGTCCTTGCGGGTCAATCCAAGCGTTTGCTTGTCGTGGCAATGGGGGCAGGTCACGTCAACGCGCCAAGAGCGATCCTTCTCGGTATTGAATGCCAGCACCGCCACAAGGAAACGCAGGTCCTTCGGGACAAGCAGGTTGGTGTCAATTTGATCGGTGAGCTCCGCCATCAGGTTGCGTACATCGCGGTCGGTCGGCTTGGACCCCAGCTTCATCGCCTGATCGATGGTGAGCGCCTTCATTCGGAAAGACTTGAAAGGATACGGCTTGAAGCCGGTCGGAAGTTCGTTGATAGGAATGTAAATCATTAAATTAACCTCAATACCATAGATACGGGAAGCATCTCACCTTGCGCGAAATTCACCGATTCAGGCGGGGTATATGAGGCCAAATAGAAGTCGTGCGCATCCACGCCGGCATCATTCAAAAGTCCATCGGCATCGGAAGCAGGCTTTGCAAAAGGCATCTTGGACACATCACCCCATTCCACCTTGATCGGGTAGCGCTGGTCAATATAACCGGGGTGGACCGTTGCCACATACAAATGTCTCAAAAGCGAATCCTGCTTTTTTGTGACGTGGGCGGTGATGGTGACTTCGGGGGTCTTCATTCCGTTGTCGCCGACAAGGAAAGCGTTGGCGCCTTGAATACCGGAAACTAACAAGGAGCCCGGGCCCCCATCAAAGGAGTCCGGGAGTTTTATGAAAACATCAAAGTTTCCATTATCGAGATACTGGTTCTCGATTACAGATTCCAGGATGCTTACTGCCATTCATTATGCCTCGAACGGCTTATGCCAGCCGTGGCCCTTGATGGTCAAGGTGGTATTGACGATGCTTGCGCTGTCGCCGGAAGTGAAGGTTCCGGGCTTGACGCCTTGGATTTGAACACCATCGAGGATAATGATATTGTCCGTCAAGGTCTTGCCGTCGTTGCCAAGTTCGATGAGCTGGATGCCGGAGAAGGTGTAGGTCTTCTTTTCGGCAATATCGCGGCTATCGTAGTAACCGGTGGACTTGTTCATCGCCTTGATGAGGGCATTTTCAACAGAGCGGTCCATCGGTTCGAGGATCGTAATGTTGACGCCATCAAATTCACGATGCTGCCACACCGCCTGACTAACGGGAATACCCTTGATGTTGGCGTTGGCAAATTCCGTGGTGGCTTCGAAATCATAGTCGCTCGTGCAGGCGTAGCTCATATGTTTGACCACATCGCCGTTGCCCACAAGATCCACAAATTCCTTACACACCTCGAAATTGATGCGCCAGTTGGAACTTACAGCGTAGTCCTTTTCGCTGAAGTTCTTACCGAGCAAATCATCGAATTTTACGTTTTGGAGTTCAGCCATACGTTATGCCTCCTCGGACAAGCTAATTTCAAGCGACTGCGTCTGCGGATATGCGGTAACGTAAACGTCCACATAGCGGCCAACACCCTTGAAGCGGACCGGGAAGTCAAAGCGCATCACCTTGTCCCCGAGAACGTTCTTGTCGGCGTTCGGCTTGCCTTCTTCAATGTAGTTGCGGGAAATGAAGGTTCTGTTAAGTCCCTTCAAAACACGCACTCCTTCATTGATGGTCGGCGTATCGTTGTATTCCGCGACAAACGGACGCATCGATTCGTAAATCATGTACTTCATCCAGCAATACGAAATGATAACGTGCGTATCCGAGAGAGCGGAATCAGCCTGCTGGGAAGTGGTTTCTTCCCACAGATAGAAGCCGTTTTCATCGATTGCCGGATTAAGCTTCCAAGTCTCCGCCAACATCTTACGCTGCGGTCCGGTGAAGTCTTCGGAAAGGGCATCACACTGGATCTTACCGTAGGATACACCCATCGGCGGGCGAGCTTCATTGCCGTTCTTGTAGTTGTTGTTGAGCGTCAAGGTGACAAGGGCTGCCATCGTGAGCCACATGCGGCGGCCAGCAACATTGCGGCGGCCATACTGCGAGAAGTCCGCAATAAAGCGCATTCCGTGGCGGCCGCCCAAGTTGCCAAAGGCATCCAGGGAGGCAGCCTTACCAATGTTCGTCACGCCCAAGGTGGATTCGGCAGCGGCTTCGATAACGCCCTGGAAGTCCGGGGTGTTCATCACGTCGCCCAAGTTTGCCGTAACCACGCAACGCCAAATCGTCAGGTTGTTGCCCATAATTTGGCGAAGTGCCAAGGCATAGGCGTAAGAACGCTGACCGGCTTCAATCAGGTTGCTGACGATAGATCCGAAGGCATCGAAGTACTGGAGGTTCTTAACAATGCCGCTCGGTTCCTGATCTTCATCATCTTCCACGTCTTTCGCGAACAGAATTTCGTAGTTGGAGAACTGATCACTGGTCTTGGCGACCAAGTAATTCGAACCGGCAAGGACGGCGTCAATTTGCATAGACACATAGGACGGATCGTAATCATCGTAGCTGAAGCTGGTGACATACGATTCCTTGATATATGCGCCGTAGTAAGAAGCCCACGCTGCATTCTCCGGGCCCATATACATGTAGTCCTTGCGGTTTTCGAGATACAAGCCGGTGGAGATGGCAAAGTCAACCGTTGCCATTTCGCCGTCATTATCCGGCGTGACGGAAACAGAACCACAACCGTAATTGAAGTAAGCGGTACGGGCGGGACCTTCAAGAGGCACGCCCTGTGCGCTTGCGGAGATCGAAATAGAGATCGAAAGGTCAAAGCAATTGAATGCGCCTGCAGCGACCTTGAAAGTGCCATCGCCGACGGATTCGAAGGAAGTGAGGACCGGGTTGCCCTGCGCGTCCTTTGCATCCTTAACAGCCGCTTCAATGGCATCATACACAGAGCCGCCATCGTAAAGCGCAGTGCCCTTACGGCCATTCACAAACACCGTCACAAGGTTCTTCTTACCGGAATCGCCGCCCGAAGAACCGGAATCAAACGATAACTCGTAACCGGGGAGCGAAAGCTTGTCTTCGCCTTCACCGGAGGACGGGTTATCCAAAACCTGCTCAAGATTCGGGGTGATTCCCAAAATGCCTTCGGTATCCTTGTCAATATGGCGGGCACCGGCAAAGTCGAACACCTGAAGTTGGAAGGTGCGCTTGACATTTGCATAGGCGGATTGGGTAGTAGGCTTGCTGAAACGAATCACGATGTTCGAGCGATCGGAGCCATCGGTGCCAAGCACCTTACACGGATACTTACCTTCGCCCTTGAAGAAGAGCAAGCAGGTATCCGCGTCAGCAGGCGTGGCGATTGCGTTCGAGCTAGCATTCGGATCAATGAACAGAGAACCAACCCCGGTTTCGGGGTCCTTGTCCTGAACCTTGATTTTCATACAGCCAAAGGCCGGATCAGTAGGTTCGAGGCTGGGGTTCTTGGCACGCGTAATGACGAGCGGCACATTGTTCTGTGCGAGGAAGTAGGCTTCAAGGTTTGCCTGCCCATACTTGTCAAAACTCGGATTACCAAAGACCTTTACGAAATCATCGGTGCTGGTGATGAAAACGGGCTTATTGCAAAGTCCGCGTTCCGCCTCGATGGCAACAGCAGCCTTGAACCCCGCCGCTCCGGCAGGGCGCTGCGACTTGTCAACGAGGATTACGTCAGTTCCGGCGGAATCATTGACCATCTTATTACCTCATAAAACTGAACAGGTTGAAGGTTTACTTGCGGGTGACCATGTGGCCGGCGATGATTGCGCTCACACCGGGACTAGCCTTTCCGCCGTGAGATCCGGCAAAGGATTCGGACTTCTTAGGAGCGCCGAGGCGTTCCACAATAGCGCGTGCCATACGGGCGCCAAGACGGAGAGTCAAAACTGCTTCTGCCTTAGCATTGCCGAAAACGTCGCGCACGGAAGCAACCGCCTGAGCAAACTTTTCATCCGAAAGTGCCAGCGAAAGGCCATCGACGTTCTTCAGGAAGTTGAAACGGCGTGCCATAGCGGGGTCCGGTTCGGCTGCATTGATGGCATCGCTCCATTCGGCGTCTGTCATCGGTTCCGGCTGTTCGGCGGAATCCATCAAGGAGCCAGCAGCCTTGTCGATAAAGGCGAGCAATTCTTCCACGCCAAAGATTTCCGGCGGAATGACAAGCACGACACATTCGCTACCATCCGGGCACGTTTCAATGCCGGAGCCGTAGTATTCATCGCCTTCCGGGATGAAGTTGCAAAGCGGAGCAAGTGCTTCCGGCTTCGGGCCGGTAACGCGGAGGCAATTGTCTTCGCGCTTGATTGCATAACCGGTACCATCGAGGGCGAGGTTAGCCTGCTCTGTGCGTTCATCCAAAAGTTCTTCAGCCTTGCGGAAGTGGGAGCCGGTCACCTTGTTAAGGCCATCGACAAACTTATCCGGATCGTTGACTGCAAGGGTACCTTCGGGCGTGCCATCGGTAATGACGGTTTTGCCGCCTTGTTCGATGGTGGAGAGCGTCGTCTTGCCGTCCGTATACTTGCTTTCGTTCTTGCCATTCTTGTCTTCGTTCTTGGCGCCTTCAAAATCAATCGTGAAAGTGTAGGCGTCAGCAGCACGAGTTGTGGACGAAACCTTCACACCGGGGCCGAGCATTTCTTCGAGGCGGATGCACAAGGCAGTTGCGCAACGGGAGCTTGCAGCACTTTCGGTGAAGGACACGTGGCCGCGAACATAATCCTGCTCGTAAAGCCAATTTTCGGGGTTCTGCGTGGTTCTGCCAAATACGGCGGAAATTGCTTCGCAGATTTTCTGACTCATAATGGTGCGGGTCATAGTGATCTCCTAAAATTATCTATATGGAAATATAAGAAAAAATCCCCAAGGAGAACACCTCGGGGATTTGCAAAAGTAGAGGTTATGCTTCCGCCGGGTTGGGGAGTTCGTTCGGATTTTCTCCGCCTTCTCCACCAGCCGGATTCGGCAAGTCATTCGGGGCGGTGGGTTCGTCATTGTAAATGGCGGACACCTCGGAGCTCAGGGAGTCCGCAGGGGCGCCTGCTTCCTCCTCGCCACCTTCACCTTCGCTTCCAGCCAATTCCTTGATGGCATCGCCGAGCAAAGAAATAGCCTTCATCGTATCCTCGTTCTTTTGGTAGGACATCGCCTTGCCCATAGATTCCAACGCCCCGCTAGCCTTTTCGGCGCAGCGGCGCATCGTAGCAATAGCGTTGTTGAGATCAAGAATGTCCTGTTCGCAATCTTCCATCATCACGGAGTTGGAATCATAGACGCTCTTGACAGCTGCACTTGCCTTGTCGGCGAATGCTTCAATGGACTTCTTGAGCCCCGGCATCGGGGACACTCCCAAGGTGGAAGCGGATTCGGAATCCTTCTTCTTGCCCTTGCCCTTTTCAGGATCTTCGCCGCCCGCGGCAACAGTGGCATTGCCGGAGAGGGAAGGAACCGCGTAAAGGTCCTTGTTTTCCTTGGCAGCAGCGGCCAATTCGGCAGCTTCTTCTTCGGAAATAAAGTTGTCCGCCACCAGTTCGGCAGCCCAATCAATCACGTCATCGTGCTTAGGTTCGGTGATGTTCTTGATTGCACACCAAGTGGGGAAGTCCTTGAAATAATGACGAATTGCGTTTTCAGTCATTTTGAATACCCTCCTTAGTTCTTTGCACGTGCCTGAACGGAAGCAAAGATCTTCTGTGCTACCGCTTCAACCTTGTCGGAATGCTGGACGAAGAATGCTTCTTCCTTCAAGATGCCCTGGATGTCTTCGAGCGTCAAGCTCGGATCAATGCCTTCGGCAACTGCTTCGGAGTCATCATCGGTCCAATCATCCTGCTTAGATTCTTCGGCGCCTTCAAGCACACTCATAAGGTGGTCGATTTCGTCGTCAGCTTCATTGGTGAGGCCGAGGACACGGTCCACGAAGGAGCGGATCTTTCCGGCAACCTTGGAGAACCAGCCTGCCAGCTTGGAGAAGATGCCTTCGTTCTGTACGGCTTCGCCAAGGGTATCCGGAAGCGGGATGGCTTCGATGTCGCCCTTATCGGCGGCGGCAACAGTGGTCTTCACCGTGGTCTTGATAGATTCGGCGTCCTTCTGTGCTTCATCAAACATATCCTTCATTTCGAGGAGGATTGCGTTCAAGTCGGAGGAAAGGATGGCATCGGCCGCCTTGACGGCGTCAATAGCCTTTTCCAGCTGCGGGCGCATCTTCACAATGAATTCCGCGACTGCCTTGCTCTTCTGCGACTTGGTCAAGGTTGTTGCGGAGTAGAGGCCGGCGGTAACGTCATCGCCAGTAATGCCCAGCTTTTCCATTTCAGTCTTGGTCACTTCAATGGTGTGGGTGCCTTCTTCCAAAACGCGCTTTGCGTTGGTGGCATACTTGGAAGTAAGCGTGTTGACCATACCATTGAGCTTTTCGTCGTAAATAGCCTTACGAACAAGGAACACGGCGCTGCGGGAATCCTTGAAAATCTTTTCCTTTTCCGCATCGTCCTTAGCGAGGGGGCTGTGGAGACGATTGAGGGCGCTACGCATATCGGTAGGTTCAATCTCCATTTCCTTCTCGAGCGCTTCCTTGGCGGCCTTGATTTTTTCGGCCAAATCCTCGGAAACCTGAGTCGTGGCGAGCGCTTCTTCGCAGCGTGCGAGGAATGCCTTGTCATCGTCAAGGTAGTAACCGAAATTTGTCATCTTCGCAAGGGAGCCCTTACGCTTGACAGTGCCGGTAGAGCGCCCGGCCTCGCTTTGTGTTTTAGTCATGATTAGATCTCCTATAGGGTTTTCTAGTAGAAAAATAATAACATATTCCGTGCAGGGGCACATGCCTTGCAAATAAACGCGCTTATAGCCTCATAAAATAAAAAGGCGCCCAAATACCTGATTAAGATATTTGAAGCGCCTATAAGCGCATTATGCACAATTAACTAGATATCCCACGGACCATCCGAAATGTCATCGGGATATGCGTGCGCATATGCAATGGAAGCAGGTTCCAGGCGGGCAAGCACGGCGGGGAGGCTTGTCTCGCCAGCCTGCACAATCACATCGGCAATTCGATGGACAATTTCAGTGAGGGGAACGCGACCGGTCGTCTCATCGTGGACCTTCTCGTGGACCTTCGCGATTATCTCTTTTTGAGTCATTGGTTTACTCCTTTGTATAATGTGACTTTTTCAAATATACGGAAGGACAAGAAAAGCTCCCGCGTGAGCGGGAGCCTTTACTCAAGGAAAGAAACCTTGATTAGCCCTGAGAGCCAGCGGAGCTGTTACCGGAGGTCGGATTGACCAGTGCAACAGTTGCATCCGGGGTGACGATCGGAGCCTTGGTCAAAACGATGCGGACCACGAACTGCGGGACAACCGTTTCGATTGCCTTCCAAGCAGCGATAGCACGCATGTTTTGGAACGGGTTGTGGGCAACCTTGATGGTGTCCGTGAGGAACACCGGCATGTAGGTTGCGTCAACCACGGCAGCTTCCCACGGGGAGTTCGGGTTGATGTAGCAACCGATGATTTCGTTCGTAGCAACAACCGTGCTGGAACGGATAATCGTGATGCCTTCGTTTTCGAGGGTACCGAACACGTGCGGGCCAATGCCGTTCTGTGCCGGAGCCTGACGGAAGCCGTCGAGGGATGCGAGGTATTCGCAAGCCGTGTAACCAGCCACGATGCGGTTGATGCGGCCGCGACCGCAACGGGTACCGATGATGGAGCTACCAGCGTTGATCGTGAAGAGCAAGCTCTTACGGTGCTGGGCTTCAGCAATGGCGACCGGGCAGTTGACGTTCCAAGTGAGCGGCTTGCCGTTGGCATTTGCAGCACGCTTGAGGGCGCCAATCACCTTTTCGGATTCAGCCTGAGCGAGGTGGCCGGAGAGGTCCATAACCACTTCGTCTTCGGCAGCACGGCCAAAGCGCTTCTTGAACTGGAAGGACTTGAAGTCACCAGTGAGTTCCTTCACGCCGAAGATGTGGGCGTTGACGAAGGTGGACGTGGTGGCGAATTCAATCGTCGGCACATCCGGAGCCTTTTCGAAGTCCACATCATAAGCGACGGCACCGCCGATGATGTCCTTGCCGGCGATCTTGCCGTCAAAGATGAGGATGAGGTCGTTGCCGCTGGCTTCGACTTCAACAGTCACGCCGTTGCCCCAGAAGGTCGGAAGCATACCCGGACCATCGCACATACCCTTGAGGTCCACATACTTGCCATCTTCGTTGACAAGGCGGACATCCATCGGGACGTTCCAGCGGGTGTTACCGATCACGTTCGGAAGGGTGCACTGACCGTTGGAGACCTTAGCAACCTGACGTTCGGACATGTAGGCGGTCGGAGAGGACTGCCAGCCCTTGAGAGCGTCAAACGTGATGGCGTCAAAGTTCTTGGCGGAGATGTCTTCGGACGGGAGCTTGCCTGCGGAAGAAGCACCTTCGGAACCGGTCGGGGCGCCACGGTGGTCGTGCCAGGTCTTCCACTTGCCGTTCAGCAAGGAGCCCGGTTCGTTACCATCGGCGTCCATCCAGCCATCGTTCGGAAGAGCCGGAAGACCCTTCGTAGCGGTGAACGGATAACCGTGGGTAAACACCTTCTTGAAGTAAACGATGCCCTGGTCTTCTTCGATGTTCTGCATCGAGGCGAGCTGCGGGGCAACAGTGAGGCCGTAGGTTGCGCTGATGAGGTCAACCGCGATGGTCGGGAGCTTGCCAAGGGAGCTGGCGGAAGAGCCGCCGGACACGAGGTCGGCTTCATAACGCTTGTAGGCGTCGAGGTTGGAGCCGAGGACAAAACGAGCGTTGTCATCAAGGCCGCCCTTATAGGTTTCGGACTTGGCGAGGGCTTCGAACTGTTCGGCATACTTGCGATCGTAAGATTCGAGCTGGCGCTGGTGCTTGGCAACGAGCAAATCTTCGTCGACATTCTTTTCATTTACGGGCTGGGCCATAATGTGATCTCCTTGTAATTACTTTTTGAGGCGGGCCTTGATGGCAGTGCGTGCTTCTTCAACGGCCTTAGCCTTTGCAGCGTCCGCAGCAGCCTTCTTGGATTCTTCAGTTTCTTCACCGTTACCGGCTTCGCCGTTTCCGGCAGCAGGGGCGTCGCCTTCGCCGACCGTGATGGAGGCGAGGACTTCTTCTTCTTCCACGTTGTCCTTTTCTGCGGTGGCAACAGCTACAACAATGCCGCCGTCAACCGGATCTTCGCCAACGAGAACCTGCATCGGACCATCATAGTTGACGTCCTTGGTGGAGAACAGGACTTCAGCAGTTTCAGCGTCCATGTTGATGTCATCAACCTGATCGCCTTCACCACCTTCATCTTCGTTCTTCTTTGCAGCAGCAGCCTGCTTGGCCTTAGCGAGAGCTTCAGCACGGGCTTTGTTACGTTCACGAAGGCGTGCGGCTACGGATGCGGCCGATTCGCTCTTCTTGCCCGTAAACTTCTTCAAAATTTTGATGCTCATAAGTTTTTACTCCTTAGGGAATGTTTAACAGTAATATAACTCATTTTGATATGAAGGGCAACACCCCCCGTTATCTAAAAATTCGGTTGAGGACGGACTCGTGTTTCGGCTTCGACGGAACATGTTGTTCGGCAATGCGATACGTCTGTTGCGGCGCCGGATGCTCCTTTGCGATCATTTCCAACGTTGCGCCTTCTTGCAAACGCTTGCGGACATGTTCTTCATCCAGTCCCTGGTCGTTGGCAAAGCGGGCAATCTTCAAATCGTTGTTGGCGCTCTTCAAATCATTGGCGAGCGCTTCATTCTTTGAAGCAGCGGACACAATAGCTTTTTCAAGATCGGGGAGGACATCTTCGAAGTCGTGGCTTTCATAAGTTTCGCGAAGATTGGTGTCCTCCGTAGCCATGTGAATCCCCTTAGCATCAAGGGATTCGACCACGTAACGGCGGCCGTCGAGAAATACAGAGGCACCAATCTTCTGCGCAATGCGGAGAAGCGCTTCAGCAACCGCACTCTTGGCTCCGCCCTTGTTAAGGGATTCGGACACAAGAGTCGGATGAGCTTCAAGAAATCCGGGGTCCTGAACGAAATCGAAACGTTCAAGTGCATAGGTCTTGGCGTCCATAATATCGTTCCCTTCATCATTCTTTCCGCAATAATCGCCGGTTGCGCGGGAGCTTACAAAAAGCTGGATTCCGGCGCGAAGGGCGGTAAGCAGGTTGCGGCCCATCGGGGTGTCCACAATGACGGACTCCGCTTCGCCGGTTTCCCAATTGATATTGCGGGTGAAATGGGAGTAATTTCCTTCGCCGATATCTTCATCGGTGATTTCCGGTTCGTGTCCCACGCGGCCCACAACCCCATTACGCTTGAGGCGTGCCATAAAGTTTTCATCGTTCTTCACGCCAAGCCAAAGTGCCTTGGGATAGAAGCGGTGGTTGCGGGAGGTGCCATCGGGGCAGAAGTGCTTTCCCTTAACAATTGCAAGGATAGCGCCACGGCTATTATTCACTTCGTCCTTGAAGGATTCGGAAATCTGTGCCTTGTCTTCGATAAGGGTGTAATGCTCGAACGGAACGGCATCTATAATTCTTTGAGACATGTATTGAACTCCTTATGCGTTAAAAATAAGAAAAAATGCGCCGGGGATGCACCACGGCCGCATTTATTTGGAAAATTTTTTTGTAAGGGACTACTTTACCAATGGATGCACGCCATCGCACGATACCACGGCTCGTCCGAATCATACACGGCAGGATAGTCCCCGGTAAAGGACAGGTGCGTAATGAAATCACGAAAGGTTGCTCCATCGTTGGATGTCTCCAGCCCTTCAAGAAGATTGCCAAGATCATCTTCATCAAATCCGGCATCTTCAAGATTGGACTTTGTCCGCGCCTTGTCGAACATAAGGACTAGTCCTTGTTTTTGTTTTTGTCCATCAGGGCAAATGCCTCGGCACGGGCAGCATCATTTTCCGTGAAGATTCCACGCACGCAACTTGTAGTTGTTTTCGAGGTCTGTTCACTGGCGCCACGCATAGAAACGCAGGAATGAATGCCGCTAATGCGGACAGCAACCGCCAACGCACCGAGCTTTTCCATAATGGCGTCCGCGATGTTTGCCTGCCAGCCCTCCTGAAGATTCAGGCGGCGGCCATACATTTTCACCATACGGACAATCTTGGAAAGGCCAACCACATTGTCCTTCGGAATGTATGCCACATCCACGCGGCAATGCATCGGAGCCAAATGGTGGCAACAGCTGGACCACGCATCGGTGGACACCACCACAATTCCCTGTTCGTACATCGGCTTGGTGGCGCTGCCGTCAAAGTGGCGCTTCTCGGCATCATCCGCCATATTTTCGCTATTCACCGGGAACATCTTGTTCAGGTAATCAGCGGGGTTGGTGCGATAGCCTTCGGTCATTTCAGTCCACAGCTTGCACCAGCGATGCGGCGTGTCCTTCAGGTTATCGTCAAGTTCTACGTTTTCGGGAATACCAAGCATCTTGCGGAGCAGGTGCTCCACCATCTTTTCATCTTCCTTATTGAAGATGTTTTTGGTGGTGGTTACGGATTCGGTAATTTCGTATTTGCGTTCCAATTTAAATCTCCTTGTAAAAAGCGGGAATAGAAGCGGGCTCGGGAATCATTCGTATTTACTCCGGCTTTCACGGACCGCCCTTCTTCCCTGGATCGATCGTATACCTAATATACGTTTACACCGCAATAGGCGCCTTGATGGCAGGATGCGGGTTGTAGTTGAGCAGCGTGAAGTCCGTGAAATCGAATTTAAACAAGTCCGTGATTTCCGGATTCAATTTCATAGTAGGCAAGGGACGAGGGTCGCGAGAGAGCTGGAGATTCGCCTGCTCAAAGTGATTGCTGTACAAATGCAGGTCCCCAAACGTATGGACAAATTCGCCCGGTTCATAGCCGCATACCTGTGCAATCATCATTGTCAGCAGGGAGTACGAGGCGATGTTGAACGGGACTCCCAAAAACACATCGGCGCTACGCTGATAAAGCTGGCAGCTCAAACGGCGCTTTCCGCTGGCGCCTACGCCGCCCACATAGAACTGAAAGAGGCAATGGCAAGGCGGGAGAGCCATATTGTCCACGTCGGCCACGTTCCAAGCGCTGACTACGTGGCGCCTTGAATCCGGGTTGTTTTTGAGGGAATCCAGCACGTTGGAAATTTGGTCAATGTGCCCTCCATTCGGCGTCGGCCACGAGCGCCACTGGCGTCCATATACCGGGCCCAATTCGCCGTTCTCGTCAGCCCATTCGTCCCAAATCGAAACCATATGTTCGTGAAGATACCGGATATTGGTTTCGCCTTTCAAGAACCAAAGCAGCTCGTAGATAATGCTGCGCAAAGAAAGTTTCTTTGTAGTGAGGCACGGGAAGCCCGCCGAAAGATCAAAACGGATTTGGCGGCCAAATACGGAGCGCGTTCCGGTTCCGGTACGATCGGAGCGGTCCACGCCATTTTCAATGATGTCCTTGAGTAGATTGAGATACTGTTGCATTGCATTCTCCTATGTGTGAAATATGAAAGGCGCCGAATCGCTCCGACGCCTTTCCACCAACCAATAAGGGTGAAACAAAAAAATGGTCCTTGGACGTTTAGGGAATACCTTTCCTTATCGGCTGATAGAACTATTATACGGAATTACACGTCAATGACCGGGCGGCTATTCCATTCGTTGCTATCGAATTTGACCTTGTCCCTGGAAGGCGCAACGCACATCCAAAGGGAGGTCGCCTGCTGCACGCGCCCGTCACGGCTATTCTTCGGCCACATTTCAAGGTAATCCTTGATATCCGGGATGCAATCCGAATCAACGGTTCCGTAGTCCTCGCCGACGCGGGCAACCTTGGACTTTCCATCCGCAAGACACTTTTCTTTGAGGCGTTCATACTTTTGTTTGAGATCGCCCATCTTACGGGAAAGCGGGGTGCCATCATCGTCCTCGTAGGCAGCCAGCACGCGATTGAGATTCTTGGGGTCAATCCAAGAACATTCGCGTCCGCCGCTGTAATCCTTGGCGTCAAGAATCATAGAGGCGAAGAAGCATTGTTCAAAAGGCAGCACCGTGCCTTCGGGCTTCTTGGCTGGGGTCGGAGGGGTTTGCGGCTTTTGCGGTTCGCTATCCTTCTTCCCCGGTACATACTTGCCATCGAGTTCGTAGTAGCCACGGCCCAACTCACGGCAGGCATCCTTGTAATAGGAATGGAGAAAGTCATTCACGCTGTAAACATAATAGGGCTTTCCAGGGACCTGCTCGCGCGTAATACCATCGGTGTTCAAAAGAACATTGGACAATGCCATATAGTGGGAGAAGATTCCCTGCAAGTCCTGAGCACGCGCCTGATTCTTTGCCTGTGCAATGCGGCCGACCACTTCAAGGAGGCCGGTTGCCTTGCCGCCGCGAATCATAAGGGTTGCCTCGTTAACGGGTTCTTCGGTTGCTTCCACACGCAAATTCGGATACTTATGGGAAAGATAGTCAGCAAACTCCTCGTCGCTGGCCCTCCCATAAGACAAATCCAACAACTTATAGTCGAGGGCGGAGTAGAAGTCCTTGGCGGTATCAAGGTCCTTGAACATCCAGGTTGCGGACGGATACTTCTTGCTATTGTACGAGGTGAAAGTCATTTTTCCATCATCGTACAGCCGAAGGTCTCCGATGCTTCCGGACTTCCCGGCGAAATCACGATGGTAGGAATAATTATTCCCTTGAAGCATACGCGCCTCGTTGGCGATACGATCTTCATACCACATTTTCTTCTTGGTGAAGGTAATGGGAGAGTCCGTATCGCCACGCCAGTAGACATCGTCAATGCAATCAATCCCGCGCATTGTCTTCAGCATATCATAAGCGTGCGCCTTGACATCATCGACAGTGGTATGCGCGTGGTCGGCAATTTCCTTCAGCGTGATACGCATATCGCCATATTCGGGTTCGTTTGCCTTCGAAACCCAATAGGCGAGATCATTCCAGTCCACCTTACCCTTGCGGGCTTCCGTGGTCGCTTCGGCGGCGCCTACGTGTTCAAGGAATTTTTGGGTGAGATAGCCTTTGTTGTACAATTCTAGCAGCTTGGTCTTGAAAGCCTTGGCGATCGGCGCCGTGGAATACAGCTGTCCGGTGAAACGAAAATCCTTTTGATTTTCCTTCGGCTGGGACTTCACAACATCATCATCGATGCAAAGCGGGTAGTAATAATTCCCGCCGCCTTCCGTTGCGATTTTAACATGTTCCGGCCAAAAGGATCCGCTGCGCGGGAAAAGGGCATCTTCGCAATCAATGCCAAGGCCGCCCACCATCACCTTGCTCCAGCGTGCCCCCTTAAACGGGAACTTGCAAGGAACGCCGTTGATCAGGCAGGAAACAACCAAGCCGTCATTCCCCGCCTCGGCGAGCCACTTTTGGTCGCACTTCACATCCGTGATTTTGAAAGGGCTGGAAGCCTCGTATTTCTTCTTGATAAACACGGTTTACTCCTTGTTCACGCGCTGGAGGATATCGGCGGCGGCGCCGTTGAAGTGACGCTCGTAACCGAGTTTTTGGGTAAACAATTCGGAATAGTCCGCAACCTTCTTTGTGGAGGCGCCGCCATCCTTGGAAGGCGCCACAAGGTTGTTGCCGATGTAATCGTGAATGCCTTTCAAGGCTGCATACTGAAGGGCGGCCGAGATCTTTTCTTCGGTAAACGGCTTCGCCACGTTTGCAGCAGCGGTCGCGGCCGCTGCGCCGTTAAATCCAATAAGGGTCACTTCGAGAAGGAGTCCGTCCGGGGTGGGTTCGCAATACGCATTGTAAGCCGCATTGATAAATTCCACAAAGCCTACCGGCTGGTCTTCCGCTTCATACTTCTTTTTTACGAACATAGTTAACCTCCTCCAAAATATACATTACTGGAAGGGTTTAACCACCTAGATGCTCCAGCAAAAGCCGCTTCAACTGCGCAATAGCATCCTCCAAAGAAGTGGTCCCCCAAAAACCGAAGGCCTCCTTTGTGTGCATATTTTGCATATCCTTTATCGGGTAAACGAAATCCTTGAAAGGGCGGACCATCGTAAAAAGCTCGTGCAGGTCCTTGTCCGACATTCCGGCCGGCGCCTCGAAATAGTCCATAAAAGGCCACGGCAGGTTCTTCAATCCGGAGTAGGAAACCAAGTCCCCGGTGGCTGGCGTAACCATCCCCTTCCCCGGGGTATACATGTGCTGTCTATGGGTTAAATCCGTGGTCTCGCCGACAATCACCGCCCGGCGATAATACTTAGTGCCGAGGAGATTGTCCCCGGCAAAATAGATATACTTTTTCTTTTGGATCATTCGTTGTCCGAGCCATCGTAAACTACGAGCTCCGGATCCGGGAACATAGATACGATGTAATCTTCGCCAGTCTCTGTTTTAATGGCAGCAGCTATCGCCCTGGATGCTTCCATCATATCTTCGTCATGTGTGGACTCGCGTTCAATAGTCCGGATAGTGGTTGAACCATCCGGCAAGCGCTCGTGGATCTTGTCGTCAATGAGGCGATGGTAATCGGACAAAGGCACACGCACTACAACCATATATGGCGTAGAGCGTATCGAGATTTCGCCCCCAATTTCCCTGACGGTGTTCTCAATTGTCCCGCG
>Ga0326511_10001376_pt1 | contig 20139 bp, 26 predicted proteins | sample 0_2496_0518_D_FD_203701 | JGI IMG/M metagenome (GOLD analysis project Ga0326511, IMG submission 203701) | Bovine rumen microbial communities from UC Davis, California, United States - 0_2496_0518 | ecosystem: Host-associated > Mammals > Digestive system > Stomach > Rumen | place: USA... | reverse complement strand
AAGCGTGTGGTGCACGTTGCTGTTGCTCAAGAGGCCGTGGTTGCCGCTGAAGATCCAAGCGTAGCCCGCGCTGTACCTCTGGGCGAACCAACGGTACGTGCCGTTACTAATGGTAGACTTACCCATCTTGGACAGCGTGCGGTTGATGACGGCTATGTTGGCGTCGTCCATGAACTGAACGCCCTCGTGAACGCCCTGCAGATACCAGTCGCCGAAGTCCAGACCGTCGATGCCGTACGTAGTATTGTAGGCATAGTACATGGCTGGGAACTTATACTTATTGCCGCCGTCCTTGGTGGGAGCGGTCTTCAGGGCATACTTCAACGTCAGTTCCTTGGCGTGCGGCAGACCGAAGCAGCCCCACTTCTGCGGGTACGGGATGCCGAACTCGCCATGCAGGTAGGCCTCGTAGGTCTTGTAGTGGTTGCGGATGGCGGTGCAGAATGCCGAGGTGTTGAACTCCTCGCGCTTCACGGGTTCGGTATTGCCGGTCTCACTGCCCACGGCGATGTCGGCCGTCGGCACACGTCCTTTGGTGCTCCAGTAGGCTGCGCCACGGGCGATGTTCATCAGTCCGCGATAGCCCGTGGTCTGACCGTTCAGTTTCTTATACCAGTTGTTGGCGGGCATGTCGCCCCACGTGGTGAAGCTGATGGTCAGGCCGGAGCCGCTGACGTTGGACTGCTGGTAGTTGCTCCACACGTCGCACTGGATGATGATGCACGTACCGCCCTCATCGACCTTATTACCGTCGGCATCGGCCAGATAGGCCCACCATGCCTGCGTATCGCCCATCTCGACGGCCTTGGCAGCCAAGGCGGCAGAAATCTCTGCGGCAGTGGTGGCGTTGATGTCGGTAGAGGTGAGCGTAGGTTTGACGGGGATATTGCTGGCATACTGCGCATCGTCGCTCTTCGACGCGTCGCGAATGCGGAGATTGATGGTTGGCGTGGTGCTGGTGATGGCGGTGATGGTGTATTGCAGCACATCGGCATACTTGCGGTCGGCCTCCGTGCCGTTCATTACCACGGCCTTGCCTCCGTAGAATCCGCACACCGGTCCGACAGCAGTCAGTCCGGCGGCAGCGAGGAGGGCGTGGTTCAGGCGGTCACCGCCCTTGTAAAAGTAGTAGCCATTGGCGTCTGCATAGACGGCATCGCCCAGGACGGGGGTGTCGACCCGCACGTTGATGCCGTCGACACGCAGCTCGTTGCCGTCGGTCACGCCCGTGAGCGTCGTCTCGGTGCTGCTCTTTGGCTTGGCAGCATACTCGGAGAGGTTGTTTACTTTCTTGATAGCCATAATGAAATTTACTATTTAATGATTTACTATTTACGATATTACTGTACGAGCATCCAGTCGCCCGTAGAGTTTGTGACAGCCTTGCTCAGGTAGCAGGCACCCGTCTCGGCATTGAAGCGCACCAGGCCTACGGCCTTCGGAATCTCGGTGGGGGCTTCACTGACAATATCGAACATCTTCTGCCCCATGATCATGAAGCCGTTCTCAGCGTCGAAGGTGACGGCCTTCAGCGCGGCCTGTCCCTCGGCGAGTGTGCGACGCAGCGCGTCTACCTCATAGTGCAGCCCGGCGACGGCTTCCACCAGCACCTGCAGCTTGTGCGAGTCGAGCGATCCGGCCAGCGAGCGCAGCGTGTCGGGCAGTCCCTGTGCGTAGGCAATAGAGACATAGGCCTCGCCGACGGCGGTCTGCAGCACTATCATGCCCCAGTCTTCCACGGCCAGCGTCGTTCTGATATTCACGGTGCCGGTGGCGGCGGTGGCCAGCTCATACTTCACATAGTCGGTCAGGGCGGCTTCGTTCTGGTCGCTATAGCTGACGGTCTGGCCGTCTATGGTGAGTGTCTGGTTCTCGTTCTGGAAGGCCGCGCTGCCGTCCTGCTTCATGCCGGCGATGATGGCGGTGTGCAGATAGGTGACGGTGCCGTCGGTGCCTTCCGCTTCCGTGGTAGACCATGAGGGCTGCACGCGGTCTACGTTGCGAATCCAGCGCAGCTGCGTGTCGCTGACGGCCTCGATGGTGTCGGATGCGTTGCCGACGACGAGCAGCTGGCCGAACGAATGACAGGCCTCGATGACGGCGGTCAGCGCAATCTCCGAGCCGGCATCGTCGGCATCGTCGATGGCCACATAGTCGTCGTAGCGGCGGCTCCAGCCTATGTGCGCACAGGTCTTCGCGAGCGTGATGCCGCTGATGACCAGCCAGCCTGCCTGCTCGGTGTTGTAGAAGCGGTAGGTCTTGCCGTTCTGCGTGGCATCGGTGTATGCGCACTCCGTGCCGTCGCTGACTCTGGTGGGCACCCCTGCCGACAGCGGCTTGAAGCGCACCGTCGGGCGCAGGTTCACCCCATTCTCGTCGGTAAACAGCAGTCCGTTTGGTGTGTTCGCGTATCCGATTTCGCCGTAGGGCATGGCGGGCACCATGATAGCATAGCCGCTGCCTACAGTGCGGGCGCGACGCAGCAGATTGAAGCCTGTAGCCCAGAGCACTGAGGCCGAGAAGTCGGTCTTGGCGCCGATGCTCACCAGACGTGCAGGAACGTCGCTGTCGATGCTCAGGTCGCCGCCGGTGGTGTCGACGGGCAAAGTCTGCGTGTAGTCGGCGTTGGTCGACGCGCCATCCCATGAGGCCAGGTTGTGAGCCACGGCGGGAGTGATTTCACCGGCTTCAAGACCGGCCTTGACGAGTGCAGGAATCAAGTCCTTGATATTAGCCTCCGACACCTGCGTGCCGTCCCATGCGCCAGCGGCGTGGGCAACATTAAAGGTGTAGAGCCGGCGGTCGTGGAACACGGTCGTGCCTGCGTCGTAGGGTTCGAGCGTAGAGAAGGCAGGATAGCCGAGCACGTTCTTCTCGATCAGTGCCGTCAGTGATGCCGACAGCGCCTGGTTGCGTGCAGCGTCGGCGACGGCGGAGGCGACGGTGTTGAGTATTACCGGCTGACCTCCGATGGTGGGATTACCTTGTTTCATTGTGTTGGTGATTTCTATTGTTAATAATTATTGTTTCGATGTTATACGCCGACGAGCGACATCGGGTCTGTGGTTTCCACGAAGCCGTATCGTCCGTCGATGGCGTCGAGCCGGGCGTCGAGCGATGCGTAGTCGCCTCTGGCATCTTCAACCTGCGCGGCGGCACGCTCAGCGGCCCCGGCGGCATTGCCGGCACGTTCGGCGGCGGCGTCGGCCCTTGCGGCAGCGCCGGAAGCGTCGGCGGCCCCCTGTTCGGCGGGGGCGATGACTGCCTGTGCGTCGGTCAGCGCCTGATAGAGAGCGGCCAGCACCCGCTGGTATTCGTTGACGACGTCGGCACTGGCGGGATCGGCGGTTTCCTGGAACTGCATCGTGCGGCTGTCCAGGTCCTCGTGAGCCATCTTCAGCTGTCGCAGGTTGATAGCCTTGTCGAGTGTGGAAGTATTCGTTGGCATGACGTCTTGTTGTTTTTAATTTCTAATAAGAGGGGGCGGGGAAGTCGTCTGCCTCCCCGCGTCCCGTTGCGTCCGCTTACTCGCCTGCGGGCAGTTCGAGCGCCGTGCGCACCTCGGCATCGGTGGCAAACTCGCCCACGATGTAGCCGGCCTGGGCGTGGTCGCCCCAGCCGTAAGCGGTGGTGGCGTTGGCCAGCGTGGTCTGGATGGCCTGTGCCAGGTCGGTGGCGGGGATGCCGTCGGCGGGCTTGGTGTACTTGGCGCCGATGGCGGTGTTGATGCCGGCCAGGATGCCCTCCAGGGTCTGCGTGTTCTCGATGCCGGCCAGGAAGGCCACGATCTCGTTGAACTTGTCAATAGCGGCGGTCACGTTGTCACCGTCGTCGAGCAGTGCCTCCAGGGCTGCGATACGAGCGGCGAGCTCGGTGTTCTGTCCGTCACTTGCGGTTTTCACCGCATCAATGGCCTGCTTGATGAGCAGCAGGTGCGCCATGTTAAGGGCGCTGTTAGCATTTGTCTTTGCCATTTTGCTTTGTTGTGTTGGTTAAAATTAAGTGAACTATCTGTCGTGGCTGCCGTGGTACGGCAGCGTACTGAACAGCCGTTGATGTCAGAGGCCGAGGGCGGAGCGCACGTCGTCGTCAGTGGCGAAGTTGTTCTCCATTGCCTCGCGGGCCTCGGGCGTGAGGTCCTGCAGCCCGACGGTCTCGTCCTTGATCTGCTCCGTGCCCACGGAGTCGGGCGGCACCACGTCGATGGTCACGCCGTCGGCGGGCACGTCGAACTTACGTTGCTGCACGCGGATGTGCCGCAGCACCTCGGCGCCGTCGGTCGTCACCTCATAGTAGAAGTGCATCGGCGCGTTCACGAGGGCATGCTTCAGTTTAGTCAAGTCTGGTGTTGCCATTGTTCCCTTTGTTTTTTAAGTTGTTTACTCGCCAACGAGCGACATGGGGTCGTCGTTCTCCGTCAGCTGTACTGCGCCGTCGAGGATCTGTTCCACCTCGTCCTTGTTGTACTTCAGGTAGCGCGGGTCGATTTGCGTTCTGTTGTCTGCCATAGTGGTTTTTTTGCTTTGTTGGTTGTTGCGGATAAGATAAGGTGAGCCTGACCGACCGTCAAGGGCAGATGAAAACGGTTTTTTGCCCGTTTTGTTTGGCGGTGTCATTTGTTATCCGTAACTTTGCCGACGCTACGACAAACTTAAAAAGCTACACACATAATGAAACAGGTTTTATTCATGGCAGTGCTCGCCGCAGGCATGCTGCTGACGGGATGCTCGAAAGATTCAGAAAATAAAGGAATGAAAACGAAAGGAAATACGGAACAGACACAGACGCTGACGGTGGAGCAGATAGTAGGTGTGTGGAGAAACGGTGACTACTGGATGTCGTTCGCCGAGGATGGATTCATGTGCGGCTATCTCAGCGAGAAGTGTATTGTCGAGGGTGGTTACAAGGTTATTCAGGACCAAGTAATCGTAGTCAGCGACTTCTTTGAGAATAATATCACTTCATTTAAAGTAACTTCTGTCACGAACGATAGGCTTACTTGTGACGTGAAGTATAGTGAGATTGAAGGATTGACATTGAAAGTGGCTGAGGGTAAAATGACCTTTGCAAAATCGCAAGAACTGCCGACAGCAAGGGAAAATGAGATTATAGGCAAAGTCTTTGAGTTTAGCAGCATCTATGAAAGTCTAATCAATAATAGCCTTTGGCCGGACTTCTTCAAAGGTGAAGTAAATTGTCAAAGCGAAGGCTTATTTAATAAAAACGGCTCGACAAACAGACATTTTGCAATAATATTGCCAAATGGCCTTATTAACTGGGATTTCGAAATGCACATGAAGGATTTTTATGTGTATCTTTCACCAAATATCTATTGGATAGAATACCATGACGACGAGAGATACGGCATAGAACATCAATGGTATAAACTGCACTCATACGATATTCAGAAGAAAGAAGTATCTTTTAATTCTGAAGGGAAGATACTTCTTTCTTCATAGAATCTTGTTCTTAATCTATTTTCAGAACCTTACAATCCCAGTAAATATCCTCATAGCCCTCACGAGTTGGAAATGAATCATTATGCTCATATCCCCTAATTTTACACTCCATAAAACATAATTCATTACTCGCTATATCAAAGGATCCGTCTATTCCATCCTTGACTGCGTGTCCTGATATATTTATATTTCGATCGCTTTTGTTGTAGACAAGGCATTTGTTTCCGATTAGACTTCGTGCTCTTTCTTTGTAATCATTTGTATAATTTGTATAATTACCCCTTATTCCTGGCAAATACATATAAACATCTTCTGAGAGGTCAGAAAAAAGAATATATGTTCCTGCTTTTTCAAAGTCAAATACAGTCCCAAAATCTGTTTCTACACTAAAATTACTAATATTTAATGAGTTTATAACTGTTCTTGTTTTTTTTACAAGACCACTAAATACCCCGCTCGTCGCATACACCACTCCCGAGAAAACCCCGTCAACGGCATGCAGCGTGCCGTTATTGGAGTCAATCCACACCTTGTCCTTGACGGTGCCGGAGGCATCGCTGAATGTCACGCGGTCGCCGAAGAGGTTGACGGTGCCGTTCTGTATGTCGATACCGGTCCGTCCGAGCTTGTTTGTGATGCTAAGGGTAATGTTGTCGGCGGTCTGGCGAATCATGCTCTCTGTGTTTACAACCTCCGCGTTGAACGCCGTGGCCGTTGTGCCGTATTCCAGCTTAGGCTTGTAGAGCATGAAGTCGTAACCTTCAGCGTTGGCATCCACGTACAGGTAGACGTCTCTCGTCGAGCCGAGGCTGAACTGACACGACAGCCGGGTCTGCCCGTCCATGTCGCCCGTCAGCTCACCGCTGCTGATGGTGGTGCCGTCCTGACTCCTGACTATCAGGCTGACGTACCCTGTCAATTCGTCGCTGCCTATCGCACAGCTGAAGGTGTAAGCGCCCTCAGCCAGGCGTAACAGTGGGGTGCGGACGTAGTAGCCCTCACTCTCAAACGACGTGTCGGTCATGTCAAAGACGCCACACTCCCATCCGCTCGCATCAGCCAGCCCCGGCAGCAGGTTCACGTTGGCGCGCCGGGCCACGCTGGCCTCTATCGCGGATGCCCGCTGATTAAAGGTCGAGGTGTCTACCTTGCCGTTCATCTGCGACTGTAGCGAGGCGATGTTCTGCGATGACGAGCGGACATACTCAGCATAGGTGGTCAACTTGACCACGCGGTTGGGATTGCTCTCGTCATAGAGGTAGGTTATCTTCTGTGCTATGGAGTTCTCCGCGTCACCGATGACCTGACTCCTCCACGACCCAAGCCGGTTGACATACAAGTCGATGCGCACGTCGCGGTCGTAGGCTCCGCCGTCTGCATTGATGTTGACAGTGAAGAAGCCCGACGACAATGTGCCGGGGATGCTGCCTTGACCTATCGTCACCGTGCCGCCTGAGGCGGTGATGGCAGACATATCCAGCCCGTCGGTGTACGAGCCCGGGCTGGTAAGCGGTGTGACCACGGGTGTGAGCGGTGTCTTTCCCTTGTACACCACCGCCGACACGGTGTTGTTGGCATAGTCGATATAGGGATTGTTGCTGCTGTCCAGTTTCTCCTCGAAGATGAGCGATGCTGGAGTCAGCGCCAGTCCGTAGCCGTCGTCACCTTTATCGCCATGCTTCTGCACGATTATCTCCTTGCGTGCAAAATAGACGTTAGGATCATTGGTCAGCGTATGTTGCAGACATACAACGAGCGCTGCCACAGTTTCCGAGATTACCGTAGGGCCGTTGTACTCAAATCCTCCCACGGTGTCATGGTGCATAATATGCGTATACGTGCCGTCTATGTCCTTCCTCCACAACACGAAGTTCGTTATCAGCTGTTGTTCCTCGCCGTCGCCTTTCCTGTAGAAGAAGTTGCCTGAGATTTTGTTGACCGTCACACTCGGACTGGCAGACGGAATAGTGATGCTTTCAGGATTAACGGCGATGCGGTAGGTCACACCGTCCTGACCATCCTCCACGACGGGTACAGTCTCTTTATCCATCACCTTGCCGTCTACCAGCAGACGCAGGTAGAGCTTCTTGCTGGGCTGTGCATAGATGGTGGAAGCCGCAAACGACGTGCTGCTGGTGAATACCGTCCAGCTGGAGCCGTCGTAGCTGTATTGCATCGTGGCTCCTGACGGATTGTCGGTAGCCGTGCCGTCCTTCAGACTGGTGCAGTAGCAGGTGAGCGATTCGGGAGAGAACGAGCCGTCCTTACTCCTGATAATCTCGCTGGCGCTGGGCACGAGCCGGTAGGTGGTGGCGGGTTCCCCGTCCTCAGCCCAGCGGCTCCAGAGCGACATGGTGTAGTCGCCGTTCTTGCCTGTGTATTCCGTCCACTGGCGGGTACCGTCGGTCGCGGCATCTCCCTTGCTGCGAGTGGCAACCCACTCGTATGGGTACGTGCTGTCGGGGCCCTTCGGGTCGTCGGTAGTCTGGGCTTGCTCGGTGAGCGAGGCCTCCTGCGAGGCGGAAGTGATAGTCGGGCGGAACTCGTCGGAGGCATACTCCGTCTGTATGGAGTCCATGATGGGTGGTACATTGTTCTTGGTCCGGATAAACACATGCTCCACGCCGTCGCCGTCGGTGCCGCGCACGCCCCAGTTACTCCACAGCGTCGGATTGCCAAACGGGCCCCACGGCTGATCCTCGCCTGCGGGCTTCTCGCGAACCGACATATAGACATAGCGGTTATCATTGTCGGCAGGTATGGCGGTATCGCTCCAGCCGACTGGCACGAAGTCATCGTCGGCTACCGTCTGCCCTTTGCTTGATGCGTCTGGCGTGGTGATGTTGGCGGGTAGTGTACCGTTAAATGGATAGGTGTTCTTCCGGATATAGATGTACTCATGGTCGCTGCCGTCCTCGCCTGCAGTTCCCTTGTCGCCGCTGATGCGCACGGGGTTGCTCCACGTGTCGATTGTGCCGTTGCCATGCTTGATGCTGTTGCATTGCCAGAGGTTCCACTCGCCGGTGGCAGGACGGTCTGGCATGGCCTTGCTCCACTTGTCGGTGGGATAGACATTTGCCGCGCCAGTGGCATCGCCTGCGGCCGGTGCGGGTTCCTCGCTGCTGGTGGATGTAGGCTTCAGCGGTGTAAGTCCCACCTTGTACCAGCGGTAGATGCTGATGGGTGTGTCACCCTTCTCACCGTAGCGTATGTAGGCTACCGTGGTGCGTGCCAGTACTACCTGTGCGCCGTTCTCCAGCCAGAGGTTGATGCTCTTGCCATCGGCAAAGGCCGTCACAGGCAGCGTTGCGATGCCGCCCGTGAAGGTCAGACGGGTGCGGCTTTCTGCTGCGTCGCCTTCGGGCAAGGCATAAAGACGGAGCTGAGCCAATGCGATGTGACTGTCGTCTGCGAAAGACACGCTGCCGTCCTGGGCCTTGGTGCGGATGCGGAAAGTCACTACGTTGGATGGCGAATAAGTGTTGTCACGCGGATTGTAGGTGACTGCCGCAGCCGACTGCTCTAACTCGTAAGTAGCCACCGTCTCGGCCATGATGTTGATGGTGGCCGTCTTTAGTATCTCGCGCTGCTGTGTGTCGGCATTGTGACCTACAGCCAGGATGGTGAACGTGACGGCGACGGCCCCGTTGAAGTCGTCAGTTCCGCCAAAGATGTGCTGCAGGGTAATCTGTCCGTCGGGCATCTGACGTGGCGTCAGCGTGTCCTGCCCTGCTGACTGCTGATAGTTCCAGGCGTTGTCTGCTGCAGCGTCGCCGCTGTTGCGGACAATCTCCCAGCGGTCGAAGCGCTGTATGTCGGTACCCGTCCAGCCCTCGGTGAGCATGGCGGTAAGCACAAGGCTCTGTCCCCAATGGACGTATGGCGTAGGACCGGCATCCTCGTCGTTGATGGTGCAGCCCAGCTCTATACGAAGCGGCAGTTCGTCTGGGCGGAGAGCCCATTCGTCATTGAACTGCTCGGTCCCCAGTATGCCGGTATCGAGCGTGACGGTGCGCTGGTTGTTGGCATCGGGGAGCGATACGTCGCCAAGTTTTACCCACCAGTTGCCGTCTTGGGTAAAGGCGCCCTCCAAGTCGGCAAGCCCGTCAGGAGTGTTAGGATCAAGATAAAGATGCTTGTCTATCCATACGTCGCCAGAAGGAGTCATGGGCGAAAACACGACGTAGCCTTTTGTTTTGTCGCTTTTTGGCAGTCTGGCATAGATGGTGTAAGGTTTGGTGCTGTCGGCCAGCCGCCGGTTGCGACCTGCAAGAGCCCACTCTTGGTATTCGCCTGTTTCTTTGACCTTATCAATGCCTGCTCGCGGACAATAGACTTTTATCTTTACGCCTCGGCTGATGGTGACGGCCAAATCGCTCGGCGTACCGTTGCAGTTGGGAACGATGCTGATGGCCGACGGAGCAATATAATAAACGGGTGATGTGCGCATGTTTTTTTGCGCACATTATATATATTTATAAGCCGAAGAGCAAGGGCAGATTATTTCACTGTTCAGCAGCTGCCGAGTGGGAAATACCAATGGAGTGAAGCCCCTTTTCCGCATCTATCTGCATACGCAGTTCGGTGTTTTGTTGCTGAAGGAAGTTTATGAGTTTATCCTTTTCCACAAGCTGTGATCGCAGGAAATCTATTTCCTCTTTCTCTTCGTCCATGTGTGAACGCAGGTCGTCAATGATCTCGTCCTTGGCGGCAAGCAAGGCGGTGAACGGTTGTTCGACCGCCTGCTTCTCAGGTTTTTCCGCAGGTACATCCTTGTCCAGCATGACGCTGCTTTGACCCATCAAGAACAACAGGTTGAATATTTTGCCGGTGTTGACGTACAACTTGTTGACAGTAGCATCGCTCGGACGGCTGTAATAGTTCACAATATTGGTAATAGTATCTTCGTCAATGCCAATTTGCTTAGCTAATTTCCCATTAGTAAGCGGTTTCTTGCTCATGCTCCGTAGATAAGCTAATGCCGCAGCAATGTTATCATTGCGCGTCTTGTCTTCAACAAGTTTCTTTTCGTTCTTCTTCATACGTTCTACTTTTTATTCGTTAATAAATGCTAAATAACCGAACAACACCGAACGCATCCGAAATATTCTGATTACCTTTGCCGTCCCGAATGTTAATTAGTTAATTAGTTAATTTCCGGGAGCCGGTAACTGAGAAAGCCTGCAGACGCAATGAAGCGTCTTTCAGCGGAAAGCGTGCGTCGCCCATGTCAATCTGAACAGTTGCAAAGGTAAGGCTTTTCTCCGGCTTTTTGATAAGATATGTTAATAAATTAAGAAACATTGACAGATGCAAGAGACGGTGACTAAGCCAGAGTTCAGGGCGATGCGGGTCGGCCAGGAACGAACCTTTACGCTGTGCGACAAGCGTAAAGTGAAGGCCGTGCGCGTGCAGGCCAACTCGATGAAGGACGAGGACATGGAGTTTACGGTGAACAAGGGTCGCAAGCCGAATGTAGTTAAGATCACGCGGGTGAAATAGGGTGGGGAGGCGACGGAATGAAACGATACTTCAAGAATCTTCTTGCAGCCCTGCTGGGCAATAACCCATACGAGGCGGAGTGCGACGACCTGCGCCGACAGATGGAGCAGGCCGCAGAGAACGTAGAGCGATTGCGCGACATGTACTGCGCAGCCTGTGAGAAATGGGAGCAAAGCGACAAGCAGGTAGCCTCGCTACAGCAGCTGGTGGAGAACCTGCGTGAGCGCATCAAGGACAAGGATGCCGCCATCAATCAGTATATGACAGAGATGGATGCGCTGCGCGGCGAACTGCAACTGGCGCAAGGGAAAGAGATTCCGTTTTAATGACAAAATACTACTAACAGCTATGGAGAGAAATACCCTTCCGAAGAAATCAGAACGCTAACTGCTAAAACAAGGATTAGACGGTGAATAAGAATAATCACAACATATTAGACCAGATACCCCTCGTGGACGTCATGGCGGGATGGGGATATACGATGCAACGGCAGAACGCGAAAGGCACCGTGGCCTACTACCTGTGTCCGTGGCACAGCGACCACGACCCGTCGCTGCGGGTGGAGAGGAAAGCCCGCGACGGCGCGACGGCGGCGATGTTCAAGTGCTACCCCTGCCGGGCCACGGGTTTCGGTGCGATACAGCTCGCGGCGCGGCTGATGGGCTATCCTGCGGGGAAAATCCCAGACGACGAACTGCCGAAGGTGATGGCCGAACTGGCCACGCGCTGCGACGTGAACCTGGAGGAAGAGACCGACGAGGAGGGGCGCAAGTGGCAGCGCAACCTGCGCATGAGCAGGGTAGGGTGGAGCGAGTTCCGAAAGACCGAGCTGCAGTATGCCGACTGGACGGGCGACGAGCCGCTATTGGAGCGCGGCGAGTGGACCATGGAGGGACTGAAGGCTTTGGGAATGAAGGTGGAGATGTCAACCCACAAGGCCAACAAAGACGATATAAGAAACAACGGCGGGGCAGCGACCAGAGAAAATGCTACGACCTCCGACCAAAACAGCACTGCCCCCGCCGAAATAGAGGTAGGCGACCTGATAACCGACTTCGACCCCGACACGGGCGAACCCCTCTACCGCTGCTCTTTAGGCGCTGGCTTCTACGGCAACCCTCTGAAAGCCGAGACCAAGACCGTGAGCGAGTGGGGTAGGGAAGTGGAACGGCTGTTCCATGTGCAGCCCGTCGCCCGTGTCATCAGCCGCAAGGAGAACAAGGAGAAGGGTGGCTTCTACGTGCAATTCGTTAAGGCGACCCGCAACTACCCCATCTTCATGTTCTGCTATCCGTTCGGCACGAAGAAGTACGAGCCGAGGAATATATATGGCTACAAGTGGGCATGGAAGGACGTGGACGAGAGCGTGGACGTAGGCCGACAATGGTATGCAGATGCTGACCTGGAGGACTTCCTGAAGGACGGTGTGATTCCCGAACAGGACAAACGCCACCCCTACGTGGAGATGGAGGACAAGGAGAAGAAGACGAAACAGATCCGCTTCGGCCGTATCGTGCTCTGCTCCGGCCCCCGCGATGCGATAGCCGTCTATAGTCACAGCAACGCCCACGTCGTCTGGCTCAACTCCGAGGTGGCGGGCTTCGACGGCAAGGGTGGCATCATGCGTCCCAACCGCTGGCTGCGGGCACTACTGCGAAAGCTGCAGAACGTCTGCGTAGAGGGCGGGCTGTACGTCTGCTACGACGAGGACGAGACAGGACTGAAGGCCAGTCAGGCCATTGCCCTGAGCAACCCTGCCGTGCATTGGCTCAGGCTGCCGAAGGAGCTGAATCAAATCGTAAATAGTAAATCCGTAAATAGTAAATCACTGAAAGATGTCACCGACTTCATCCAGCACTTTGCCGAGGTGGAGCGGCTGATGCCTGCTGAGCTGCAGCACGACGACCCGGCGGAGTGGTTCGACAATGCGATGTTCGACACCCCTACCTGCAAGTTCTGGCAGTGGGAGAGCGAGCGAAAAGAACAGGATGGCAGCAGCCGTGCCCGCTACAAGTTCGACCTGCGCAACACCCCCGTGTTCCTCCGTGCCCGTGGCATCGTGCGCCGAGTGATGCAGAGTGGCGACGAGTCGTTCAGCCGCTTCTTCCTCTTAGGCAACGACCACACCTACAGTGAACTGTTCGTGGGGCAGAAGGGTGCCAACAAACTGCTGCCGCAGATACGCGACATCATGGCCGAATGGCTGCGGGCGCACTCGGAGTTCAACGACAAGAAGGGAGCCCTCTCGCGTGCCATCTACGGTGCCAAACTGGAACAGGGCATCATGGAGTCGATAGAGACGATGGACTTCGACGAGAAGAGTTTTGGCGAGGACTTCGACTACTTCTTCTTCCATAATACTGCAGTGAAGGTGACGAAGGACGACATCAGCCTCGCGCCGTATTCGACCATGAAGCAGTGGACCAACCAGGATGCCATCCTCGACGGCGACTTCACTATCACCGACCGTTTGTGGCACGTGGAGGAAGCGGGGTTCTACCCCTCCGAACTCGCCAAGCACGAGGCGATACTCAGTGCGGCGAAAGTCGATGACGAGATCAAGCAGGAGAACATGCGCTTTGGCCAGTGGCAGCAGCTCTGGCGCTACCGCCTGGTGATGGATAAGCCGTTAGAGGAAATGCCGCTGCACTTTCGCTTCCTCTATAATACGTGCCGCATCTTTTGGGAGAAGGAGCAGACGCAAGAACTCACCAAGACCGAACAGCAGACGCAGGACATGTACTTTATCGCCATGCTCCATGCCATCGGCTCGGCACTGGTGCGCCACCGCTCGGCCAACCGTCAGCAGTTCATCCACATCACCGACAACGGCACCCGCCGCGAGGATTTGGCATCGGGCGGAACGGGCAAGACCGCTATCCTGGAACTCTTCGCCCTCGTGCGCCGCACCCTCGGCATCGACGGCAAGGCGCTCGAAGGCGGCAACATCGTGATGGAGCAGGAACTGGGCAAGATCATCCCCGGTCTGCACAACGTAGTCTGTATCGACGAACTGCCGCAGGGCTTCAACCCCAAGAAGATGTACAACTACCCCCTGTCGGTCACCTCTCGCGGCCTATATAAAGGCTCCGTTAAACTGACGGGCGACGACCTGCCGAAGTTCGTGCTGGCCTCCAACGAGCAGATAGACCTCTCCAGCGACTCGACGAACCGCCGCGCCTACCAGATATTGGTTGGCGACTGGTACCACCCCCGCTCGATGGACGGCTCACGTCCTGCCCATACCCCTGCCGACGACTTCCGCAATGAGGGCGTGAAGGAGGTGGCTCATAACCTGCCGCCTCAGATACTCAACGATGCCCGCAACCTGTTGCTGCAGTGCTGCCAGTTGTTCCTGCAATACCCCGAAGAGACCTTCACCCCGCCACGCGACAGCCGGGCCCTCTTACGCCAGGCTCTGGCTGCCAGCAAGGACGAGCAGTTCACCCGCTGGATAGCCGGCTACCTCTCCGATAAGCGTCACCTCGGCATCCCCATTGCCAAGACGGAGCTGGCCATCAGTCTGCTCGACTACTGCGGCATACAGGTGGGCGAGAAGACCATCAAGTCTGCCTATCGCCGCATACGCGACAACCTCGGCGACTACCTCCGAACGAGCGTCTTTGTGAAGAACCCGCCCATCGTACTCCAGACGCGCACCGACAAGCAGAACGGCTTCCGCCGCTGTCCAGCCTGGCAGCATCCGATGAACCCCGACGGCACCATCCAGACCGACGAGCAGGGCAACCGACTGCCGCGCGTGCTCGACAAGAGCCACCAGCGCGAGGTCATCTACTTCTATCCGAAGGCTCGCATCCCCTTCAATGCGTTCGACCCCGCCCACATCGGCGACAAGGACTACGTGCAACCCGCCCCTGAAACCGACCCCGAAGCCGAAGAGACGAATACCGAATAATGAATAGCAAATACCCCCGCCCGCCGTCGTTCCGTAAGCTGCGGTATCACCGCAGCCCCCCCCACCGCCGGCCCGCCAAAATAAAAGCAAAGAACATGTACAACCACCGCCCACCCAAATACCGCTACATCTGCTACTCCTGCGTGACAGGCCAGCCCGTATGGATCTACCAGGGCCAGAGCCGCGAGGGCATGCGCAAAGCCCTCCGCCGTGCCGCCAAGAAGGAACAGACGCGGGCCCGCTGGTTCCAGCGCAGGGTAGAGCGCCGCACACGGCGCATACAGCACCTGCTCGACGAGTGCCTGGCAGCCATCCCCATCCTCGGCAAACTGACGAAGGAGCAGCGCGAGGCCGTGCGCCGCCTGAAAGCCATCATCGCCGAGAAGCAGGAGCGCTACAGCGCCTTCTACTACCACATACAAAACACCCGGCGGCGGCGCGACAAGCAATCCTGCCGCTGGCACAGCAGGAAGCGGCGCGAGATGGAGATGCGCGAGAAATTAACATAATCCCGATTATGATAAATAACTATTTGACAGTCAATGATATAGCAACAATATGAGCAAGCAAGACCAAATTATAGCCAAAGGCACCATCGTAGAGAACCTGAGCCGAGACAACTTCCGCGTCACGCTCGACAACGGCATCACCATCCTCGGTACCCTCTCCGGGCGCATCCGTCAGCACCACATCCGCGTGATGGTGGGCGACCGCGTGGAGGTAGAAATCTCACCCTACGACCTGACGCGAGGACGAATTTCTTTTCGATATAACAAAAACGAACAACGTCAAAAATAGAGCAATTATGACAGAGAAAGAGTAATAGCGAACAAACAAATGATTATTAACATTAACAACCGACTGAAGTATTATCATGACAAAGAGACTACATGGAGGCAGGACCGTAGAGCAGTATATCTACGACCTGCAGAAGGAGGGCTGGGGCGTGAGCAACATCGCCTCGATAGCCAAAGTGGAAGCAGAAACCGTGCGCGCCGTCCTGAAGCGCCGAAACATCGTGCTTGATCATTAACCCATCCCGTATGTTGCGATTGTATCGCAACTCAAAAATCAAAAAACAATAAAACATTACGACTATGAAGATTGAAGACGTAGAAAAAGCAGTATCGCTGAAGGAAAAAATAAATCTTTTGACCTATGAGGTCAACCAGTTACAGAAGCGTAAAACCTTCAGTGGGGGATTCGATATTTATGACGAAGGTACGGATAAAAATATCTACGTTCCTGAAGACGTACAAGAGGATGTGCTCGATACCATCATCAGTGCGAAGAACAAACAGCTGGAAGAATATAAAAAACAAATGGAAGAACTATGACATTGAAACACTTAGATTTTACCATCGACTTTGAGACGTGTGCTTTGAGCGCCGATGCCGCTATCATGCAGGTGGCCGTCATACCCTGGCTGCGCGATGCCGACATGGAGCCATTCCTAAGCAAGACCGACACAGAGCCTTTCATGAGCTATGTTGACATCCGCTCCTGCGTGGTGGAGGGTATGGACTTCGACCCAGCGACCGTCAGCTGGTGGAGCCGCCAGAGCGACGACGCGAAGCGGGCCGTATGCCGCGACCTGCCCGAGCCGATTGCCGACGTGCTCGTGGGTGCGCTCGACTTCATCCGCCACCTGGTGAAGGAGCACAGTCTGGAGAGCATCTGCCTCTGGGCGCACGGCATGGACGTGGACTGCGCCATCCTCCGCTCCCTCTGTCGCCGCTTCGACATCGACCTGGAGGACATCGTGCCCCACACCCAGCTGCGCGACTGCCGCACGGTCATCCTCGAAGCCGCCTACAAGCTGGCTTGCCAGCAACGCTTAGAGGCCATAGCCACCGCCGAAACCCTTTTGCGGGACGGCACCCCTGTCCCGTGTCCTGCGGTATCGCCGCAGGGAGTCCTTGCCGGATCGAAGAAGGCCTACAACCTCTTTCCTCCCCTACCCTCTCAATACGACGGCTGCCTGCACGACGCCAACTACGACGCCATGCGCTCCACCTGGTACACATGGCAAGCACTGAGAGTATTAAGAAACTGAAAAATGAACCGAAAAACAAAGAGCGATATGAACGACAACGAAAAAGAACTGAGAACCCAAGACACTGAGAGCACGACGACAACCACCGCCGACAACTCAATCTGGTACAGCTGACGCAGCATGGACGCATGGCTGCACGGCCCGCCCGCGCGAAAAAAATGCCGCCGCGCATCCCCTATGACAAGGGAGCGCGACGGCGTAGATAATATATAAATGTGTGCGGGCGTTATTCGCCGAAGAGCATACGCGGGGAGCCTCCGAGGATGACGGCCTTGCGCCCGGTCACGCCGAGCTGCCAGTCAAAGCCTTCCACCTCATGCTTATACCGGGCCTGAGCGCCCTGCCAGTCCCATGGACTGAACCATGTGCCGTCGAAATACACATAGAAGCTCACGTCCATCACCGTGCCGTCCTCATAGGCCAGCTTTACCACGGCGAGCTGTTCGTCACTGTTGCCTTCTGCGCGTACCAGTCCTGCGCTTGTCACCTTCTCGCCGTCGGCCACCAGTGCTTCCCTGATGGCTTCCGCAAGGTGGTGGTTAGTCATGTCGATTTTTGTCATAGTCGTTTCGTTTTTAATTCTTCAATCTCTTTCTCACATAGACATACATGGCGGCGGTGGCGGCCATGCAGACGAGGGTGACGGCGACGAGCACGACGCGAAGCGTACTGACACCGAACATAGCAATGACATGGAGGTGGAACGCCATCGCCACCGTCAGGAATATTGCCAGCAACAGGAGCTGAATGTATGCGTGATGCTTCATCGTTTCGTCTCCACAATAATCTGGTTTGAGACCTTTGGGCTGACAGAGATAGATCCGTCAGACGCAAGGATTTCTATCCCACCAAAATTATCTGGTTTAATTTCATACCTGTTACCGTCGTTATCTGTTATCTCTATCCTTTGGTGTGGCGGGATTTCCATCTCTTGCCACTCCCTGTTTTCGTTTCTGAATCTTAATTTTCCCATAGTTCTTATCGTTTTTCGTTTAATCTATCTCCCCGATTTTGTTTCCGCCTTCGTCGATGACGGTGATGCTCGGGGCGTTACACTGGGCGAACAGGCGCCGGGCGTGTGCCAGTGCCTGCTCGTCGCTGTTGAAATCCTTATCCTCAGACATCGGGCAGTCTGGGTAAAGGTCTGTCAGGAAGGTGTACTTCATGCGTCTTCGTCGTTGAAGTAGCCGTACTCTATCTTGTCGATGGCGTCGAGCATCTGTTCGCGGATGGTCTCTCTGCTGACACCTGCCTCGCGAGCGTCGTCCAGCAAAGCCTGTTCGAGAGTGTAGGTCTTGCAATAGTCCAGTGCGTCCTGTCCCCATCGGTCCACCCACTCTTCCTCGTCGCATTCTGCAAGTTGTCTATACATCGTGCAAGTATCGCAGTTGCATGCTCCGGAGTATTCGTCGGCGATGTTGTAGATGGCGGCCACCGCCTTGTGCGGGTAGTCAATCCAGTGGGTCGTGTTGTTAGTGGCTTCCTCCGTCTCGTGTACGGTGCCGTCTGGCATGCACTCCACCCACTTGTGGCTGTTGGTTTCATGTGCTCTGACAATCATGTCTTCCAGCTCGTCGTCACTCATGGCGTTTACATACGCCTTGGCTTGTTCTCTCAGTGTACTCATATTCGTGTAGCTTTTATTTGTTCCGTTATAGCGGTTGCAAAGATAATAATAAATTTCGAGAGAGTGGAGAGCAGTAGCAAATTTTTCACTCTTCACTTTTCACTTTCAATAGTCACGGTCAGGCCGCGCCGTGCGGCTTTATCGTAGAAGTCCTTGCGGCACTCCTCGGTCGGGAACCATGCCAGCGTGCGCAGTTCCCTGCCGTCGGGGGCCGTGAGGGTGAGGGGATAGACGGGGATGGTGTTCATTCGCCATCCTCCGGCATTCTGAGCAGACCGAAGCCGAACTCCTGCCACCCGTTTATCAGGCCGCAGTTGCTGGCCTGCTTACAGATAGTGCGCTCGTTCTCGTCCTCGATTTTGTCAGCGTCGTAGTTTTTAATACTGTGCCGCTCGTACAGTTCATTGGCAATCTCCCATCCGAGGGAGCTGATTTCGTCCAGCATGTCGTCGATCTTAACGATAAGCTCATTGATTTCCTTGTTGGTCATAATTCGTTTGATGTTTTAATGATTACCTTCCACTTCGATTACCGCATGCGCTATGCCGATGAAGGTCAGCCAGTCGCTTGCTCGCTTTGCTTCTGCATCGTTCATCTTCAGGCATAGCGTCTTGTCGTCGGTGAACCGTGTCGGGCGGAGCCTATACAGGTACTCCGTGCAGTTCTTCCTGTCGTTCCAGATCTTGATGGCCTTTACCATCGTTCTGTCTCGTTGCTTCCATTTGTCACAGGTGTTGTCTGTCTCATGTCCGTGGCAGATGTATCGGAAGTTGTGCCACGTACAGGTTTCGCAAGTCTTGTCCATAGTCGTTTACTTGTTTTTGGATTTTCAGATGGTTGTGAAGCCAGTTTCACAACCAAGTTTGTGATATTTCTTATCTATCTCACGGAAGCGCCGTATTGCACTATTCTTGTCAACAAACGCATCCCAGTTTGCCCTGCAGAACTCACATGCTGCACCATGCAGGGTAATAAGTCCTGCCACATATTCCCAATACAGGCTTTCGTCGAGGGTTGGGATGTTTATACGCTCCCGTTTCAGTCTTCAGCGGGGCATCGACCCAAGGACTACCGGCCGCCCTCAGTGCCTCATTGCGCTCTGCCACTGCCTTCATGTAGTCGTCGTACTTGGAATACTTTATCAGCAGTTCACTATCAGTCAGTTTCTTTTTTGTCATAGTCTTGATGGGTTAAAGTGTTTCAAGAAATTGTTCCAGTTCTTGCTTGTGTGAGTAGTCGGCATAGTCTATGAACTCGCCTCCGTTGCTATCTGTATCTACCAGATAGACGGCCAAGCCTCGCTCGTCGGCGAAATGTACGATTTGTACCCAGTCGCCGTCTATCTCGTCGGGGTAGTCGATGTATCGTTCTACGTCGGTACAACCGACATTGCCTTTGTCTCGCACAATCTCGATGATTTCTTTTTCTGTCATAGTTCGTTTGATGTTTAGATGTTGTCATATTCCGATGCAGTTGATACTCTCGCACGTTATCCAGCGGGTGCCGGTAGAGGTGTGGGCGGTGAGAATTCCGTCGTCGCTTATCTCCCATGCAGGGAAGGTGGCGTCGATGACGGTGG